>Ga0115551_1000906_pt1 | contig 19536 bp, 18 predicted proteins | sample COGITO_mtgs_1103_FD_87179 | JGI IMG/M metagenome (GOLD analysis project Ga0115551, IMG submission 87179) | Pelagic marine microbial communities from North Sea - COGITO_mtgs_110321 | ecosystem: Environmental > Aquatic > Marine > Epipelagic | place: Germany:Helgoland, sampling site Kabeltonne... | reverse complement strand
GTTCCAACTATCAAACCAGGGGCCTCACACGACATAGTCGATACCTTCATAGTAGCATCAATTCAATATTCAAATAATTACCCATTTATAGCCCGATGATTCGTATTACACCATAGGCTACCCATCCAACAATCAGCGGTAGCGAGGGTAGGCGGTAACCCTACCAACCATGTGTGATAATCTGGGAACTCTTGATATTAGAGAATTATCTTAGATCGATAAAGGACGTAACTAAATTAAAAAGTCCTACTAAAAAGAAAATTATAACTGTAAAGTAGAAAGTTCTAGGATTTTCTTGTTTAGTCCTCCACCTATACCATTGTTTTTTCCCGTAATAACCACCATGAAATATACAATATGCAACATATGAGAAACACACTATTGCTACAGAGATATTTATTAAAATTGCTATTGGAACCATATTCTCACATTTACCATTGTTAATTAGTAATTAGTTTTGTTTATTGAGAACTCTCCGGTAATATTCGAGCGGAACCCAACTAATCACCATCGGTAATGTGGGTTTCTGAGGTCCGCCCAATCTACTAGTTGCTATTTCCATGGGTGTCTTGTGAAGCCCAACAAACCAAATCCGCGGCATTCCCACCGAGTGACTGCTCGGTAGTAGACTGGTCATTGCTACAGACCGATTGTTATTCCAATGGCTGCGACGATAGAAACCAACAACAAATCGAAAATAAACCTCAATCTAACAATTTTCCAATCTGGCTTCCACCAAACCTTCGCGTCGCTTTCCTCGACCATGTCTGTCAGCAAGGGCGTCCCTCTATGACGTATTCGACATCTTCCCTAGGGAATACTCTGTATTGTAGTACATCGGTTACTATGGTAAAATCTGAACCATTGGGATTGTCACTGTAACCCATTAGTTATCCCAAATAAGCAAAGGGGGGCGCTATAGTTTCAGTATCCCCTAGGGTTATGATGAATAGCAGTTATTCTATTTCAATCGCAGTCGGTGTAAATCTATGAGTAGTAGTCCCATCTCCAAGTGCACCATATTGATTCCTTCCCCAACAACTCACAGAACCATCATCAAGAAATGCACATGTGTGACCATGTCCTGCAGTTATTGCAACTGCAGTTCTATCAGTTCCTAAACTAGATGTTGGAGTAGGCGTATTTCTATCAGTAGCAGTTCCATCTCCAAGTCCACCATAGCCATTGTATCCCCAACAACTTACAGATCCATCATCAAGAATTGCACATGTGTGACGATATCCTACAGTTATTGATACTGCAGTTCGCCCAGAACCTAAACTAGATGTTTGAGTAGGTGTATTTCTATTAGTAGTAGTTCCATCTCCAAGTTGACCAAAGGCATTGTATCCCCAACAGCTTACAGACCCATCATCAAGAATTGCACATGTATAAGGTCCTTCGGCAGTTATTGCAACTGCAGTTCTATCGGTTCCTAAACTAGATGTTTGAGTAGGTGTATTTCTAGCAGTAGTAGTTCCATCTCCAAGATTACCATAGCCATTGTATCCCCAACAACTTACAGACCCATCATCAAGAATAGCACATGTGTGATAATCTCCTCCAGTTATTGCAACTGCAGTTCTATCTGTTCCTAAACTAGATGTTTGTGTAGGTGTACTTCTATCAGTAGTAGTTCCATCTCCAAGTTGACCATAGTAATTGCTCCCCCAACAACTTACAGACCCATCATCAAGAATTGCACAGGTGTGAAATTCTCCTGCAGTTATTGCAACTGCAGTTCTATCTGTTCCTAAACTAGATGTGTGTGTAGGTGTACTTCTATCAGTAGTAGTTCCATCTCCAAGTTGACCATGGTAATTGCTCCCCCAACAACTTACAGATCCATCATCAAGAATTGCACAGGTGTGAACTGATCCTGCAGATATTGCAACTGCAGTCCTATCTGTTCCTAAACTAGATGTTTGAGTAGGTGTAGTTCTTTGAGTTGTAGTTCCATCTCCAAGTCCACCATAGGCATTGTATCCCCAACAACTTACAGACCCATTATCGAGAATCGCACATGTGTGATACGCTCCTGCAGATATGGATCCAACTCCATCATCACCTAAATCGTAATCACAAGACCCGTCTTCATCAGTAGCCTCTGAATTGTAGTTATTTGCCGTAGAATCGGTACATCCCAAAATCTCATCTGCATCCAATACTCCATCGTCATCCAAATCATAATCACAAGACTCGTCGTCATCAGTAGCTTCTGAATTATAGTTATTAGCAGCAGAATCGGTACATCCTAGAATCTCATCGGCATCTAATACTCCATCATCATCCAAATCATAATCACATGATCCATCATCATCAGTAGCTCCTAAATCAAGATTATTAGCATTAGAATCCATACACCCTGAAATCTCCTCGACATCCGTGATGCCATCATCATCCAAATCATAATCACAAGATCCGTCTTCATCAGTAGCCTCTGAATTGTAGTTATTTGCAATTAAATCTCTGCAGCCAAGTACTTCATCGGCATCTAATACTCCATCATCATCCAAATCATAATCACAAGAATCATCTGCATCTGTAGCTTCTAAATCAAGATTATTAGCATTAGAATCCATACATCCTAGAATCTCATCTGCATCTAATACTCCATCATCATCCAAATCATAATCACATGATCCGTCTTCATCAGTAGCAGAATTCATGTAATTATTAGCTGTAGAATCGGTACATCCTAGAATCTCATCTGCATCCAATACTCCATCATCATCCAAATCATAATCACATGATCCATCATCATCAGTAGCTCCTAAATCAAGATTATTAGCTGTATCATCAGTACACCCATCTACTTCATAACTATCTTGTACCCCATCATCATCTAAATCAAAATCACAAGTTCCATCATCTTTAGTAACATTTTCATTGTAGTTATTTGCTTGAGTATTTGTACATCCAAGAACTTCAGCTGGACTATCATTGCCAGTACATCCTGCCAAAGGAACTGTTAGCATCATCAAAGTAAAAATCATAGCTTTTAGTTGGCTCATACCTTTCAGGCCAGTATCTTAAGCATTTAGTAATTACACCGGCAATATCGGTATTGGTACCCCATTTGTGCATATATTACCATAGGGTACCCTATGATGTAATATGCACTATAGGGGGGCCCTTTCCTCAATATTAATACAAAATAGTAATATTAATAAGCCGTGAATATATAATGAAAATATGGTAAAAAGGAAAGAAAATAATATCGATACGATAAACACGTTTGTATTCACATCAGACAAAGTGCACGCTGACCTTTACAGCGTCATAGTGGACTTGGACTTGATAATTAGGAGGCATTCAGGGCCACCTGCTGACAAATCAATAGAGTACCTGAATGCAAACAAGGATGCCTTTGAGAAAGATGCATTGAGGTTGATATGGAGCATAGTCAATGCTAACCTAGATGTAGATACGATAGATGATGAATCACCACAGACGGGACAAGCGGGTTTGTTTCCTACAAGAGTAGGTAGACCTGACATTACACATCTAATGTGGCAGTTGAAGAACTACAACAAGAAAACTGAAAAGAAGTTTGCTGAATACTAGTTCTGAAACAACATAGTATTTTCTAAGGAATACTGAAACTATAGCGCCCCCCTTTGCTTATTTGGAATAACTAATCGGGTCCGATAGTAAACCCAATGGTTCAGATTTGACGATAGTAACCGTTGTACTGCAATACGGCGTATTCGCTACCCTATGATTCAACTTGAAGCAAAGGGTTAGCTAAGTCTTAGGGAGTTCAATCAAGAAAATTAATTTCATTTATTGAAATTATGCAGTACTTTCTTCCTTAGGAAGTAAGCCAAACAAACTCATCAAACATGGTAGTAAGATAATACTGGAAGCTAGTGCTAAAAGAATCGCAATAACAAAAGCCTGTCCGAATAATCTCAAAGGCAATAATGAGCTTAGATTGAGTACTGCAAATCCTCCTGCAGTAGTTAGTGCAGCAGCCATCATAGCCCTTCCAGTAGTTGCATTAGTCAAAGAAACCCAATTTACTATTCCTGCAGTTGGATTATGTTCAATCTCTTCATCCATCCTTGTTACAAAGTGAACAGCATAATCTACGCCTAAACCTAAAGTAAGTGCTCCTATTGTTACTGTTTGAGAGTTTAGTTGATATCCGAACCAACCCATTAATCCATACACCCAAACAACAACTATTGCAAGAGGTAGCCACATTACGAATCCTTTGAGCATTCCTCTTTGTGGAGTTTCTTCCCTTGAAACATTGATTACAACAAGCATAAGTAAAATTACTCCTGCAACTATTCCTGTGGATGCTACAGCAGATCTTGCCACATCTTCACTTATTTGAGCAAGAATTAATCCTCTTCCAGATACTTTGTATTCTCCTCCATTTGCATTCAATCCATTATCTAATCCTGTTACAAAATCAACTGTTTCTTGCCAATCTAAAGATGGTGCATAGAAACTAATCACAGTTTGTTTGAAATCTCCCCTTAGATATCTAAAAGTCAAGTCTTGATTAGCATCAACCCAATTTTGTAATTGTAACCACTCAGGACTATCTGTATCTAAAGTATCTAATATTGCTCTTAATTCACCATCTCTAGTGGCTTCTAATTCTAATAATTCCCATACACCCGTTTGCTCAGAAATACTAGTATCAGCATCTAAAACAGACATTGCTTCAAGATAACTAGCTCTTCCAGTATCACTGAATACTTCTGTATTAATTACAACATAAAGAGGAGCAGTATTTTGGCCAGCAAAATCATCACTCAAGACAAGAAAATCAGCTACAACCGGAATTTCTTCATCTAACTGATCTCTGAAATCAAAACCAATTTCTAGTTGGGATATTCCTGCACCTATCGGTAAAGAAATTAGTAAAGCAGCGATAATGACAGTCATTGGATTGAGCGCTTGCTCCCCAGACCAAATTGAAAATTTACTTTCTTCAATTTTAACAGATTTTGCAATAGCAATCTTTTGAGGCTTTAGAATTGTTAGTAATGCTGGTAGGGCAGTAATTGAAAGTAGGTAGATGAAAAATAATCCAACTGCGATTACTGTACCAAATACAACTAAGAAATTTTGAGCTGATAATCTAAAACTCAAGAATCCTACCATATCTGTAAAAATTGCAACAACTAATGCTGCAGAAGTTAGCACAGTTCCGGTTTTAATAGCCTTAGCCCTTGCTTCTGCAGAAAAATCAGCCATAGTTTCTTTTCCTTCTGAATCTAAATTTGCTAATTCTTCACGATAACGTAAAACAACGTGTAATCCGTAATCAACACCTATCGCTAGAAGTAATATCGGTATACTATTCATAGCACCATTAAATTCAAGTTTTAGTATTCCTGCAACTCCATAAGTTGCTCCAATTGCTAATAGAGTTAGGAAAATAACAATACTAGTATCTCTTACACTTCTGAATTGTCTCCACAATATAATTCCAAGAATTACAATCGATGCACTGGTAAGAATGCCAATCTCAGCACCAAGATTACCTGCTTGTTCTTCTGCAAATCTATTAAATCCAAATACAGTAATTGTACTTCCATGGGTTTCTTGTAATGATTCTTCTAATCCTACTGTCATTTCACTTATTATTGGTGAAACTTCAGTATCTAACTCCATATTGTGAACTGATGGCTTTGTATCAATTGCTAAAGTTACTAATGCTATATTTGCTTCAGACCAGGGATTATCTCTTGATTCTGCAGGGAACATGCCCATCATTCCAGATCTCAAATCTATTTCTTGAAGCGCACTTAATGGAGCTAAACTGGCCATTGCTTGTCCTTGTAGGGGGGCAATTGATGCATTTTGCGTCTCATCCCTATTTTCAGTAAGGCTAGAAACCATGCCAATCAAAATTCCAATCTTTTCCGCATTATTATCTCCTGAATCCATTCTAGTTTGCCATTCACCTGGCATTCCAACATTCCAATTGTCTAAATCATCTGAATCAGGATATTCTGTAGATGGCATAGTTGACATAACAATCATAGCTTCAGAAATAGCAGAACTCAGATTCGCATCTTCAGCCATTGTCACGTTCATCAATGCAGTTGAAACTGCATCTGACCAAGTATCAGATCCTGGATCTTGTATTTGTTGCCAAAAAATAACTGAGCTTGCAGGACCTGAATTTGGTGATCCTCCAAATAATCCATAATGATAATCAATCATTTTTGAATTTTCTAAATCTCCTGTATGAGTTAACATATCAGATTCTATATTTGCAAGCAGGTTCCATGTTGCTTCATTTTCTAAATCTCCAGCTTCAAATCTAACAATAGATCTGACTAAATCTACATCTACTGTATATGTATCTTCTAATTCATAGAGTAAATTTGTAGTTTCATTATCTGGATAAAAAGCATCTTCAGAATTATCAAAAACTATGTATTGAGCAAATGAAGATAAGGCTAGAATACCTATTATAGCTACTACAATTACAGTTTTTGGTTTGTCTACAGACATCTCACTTAAAGTATCAAATGGGTTTTTCATGCAATTATTCCTCTGGATTTTATTACTTTCAATGCTTTATTTACGTGACCAGTTACTCCTAACTGACTGGTGTGTGCAAAGGCAATAATCCCGGCCGGGTCTATTACGAATGTAACTCTTGCCCGCAAAAAGCCAAAGTCCTTCTTCAATTTCAGTGATTTAGCTAATGCTCCACCCTTATCACTTAATAGCGGATATTGTAATTTATATCTCTTCTTGAATCGCTTATGTGATGAGACAGAATCTGAAGAAACACCGTATAGTAAAATTCCTGCTTCACTAAATTTCTCATATCTATCTCTGAATGAACATGATTGTAATGTACAACCTGGAGACTCATCTTTTGGATAAAAGAAAATGACTGTCCATTTATTTTCTAAATTATCATTAGATATTAGATTATTTTCATCATCATAAGATTCAAAATTAGGGAATTTAGTTCCTAAAAGATATGCATGAGCATCAGCCATTTATTTATCTCCACTTACCTAGAGAATCACTTAGTGCTGATTGAAGATCTGTATGAATAAATTCATATCCCGATTCTTGCAAATTCTTTGGAAGTACTCTTTGACTATCTAATGTGAGTCTTGCTCCCATTTCTCCAAACATAATTTTCATCATAAACCCTGGAAGAGGTGCAAAAGCTGGCCTTCTCAAGACTCGACCTAGATCCTTGGCAAATTGCTTTTGCCTTACTGGATTTGGAGCTGTTAAATTATATTCTCCAGATACTCCCTCACTCATCATTAAGTGATACATGGAATATATTTGATCATCCATTGAAATCCAAGACATCCATTGCTTTCCACTTCCTATAGGTCCTCCACCTCCCATTTTAGCGGGTAACAACATTTTACCCAAAGCTCCACCGACTGCAGAAATTACAATACCTGTTCTCATGTGAACTGTCCTTATTCCAGCATCCTTAGCCGGATTTGCACTATTTTCCCATGCCTTACAAACATCAGTTAGGAAATAACCATCTTCTCCACTAGTACTACTCTCATCTAATTCTTCATCTCCACGATTTCCATAGTAGCCAATTGCACTAGCCATCATGAATAAGTCAGGCTTATTTTCAAGACTTGCTAATGTTTTACTTAGTAATTCAGTACTATTCACTCTACTGTCCCTAATTGCTGCTTTTCTCTTTTTACTCCATCTCTTATCGCCTATTCCTACGCCACCTAGATGGATTACTACATCAAAACCTTCCAATTCTTTTGCGTTTATTTCACCTTTATCAGGATTCCAAGATATTTCATTTTTATTTGAATCGGCTACTCTTCTAACTAATCTCCAAACTTCGTGATTTCCTGTATCTAAGAAAGCCACTAATTGAGTTCCTATTAATCCAGATGAGCCTACTACCAATATCTTCTTTCTTGGCATATCAAGAAACTTAGCATGATTATCTAAATCTCTTTTCAAACGAAACTCTCTTGCCTTAAACATAGATGAAATACGTCCTGTAACTAAAGATCCTCCTAGTACTTTGTCAACTAACATTCCCAATGGTCCGAATGGGACGCTATATGTCACATCATCAACAACAGTAGTAACTCCATTTTCCTCTTTTAGATAGTGATCATGATCCCATTTCCAAAATGGCCCCTTGACCATTGTATCTGCAAAGTAGTTTGGCTTATCATATCCAGTATGTTCTGCAACCCATGTTAAATTGATGAATGGAGCACCTGGTGCTGGAAATTTGAATACTCTTTGGGACCCTACTTCTAGTGAATCATCAGCCCTTACTTCTTGAGCAACTTCCCAAGGAGGCATTAATCTTCTGAAAGACCCTTCATGCTCAAACCAAGCAAATGTAGTATCTATATCTGCATTAACAACAGTTTCATGTTTGTAGTTTGTTGGCATATCATAACCTCTGTATTTCTTTTGGTAGTGGGGCGTTTTCTGACCAGCGATTTATGTAATTTTTGAGTTTTAATTTCCTTCTTGCACTCTCAGTTGTCATATATCGAACCTTTCCGAATACTGGCCTTTCAGGTCCCCAAGCCCTATCATGACGTCCTAAAACCCAGAATATTCCGGTGTATGAATTTGGATCTCTTCCATCTAGGGCCCATCTGTCATTTATTCGAATCATCCAATCAGCAGCAGTATTCGGATTGGGAGCCCACTCTAAAATTTTCTTACCCCAAACCATTCTCATATAATTATGAATTATTCCAGTTCGTAAAAGCTCTCTTTGTGCTGCATTCCAAACATCATTGTCTGTATTTGCATTTTCAATATCTTCGAATGAGTAAGACTCTCGATCATCATCAGCATGCTCACTCAAAGATTTTTTAGCCCAATTTGGTATTGAATCAATGGATTTGTGATCTCTTCTGTAATGTGCAAAGTTGAATCCTAATTCTCTCCAAGTTATTATTTGGTCAAGGAATGACTCTTCACTTTCAGATAAGCCCCACCACCCAGCACGAGTACCTTTACCCATATCTTCGAAACATGTCATGTCATATGTCCATTTACTTCTTTCAAATAACTGAACAACAACTTCGATAGTTGATAAGTGCCCAAAATGGAAGAATGGTGAAAGTGTACTGCCCGCCGGATCCTCTGTACTATTTCTACCACTAGAATATCTTTTTAGATTTATTTCTAGAAAAATTTCCATTCTCCTTTTTGCTTCAAAACGCCCACCTGGTATTTTTTTTACTGGTTTCACTTCGTGATCAATATCCAGAGGCGCCATTGCTTCTTGTGATATTTTTCCCGTTTCTGCAACTCTCCATAACCACTCTAGAGGAGTAAATTGAATTTCTATTGCAGTAAAAAGAGAAACCATTTCTAACTCATCAATCATTAAATTTTTATCAACGTCTTTCATTGAATTTCTTAAAGGTAAGTTTAGAAGAGCATCTGCCATACTTCTTTGTACATGTTTTCTAAATGAGTAAGCGGTTAGATGTTCTTTACCTGCCCATGACATTGGTAAAATTCCATTTGAATCTGCTGCTTCTAATTGTACCTTACATATTACGGCGGCCCTTTCCATTACTAATCTTGGTAGATATGTAGGATAATCATCTATTATAACCGCACAAGCGTGACCTGATAATTTCTTTAGTAGATCCACTCCATCATCTTTGTGAGTTTCAACCCAGGGTAGATATGTAATCTTATTTTTTGCAAATACTTTAGAATTATCAAGCATCCCTTGAACCGTGAAAGCCAATATTCTCTCATTAGCCCATTCGTGCCTAATTGACATACATTCTACAACCATGATTGGTTTTTCCATTTCTAAAGATAGCTCAACCGCTCTATCCATGGCAGAATTATAATGAAATCTTCTAGAAGATGTCATCCAATATAGTATAAAATCTCCTTTTGCGTTAGTTTCAAGGGAATTTAATTTACGAATCCTTGATGCTTTTTCCTGAGTCATAACCATTTGAACAACTACCTACAAGTCCCACCTACTTTCTATTCACCTATAAGTAGGTGTTTTCAAATGTTCAAAATTATATTTGTAATGGAAATAAACATCCTTTCATAAGCAGGAAGTTTCGCTCAGCAAATATGACTATCCAATTTAGGAAAAGTGCTGAACCAATAGATATTGAAGCCGACGCCATGCTCCCGACCGAGCATGGAAATTTTAGAATAAGGGTCACTGTAGACTCCAAGGGTAAAGAACACTCCTTGCTTTACACAGGTGATTTAGAATCATGCCACGCTCCTTTAGTTAGAATTCATTCAGAATGCCTTACCGGAGATGCGTTTGGATCTCTGAAATGTGACTGTGGACCACAACTAAGATTATCTATGCAAAAAATCCAGGAAGAAGGAACAGGAGCTATTCTTTACTTACGACAAGAAGGCCGTGACATAGGACTTCACTCCAAAATTAAAGCATATGCATTACAAGATAAGGGATACGATACACTAGATGCAAACCTCGCCTTGGGCTTACCAGCAGATGCAAGAGAATACTCAATAGCAGCTACCATGTTGAAGGAAATGGGAATATCTAAAGTGCGCATGATGACCAATAATCCTCTCAAAGTAAGGGGATTAGAAGAGAACGGGATAGCAGTTTTAGAGCGTAAAGAACACATAAGTGGAATAGGACAATTTAACAAAGATTATCTCGCAACCAAGAAAAGTAGAATGGGCCACATGCTCTAAAATTTGGAGTAAATTCTATTAAAATTTAAGGAGAATGTAATATGACATCATTAATCGGATCAATAGCACCAACGTTTGCACTAAAAACTAGTGATAATGAAGACTTTTCATTATCAGACCTAGATGGTCAATGGAAAGTAATTTTCTTCTATGCAAAAGACGGCTCTCCTACTTGTAAAAGAGGATGCCTTTCTTTCAAAGACCAGTATGATTTATTCCGCTCGCTGACTCCTCCTGTAGAAGTTATTGGAATAAGCCAAGATTCAGTCGAACAACATAAAGAATTCAAAGAAGAATTAAAATTGCCCTTCACATTACTTTCAGACCCTGGAAGAAAAGTAGCATTAGAATATGAAGTGGCTACTCACCTTGGAGTATTTCCTGCAAAATCTACTTTCTTGTTAGGTCCTGATAATACCATTCACCATGTTTACGACTGGCTATTCAGGCCTAGAACTCACGTTGCAAAGATACTTTCTGCAATGAGTGATGTTACAGATGGGACGGGTTTCTGATGAATTGGACCACATTATTAGTTGATGCTGGCCTCTCAGAAAGAGAAGCTGAAGTAGTAATTGTCCTCTCAACTAAATCTAATCTCAAAGCAAGTGAACTAGCAAAAGAACTCGGAACAACTCGATTGGATGCTTACAATTCTCTTGAAAGATTACAAAGCACAGGATTAGTAACTGTTACTGTAGACAGGCCAATGAAATTTTCAAGTCCTCCATTAAAAAATGTATTAGAACATCTGATTAATATCAGGAAGGAACAACTCTCTAAGATTCAACAAGGGTTTGAAGATATAAAACAAGGTAATTCACAATATGTACAAGAAGATGTAACAGAATCAGCAGAAGTAGAGCCAAAATTTGCTGTATTGAAGGAAAGAATTCATATCTTTACAAAGATGGAAAAGATGGCAAAAGATTCTCAAGATTCCCTTATCCTGACATTAGGTAAGTTTGGAATATTGCACTTATGTAGAAGCACAGCTCTTTCCGAAGTCAATAAGGCCGCACAACGAGGAGTCGAAGTCAGAGTCATAGCTCAACTAGATCGTAGAACAATTCGATTCTTCTCGGAGTTAGATCCTTCAATTTCAGTCCGTCATAGTGACGATTTAGAATCTCAAGGCACAGTAGTAGATTCTTCAGAAGCGATTCAATATCTAAATACAGAAGAAAATCCGGTAGGTCGTGGAAAAACTGATGCAGCTTTATTGATTGAATCAGCACCGTTCGCAGACTCACAAAGAAATCTAATAGAAAGTATTTGGGAAGAAGCTATACCATTCGATTTAGCGTCAAAAAGATTCACTGAAGAAAGAATTGTTGATCCTCTCAAACTAACATTAGACGGTGGTTCGTTCTTGGATAGAATTCGTGATGTTCTACAAATATCTGATGAATTACCTGAGTCAGACTCTCCATTCAATCTCGATGCTTTCATGGCTTCTGGATTAGAAATAAGTGATGCAAGAAAGAAGTTAGGAACTGGAGGAATCGCTAGTCTTAGCACATTCGGAATTGATGTGGGATCTCTTTTGCGTCAAGTTGGAAATAGAATAGGTGAAGAATTAGCATTTAGTCTAAGAAAGATAGATGGGCATGTAGAATTTCTTAGTGAAATGATGGATTGGTATGAATATGCTGGTTTAGGTGAATTAAACTATGATTCTGACCCTACTTTCCATATCAAAGTACACCTATCATCCAATACAGATAATTCGGAACAACTTCCTTTGTGGGAATTAGACGATGGTATAATTGAAGGTACATTGATGACTAGATATTCAGCAATAAATGAAGTATCAATTGAAAGAATTCAATCCCCAGAAAATTCTGATGAATTTTGTAGATATAATTTGATATTATCTGACGATAATTAGATTTAGTATCTTTTTTTATTACTATCAGTTATATTCTATTACATTTGGAGAAGTAATAATGAGGTTCTTTACGTTCAGTCGCTTTATGTATCAAATCCTCAGGAAAAAAGAGGCAAATCTAGCTTGGATTCAATCTCAAGGGCTTCTTGCAGTAAAATTATCACAAATATTTGCACTAAGGCCAGATTTACTATCAATTGAAAAATGTAAACAACTTCAAACACTTTATGGACAAGCTTCTACAATTCCAACTGAGAATGTTCAAAATATATTGAAAAGCAAAGCGTCTATGAAATTTCATGATTCTATTGAATGGTTCGATGATACTCCATTAGCTGCAGCATCAGTAGGGCAAGTTCACAGGGCTCGACTAAAAACGGGTGATGAAGTCGTTGTAAAAATTATAAAAGCAGATCATAAGAATAAATTCCAAAAAGATGTCTATAGGATGAAGAGATGGCTAAAAATTCTAATATTGTTTTCGCCCAAATTAAGAAAAGTTGGTAACCCAATTGCTCTATTGAATCACGTTGAAGATTATACTTTGAGAGAACTTAATCTAAATAATGAAATTAAGGGCGGAAATAAATTAAAACAAATTCAATCCGATTTAGAAGAGAATTTTCCAATGCCAAGACTCAAATTTCCAAAATATTATGAAGAATTATCAAATGAAGATGTTTTAGTATCAGAATTTATAGATGGAATAACATTAGAAGAAGGAATTAGAGCTCAAAATCTAGATTGGGATTATCTAATTGAATTATTTAGAATCCATGGAGCATATATGTTTGGAGTCGGAACCTTCCATGGTGACCTCCATCCTGGTAATTGTATAATTGATAAAGATGGAAACTTTGTATTCATAGATAATGGTGCGATTTGCGATTCTCCAAAACGTATCAGCCTCTCCCTTTTCAGATTCTTTGAGCACCTATCTGCTGATTCTAAAGATGATGCATACGAAGCTCTACTAGCTCTAGCCGAATCACGACCTAGTGAAAATAAAATTATTAAATTTAAAGGCAAAATGTCTGATATTTATGACGGATTCGAAGACAAATCAGTTGGAGAACAAAGTCTCACAGAAGTTATGATGAAAACAGTGAGGGCAGCAGTAGAAGAAGCGGGTGCAGATTTTGGAGAAGAAGCATTCCCCATCATTAGATCACTCATGTACATGGATGGATTAGTAATCCGAACCCATCCAGATGTAAAATTAATCCATGAAATGGGCCCATCTCTGGATGAGTTCAGAGAAGGATTAGGATTAGGAAAGGAGATATTGGTATGACAGAATCAAAAGTTGCATGGGTGATAGGAGCTACTGGAGGAATTGGTAAACATGTCGTTTCTAATTTGAATGATAATGGTTGGACAATAGTTGCGAGTGCTAGAGATGAGAATAGTCTTAATGAATTATCAAATGATAAAGACATCTTCACAATGCCTGTAGATGCAAGAAATGAAGTAGAAATGCAAGAAACTGCTAAAGCAATAAAGCAGCAACATCAAAAAATTGATGCTGTAATTCTAGCCGTTGGCTCAATTTTCTTACGTCCAACTCACGCAACAACTTCTGAACAATTCATGGAAACAATCAATCAAAATCTTTTGACAGCTCATAATACGATTAGCTCAACTGCTAGAATAATGATGAAAGATAAGGGTGGCAGGATAATACTATTTTCTTCAGCAGCAGCTACTGTTGGTATGCCTAACCATGGTGCAATTGCAGCAGCCAAATCTGGTCTTGAAGGTTTAGCAAGGGCAGCTGCAGCAACATATGCTAAAAGGGGAATAAGAATTAATGTTGTATCTCCAGGACTAACCGATACTCCATTATCTGCAAATCTATTAGCTTCAGATGCAGCAAAAGAAACAAGCAACAAAATGCACCCAATTGGAAGATATGGAATGGCTTCTGAAGTTGGAGATGTAGCTTCTTGGTTGGCTAGTGATGCACCAGATTGGATCAGTGGCGAAACTATACATGTCGATGGTGGATTGTCAAACCTAAAATAAATAATATGAGATAACTTCTATTTTAATGATGCAATTCTATCAAGTCACATATAATTAAAAATAATCAAAATACCATCCAATAATGTAAAAAATAGGAATTAGTGGAAGTATCTTTGTTATCATTGGCTTCAACCAATCTCTCCACCACCATCTTTTATCCAATCGTCCTAATGTTATTTCATAAAGAAAATTTGTAATATCGCCTAAGAAATCACTATTTTCCGCATTGGCCATAATAACTTGGGAATCGTATCTTCACTTTAATACAATATGTATTAATTTGATTTAAAACAATTTTTTACTAATTAAATACTTTAAATATTAATTCATCATCGTCTATTCATGCATACGGCAGCTAAGATTACACTTGGTCTAGGAGGAGTCATTACTTTACTTGGAGTAATATTTACAGTTTCTGGAGGTTATGCTATAGATAATTTGGAAGATATAGATATAGAAGATGTGAGTGTTTGGAATGGAGAAGAAGGAACTTATAATTTTGATAACAAATATATGCTAATATATGTTAGAGATAATGTTAGATGTGATTCATTCACATTCTCAATGACTGATGATTCGGGAGAATACCCATATGAAAATGATGAATGTACGAAAGACGGCTCAAAGCCAGCAGAGTATCTAGATGATCCTGAGGGATGGTACCACGTAGGTTCAGTAAATACTACTGGAGAGTATGTTATTGAGGCCAGCTCAGAAGTTTATCTTGTAACTGGATCTGCTATCTTTGGCGAAATTTTGACAGAAGCCGGTGGAAGTGTTCTTACCGCATTAGGGGGCATATTTCTTGTCTGTTGTGGAATATTATTCTTAATTCTTGGTGGAATTTTTGCCCTATTTTTGGGGACTGATGATACTTCTGTTGGTTTGGTTGCTGGACCTGGAGGATTTACAACATCCTCTATCCCTACAACTTCAATAAACACGCCTGATAAACCTCCAACTACTCCAATAAGTGATACTGAATCTAGCTATTGGGAAACAGATTAGATAAATTACATAACTGAGTAATTTAATTAAATATCAAATCATCAATATCTTCAGAAGTTATCTTACAAAAATCACCAATATCTAATTTATAATCGCTTAGTACCATATTCTCGGTTGATAATCTGTGTATTGCCACCACTTCATTTCCTATTGAATGAAACATTCGCCTAATTTCTCTTTTCTTACCCTCATCAATGGTTATTTTAACAGTATAATGTGTAATATCACTGACTTCTGCAGGTCTGGTATAGTATTCTTCGGTTATGTCATGATCTCTAACAATAATTTTAACTCCCTTTCTGATTAGACTAATTTGCTTTTCAGAAATTATACTTCCAGTCTCTACAAAATAAGTTTTTTTAATATTTTTATTTGGATCTGTTATTTTATGAACAAGTTTACCATCAGTAGTTACTATTAAGAATCCAGTAGTTTCTTCATCCAATCTTCCTACTGTAATTAGGGACTCATATACAGTTGGCTTTACAGAATTACGGAATATCTCATATACTGACTTCTTATCCAACTCTCGTTCATGTGAATTCAATCTAGAACATATATATCCATCTGGTTTATTGAGTAAAAAATATACATTTTCAGTAGGTAAATGTAATTCTTTATTTTTGTACATCACAGTTTTTTTATTAGTATTAAATTCAAAACTAATATTTTTTACAAGTGAACCATTTACAGTAATATCTCCATCCCAAATAGCCTTTTTTACCTCAGCCTTTGAGGAAAATATTCCGCATTTGGATAGAAACTGATGTAACCGTATTTTCATAGTCCACTCTCTAATAGGTGGCTAATTATGATTGATTATTAGGCGTTCCTCTTACTAACGCATAATTCAATGCAAGACCTATTGGCATTAGCATTACGCCAAAAAATACTGAAGTAATTGTTATCCACTTATCACATTTTGCTGCCATACATCTTTTCCATATCCATCTAGTTACAAATATATCTCCAGCTACCATGTGAGCCCATGCGGCTGAGGCACCAGCTTTTGTTCCTAATAAATCGGCCAATCCTTGTAGTGCATTTTCTGGATCCATAGAGTCTTTTGCCAACTCTATAAGGCCAGAAGGATCAGAGAATGAAAGTATGAACCAAATAGCAATTGGACCTAAGAAAAACCAAGGTCCCTGCATTAATTGCTGAGTCCTTTCATGTTCAGGATAAACCATCATAGCAACCCAAAAAGGCCCTACCCACATTGTCGAGAAAAAGAATGATAAGTCAAAGATGTCCATATTTTTTCCTCAATTTAATATATTTTTTATTTCATCAATAATTTCAGATGTCGGCCAATAGGTCTTAGAAGACCAGATTAATTTTCCTGTTTCATCCATAATTTGTAAAGTAGGAGTAGAAGGATTTCCGAACGAATCATAAATGGAGTATTGACTTTCTTGCCCTGTATCTAAATTTATTACCGGCGTATTTTCCTGCGGTAATGCAAGCGTCCAAGATACAGGATTAGAGGAATTCTTGCCATAAGATTCTTCTACATAAGATGGAGATTCAAAAGATGAATATCTGTGAATGCTGAGGACTGAGGAATTAGTTATATTTCCACTTTCAACCTCCTCCGAAATCATATCAGTCCATGAATGACATCCTCTACAACCTGCAGCTACCCAAATTAATAACACAGGACCTTCAGATACATATTCTTGTAGATCCAAAGCAGTATTATTACTATCATCCCCCATTATGGGTGAACTAAATGAGATTCTTTCTGGAGCAGGAGAAATTTCTTCAGATTCAATCAACCCAGATTTTTCTTCAACACACCCAGATAATGAACCAACAATAATAATTAGTGAAAAGAAAAATGCTATTTTCATAACTCAACCTTCATTTTGGATTTTATCTTAGGTTTTTTAATGTCTTCAAACCAAGTGTCTACGCCATTCCAATCTGGCTCAATTCCTAAATCTGCACAAATTAACTTAGCACTTATTCTTCCACTTTCATAAATAGTCGGAAGTCCACTTCCGGGGTGTGTTCCTCCTCCAACTAAAAATAAATCATTTAATTCCTCAAAACGATTTTGAGGTCTTCTCCACAACATTTGATCTAGTCCATGCGCTAAATTGAATACTGCACCTTTGTAGATATCTCGTGCACCCCAATCATCAGGAGTGACTATTGTTTCTGAAATAATATGCTCTTTCAAATCATCATATCCTAGTTTTTTCATAGTTTCGAGTACAACATCTCTGTAGTCATGTTTTATTTCTTCCCAATTTATTGAATCATGTACATTAGATACCGGAACTAGGACATATATTGTTGAGTGTCCTTCGGGAGCCATTGATGGATCTGTCAAACAAGCATTTTGAACGTATAATGATGGGTCATCCCAAGTAATTTTATTTTCAGTAACATCCTTTAGATTAGTATGATAGTCTTTAGAAGCATAAATTTGATGATGATCCAAATCATATTTCTTATCTATGCCAAGATAAAGCATGAATGTCGAGCAAGAATAAGATTTTTCATCTAATTTTTTATTTGACCATCTCTTTCTAAGCTTATCTGGAATTAATCCCTTCATTCCAGTTGCAAAGTCAACATTCATAACATATTTTTTTGCTGTGTGGGTTCCAGTACTTGTTTTTACTCCAACTATATTTTTACCTTCGAAAATACATTCTTCCACCGGCTCATTAAAACATATCTCTACTCCTAATTCTTTAGCCAAAATTCCCATTCTCTCGGATACAGTTCCTAGACCACCTTTGGCATGGTATATGCCATACTCTAATTCTAAAAATGATAAAATTGTGAATAAACTTGGGGCCTGGAATGGAGACATCCCCAAATACTTTGTTTGAAAGCTCATTGCTAATTGCATTCTATCATCTTCAAAAAATTTAGATAAATCTGATGCAACGCTCCTCCATGGACGAAGAACCTTTGCAACTCTAAGTGCACGTTTATTTGCTAAGTCTGTCCAACTTGACCAAGGAGAGTTGAGACAATTTTTAGATAACTTTAATTTTTTTCTATTATCTGTTACATAATTCCTGAATCCTTCTGCGTCCTTTTCACCACACAGTTCCTTTATTTGTTCTACCATATATTCAACATCAGTACTTGCGTTTAATGAACCCCCTTCTCCAAAGACTAGTCTATAATTAGGATCGAGTCTAATCAGGTTTAATTCTTCATGAGCATCCTTTCCAATTGCCTGAAATATTTCTTCAATAATTTCGGTATAATGGAAAAATGTAGGTCCGTTATCGTAATGAAAACCATCTTTTTCGAAGACCTTGGTTCTTCCTCCTACGGAATCAGTTTTTTCCAATATTTTGACCTTTAGGCCTGCTTTTGCCAGTAGTAAAGAGCATGCTAGACCACCAGGTCCAGCGCCTACGATGATTACGTCGCTATCTGAAGACTTCATATTACAAGTCGATGTCGAAGACTTGATACTTATAATGAGTCGTTTTCAAAATAGAGAATGAATTGATACGGTCACAAACACCCATATAAAAGGGGAATGGAAAACCACCGCACCATGTATAACTCAAAAGTTATGATAGCCCTGCTAATGACCGCCAGTCTTGCATTATCTCCGATAGTGGTCGCAGATGACACCCAAGACATACCTACGAATGCAGTTAACACAGGCATTCACGACTCCTTAGTAGCCGCTCTGAGTCAAGCAGGTCTAGTAGATACCTTATCCGGTGACGGCCCGTTTACGGTCTTCGCTCCTACAGATGATGCATTCGCAGCTGCAGGAATCGATTTATCAACTTTTGATACCGATGCAGAGAATGCAACTCTTTTAGATATTCTGACCTATCACGTAGTAGCAGGACAAGTTTTGTCAACAGATCTAACTGATGGGATGACAGCAACAGCATTGAATGGAGATACTCTAGACTTTACTGTTTCAACAGATGCAGTAACAG
>Ga0115551_1000885_pt1 | contig 19822 bp, 20 predicted proteins | sample COGITO_mtgs_1103_FD_87179 | JGI IMG/M metagenome (GOLD analysis project Ga0115551, IMG submission 87179) | Pelagic marine microbial communities from North Sea - COGITO_mtgs_110321 | ecosystem: Environmental > Aquatic > Marine > Epipelagic | place: Germany:Helgoland, sampling site Kabeltonne... | reverse complement strand
TTTCTCACGTTCTTCTACCAACCTAAAATCGCATACACGTCGGACATTAAGATTTGTAAAAAAATCCAAATCACTTACTGTTAAATTAGAGAGATGTCCCGATCTGAAAATTCTTGACCAGCTAACTCTGCGTCCGCCAGTTGCCGCATACCCTCCGATATCTCTAAAATTAATTCCCCCACTAAAGCCCAGTGCTCTTTCAGCGCAAACAATTGAAAATCCAATAGAATCCGAGAGCTTGAAGTAGAAACGCTTACTTCCATTAGGGGCGATGACCGATGCAAAGCCCTTCCTTTCAGCTTGCTTCGACGCAACCATAGCGTCATCGTCAAAATTTTCGGCATTGTCACTAATCTGCACAAGCAGTGCACCTTTGAAAATAGCGGCTCCCCATTCTAAAAGATATTGATCGATACCACTCTTTGTAATCTGAAGCTGACAAATACTGTCCATTTATGCCTCCCCCGCAAAAACCATTAGTCAAAGTAACCCCAATCGACCTCATTGGTTATTATAAAATACACTTTATGTTAATTTAAACCGATGAGAAATCAAGAATCGAGCCCCAACAACATTGTCAGACATTTAGAGGCTACACTTTCCTCTAAATGCGAAGGTATTCATGACATTGAGGTCGGAATACAGGGAGGTATAAAAGGACGATTTACCCTGTCTATTCCAGATAGTTATGCCCGCAACACCGCGCGGCCGCTGGTCTGCATACTTCACTATGCCGGCCAACCCACACATTTTTATGGACGGCCTCTTCTAGAGCATCTGTACTTGTCGCCTCTTGAGCATTTGGAACCGATCATCTTCGCCCCTGAATCGCTCGGCGGACAATGGCATTCTGCCGAAAATGAATCATTTGTTATGAATATCCTCAATGCTGCGCTAAAGTCTTTTATGATAGATAAAAGAAAAATTATGATCTCTGGATATAGCATGGGTGGAGTGGGAGTTTTCCATTATATAAACGCGTATCCCGACGTTTTTTCTAACGGGATCCCGCTGGCAGGTTGTCCATCAGGACGGCTGGAACCTAAATCTCCCATCTTGATGCTGGCGGGTGTATCTGACGATATTTTTAGCTATGAACAGATCGAGAAGGAATGCACAATCGCGAATAGAAAAGGCTACCCTATAACCCTAGCATCAATATCAGCTTCTAACCACTATGACGTACAGTCGTTCTCAGCAGCTATGCCACGGGCAATAGCCTGGCTAAATGCGCAATGGAACCGTGAGCACTAGTTCAAGTCCTATTAGCTAGTAGTAAACCTCCAACAACGAGAGCTCCCCCTACTAGTAGGGAAACATCTGGTCGCTCTCCCAATGTAACTGCGGCTAAGGCTACCCCAAGAACAGGCACTAGGTTGAGATACATTGATGCTTTGGCAGTACCTAGTATTTTTATACCTTCGTAGTACCATAAAAATCCTACCCCCATAGTCAACACACCTTGAGACAGAAGGATGATAGGGATTTTAGGATCGGCCAGCAGAGCTTTAGTGGCAGGAAAATCAAAGAAAACAAAGGGGAGCATCAACATTCCTCCCGAGAGACACGTATATGCTGTCACAGTAATAGCCGGGTAATTAGCCAATAAAGGGCGACTTAAAACCGTGTATGCTGTCCAACCAGTAATAGCCACCAGAAACAGTCCTTCGCCTATACCCATGCCATTTTCAAGAAAACCCATGAAATCTCCATGGGTCACCACCAGGCCCGTTCCTAACAAACTTAAAGTAATTCCATATAGTGAAATCCGGGAAACAGTTCGTCTAAACACGAGATAATCGGCCAAGACAACCAAAGCAGGAATGACGCCATTAATAACCGCGCCCGTGCCTGCCTCAGTATATTCAAGTGCCTTAAACATAAAGAAATTGTGTATACAAAAACCGCACACTCCGAGCAAAATAAAATGCCAAAAAACCTCTCGGTTTATTTTTATAGCGAGCTGTCCTCTATAGTGCGCGATAGTGGCTAAAAAAATAAAAGCAACAATAGCCCTGCACGCAGTTATAGCTTGTGGCACCTCATACACAGATAGATATCTACCCAAAGGGTATGAACTGGCCCAAAGCAATCCCATAGTAGTTAGTTTAAGATGGATATTTAACACAAGCTCTGCTTTCGCCTCCAATCAAATCATGCCAGTATAGGTTAATACCCGCTATCAAAGGGGGCCACAATCATATCGACTGAGAGGGGAATGACAATGATATATTTACGCTTTATTAGTGCGCTAGCTCTACTTTTGACTGCTTGCGTAGTCCAAGCGAATAGTGATGTTCCTAAATCTGAATTTGGACCCGACGACGAAATTGGCGCTGCCAATCGCCTGAGCCCCGCGGCTGTAGTTGAAGCTGCAAGATTAGTTAAAACTGGAAAGACGTATGCTCTAGGCATAGAAACAGGACCAGATACGCCAGCATATGGTCCGCGGAAATTCCAAATGACAATTCTCCAGCTAGACGACGGGGTAGGTAAACCTGCTGGCACAAATCAAGCAACCGGTAACGATGACATGATGTATACCTATATGGGAATCGGCAGCCAAATAGATGGCTTAGGCCACTTAGGGGTAAACCACACTTATTACAATGGTGTCCATGCAAAAGATTTTGTAAAAGTAACTGGACTTACTAAATTTTCTACCTCCAATATTCCGCCAATAGTTTGCAGAGGCATCTTGTTAGATATGGCAGCTTATCTAGGAGAAGCGATACTCCCTGAAGGCACCGTTTTCAATGAAAAAGAAATTACCGGAGCGGCGAAAGCGCAAGGTGTCAGGATACAAGAAGGAGACGTTGTTCTTTTTCATACAGGCTGGATGAACATCTCTGAATCAGATCCAAAACGCTTTATGGCAGGCGAGCCAGGACTCGGGATGGGTGGTGCTCGCTTTCTAGCGAAGAAAAAAATTATTGCCGTAGGTTCTGATACTTATGGCCTTGAGGCTGTGCCTTTCGAGCAGGAAGGAGTCTTCTTCCCCGTTCACCAAGAGATGCTTACTAGAAACGGAATTTATTTGTTAGAAAATATGGACACGAGAAAATTAGCGGAAGATGAAGGTTGGGAGTTCCTTTTTGTCTTAGGCCAACCTCGTTTTTATGGATCGGTACAATCTATTATTAATCCCGTAGCAATTCGATAGGCTTTCAATAGTTCAAAGACGCGAATAGAAGCGCCGAGCTTCTGGTCACTAGGACCAAAGGCTCGGATAATATATTTTCATTGTCAAATTGTTGTATAGCCGCCATCGACCGTCCAAGCTTGACCATTAATATAGGAAGACTCATCGCTAGCCAAGTACACCGCGAGGCCTGCGACTTCATGAGGTTCCACCCATCTTCCTAGGGGCACCGAGCTATTCATTTTTTCTGTTAATGCGGCAGGTGAAATACCCAACGCAGCCGCGTGATCATCCATAAAACCTGCAGCCATATCCGTATTAACAATCCAAGGACATATGGCGTTTACAAGAACGTTGTGTGGAGCCATTTCTAAAGCCAAACAGCGAGTTATGCCAACTACAGCATGTTTTGAAGCGTTATATGCACTTTGATTCCGTGATCCCCATTTCCCCGCAGTAGAAGCAAGGTTAATTATTTTTCCTCCTCCTGCTGATATCATTCCAGGTAGTAATGCTTGGGTGACATGAAAAACGCTATACACATTACTTTCCATGACACTTTTAAATTCTTCAAACGTATAGCTAAGAAATGGTGCAGGAATATGTATGCCCGCATTATTGACAAGGATGTCTATGTTCTTCCATTCGGAAGCTTCCTTTGCAATACGTTTTACGCTTTCTGCACGCGTCACATCGCCAGGCAAAGCAAGGACTTCCATTTCATATTCTGCTTCAATTTCTTCAGCAACATCGTCCAGCTTCTCAGGACCTCGTGCATTCAGCACGAGAGAAGCTCCTTCTTTAGCAAATGCCTTCGCCATCGCCAAGCCTATTCCTCTGCTGGCTCCAGTAATTAGTGCTGTTTTCCCTGCCAAGCGATTAGTCATAAGCTGAATCCTATTTTTGATAATTTAATATACAATATTAATATCATAGTATTACTTTTTTACTAATTAGAAATAGAGCTAGGATAAGAGAATGATGCGTTTATATCACTGTGTTGGCGCAAGATCGATGCGCTCGCTATGGTTGCTTTATGAGATGGGAGTTGAATTCGAGCTTGAAACCTTAGAGTTCAGTATGGAGTCTTTGCGCACACCAGATTATTTGTCAGTTTCACCTCTGGGAAGAGTTCCGTGTTTGGTAGACAAGGAAGTCAAATTGTTTGAATCTGGCGCGATTTGCCAATACCTATGCGAGCATTACGATGATGGTCGATTATATCGCGCACCAGGATCTAGGGACAGGATCAAGTGGCTACAGTGGATCCATTACGCAGAGACTATTGCAGTACATGGAGCCGCATTGGTGCAACAGAAAGTCTTTATCGCCCCTAAAAAAAGATCAGACGTTGTACAAAAACTGGAGTCTCGCCGATTGTTTCTCTCAATAAAAATGTTAGAGCCGATTCTCTCTGAACAAAAATACCTCCTCGGAGATAGTTTTACGGCAGTAGACACCGGTATCGGCTACAGTATTCATCTAGCCAAACAGTTTATCGACACTTCAGCTCTAACAGCGGTCGAGGCTTATTACGAGCGCTTGATATCGCGAGATGCTTTCCAAAGGGCTTCTTTAGTAGATGCCTGACACCGGACTCTCCCCTGCGATTGTGGTGCGGTACATTAAGCGGTCATAACCTTCGTACCCGCCTTCAGCAAGATGAGCAACACATCGGTTATCCCAAAGCACCAGGGTGCCCGAAGCCCATCTATGTCGATAAATAAACTCCGTTTGAACTGATGCTGATAGAAGCTCATTTAACAATGCGTCACTCTCGCTCGAATTCAGCCCCTCTATACCAATCGTATAGACATGATTTACGTATAATGATTTTTTGGCAGAGGAAGGGTGTCTTCTCACCAAAGGATGAATTACTTTCTCCTCAGCAGAAGAGGAAACAAGGATCTTCATCGAACGTGTCTTATCATCATTAGAGAAAAGACCTTTTGAACTATAAGCCCGCGTCGCTGAATGGACCCCGTTTAAAGTCGCTATTCGACTTTTCACCTCATTAGCTAAAGACTCATACGCCCGATAGTTGTCCGCGAACAAGGTATCGCCCCCGTGGGGAGGAACATTGACCCCGTACAAGCAAGTGATACTTGGAGGTTCCTTTTGAAAACTCCAATCCGAATGCCATAAACTCCCAAAAATAGGCGCAGTTTCTCCAGCACCTCGCTTGACCTCGATTACATGGTTAAATTTCTCCATAGACCTTATATATGGATCCTCGCCAAAAGGTCCTAACTGAGCGCTAAATTTCTGCAGCTTATCCGCATCCAGCGCCTGTTCCGGAAAGCTCAGTACGCTGTGCTTCGTAAGAGCTCTCATAATTTCACGAATAACGTTAGCGGATACAGGTGGAGTAAGATCCACTCCCGTAACAATGGCACCAAATCCCGAGACATTTGGTTCTACTTTAATATGAATGTATGACATCACTGATAACCAATAAAGCTGAACTAATAAAATAAGTGTTGTACGATCGACTAAATTGCACGGTTTGAGCTAAATGTGCAGATGTTTTTGTATCACTATTTTTGATTGTTTGCACGTTAGAATTTTACAGTCCGTTTGGGAGATATCAATATGACCTTCAAAGAACAAATACCTAGAATTTACCCTTCTAATGAGGAGATGAACTCGCGTAGCGTAAAGTTCTCAGACTTAAAAGGCTTCGACGGTGGCTTGCCCGATAGCTATATGCCGAGCGCCGAGCGGATACTATATAACGTTATAGGCTTTCAACCTCCAGCAGGTGAGGAATCCGGTGTTGTTTCGCCGGTCGGAGCCTCTGCCGCAAGAATGTCTGCTATAAAAATCAGTGAAGGTTTCAACCTAGGTTACTGTGAGGCGCTCCCGGGCAAAGGCCCCATGATGCATAATCACGACACTAATGAAACTTTCATCTGTATGACAGGTCGATGGAAAGCGAGCTGGGAAAATGCTGATGGCTCGGAAAATTTTAAAATGTTGGAGCCTCTAGATGTCATTTCTTTTCCGCCTGGAGCCGTTCGTCGGTTCGAAAATGTCACGGAAGGGCCGAAGGACCGTTACGCAGTTTTAATGTTTGTGATCGCGGGTAATGGCCCTGGTGCCGAGTTCACATCGCAAGCAATGAGTGAGATTGAAAACGCGGGATTGAATGAGATTAAAATTTTAGAAGATGAGTCAGATAAATGGTCTAAGCCACATACTGATCCTCGAGACTGGGAAAGTCGTTATTAAAGCTTCACGTTATACTCAATAACAATGGATTTATCTTCACCAATTCATACCAATATAGTGCTTGTCGGCGGCGGACATGCACATCTCGCTGTGATAAAAAACTTCGGTATGCGGCCCGAGCCCGGTGTTCGCTTAACAGTTATCAGTAAAGAAGTTTTCACTGCATATTCAGGAATGATGCCCGGACTTGTAGCAGGACACTATGATTTCATCGATGCACACATAGATCTTGGTCCTCTGTGTAACTTTGCTAAGGCGCGACTTTTTCACGATGAGGTCATAAACATCGATCTTGAACGAAAGTTTGTTATCTGCCGAAATAGACCAAACGTTAAATTTGATTTGCTTAGCATCGACTGCGGTGCAATAGCGTCTCAGACTTCCGTTTTTGATGCTGGACAGGTTATTCCTGTAAAACCAATCAGTGAATTCAACAACCAGTGGGAAAATGCTAAGCGAACATTCAGGACCGATCATCACCCCCCATAATATCGATAGTGGGTGGCGGACCAGCTGGGATAGAGCTTGCCATGTCGATAAAACATCGCCTTTCAATCGATGAAGTCGAGAATCAATTCCCCCATACTCCCGCATCAATTAAGATCCTGACCTCAGGGCCAGAAATATTGAGCTCTTACCCTAGGAACACTCAAAAAACATGTAGGAAAATTCTAGCCTCCGCGGGAATTGAGGTGTTAACTAATTGGCGTGTGACAAAAGTAAAGAACAAACAATTAGAAAACGACGCCGGGGAAAGAATCACGGTTGACGAAATTATATGGGCTACAGGATCAGAGGCGCCTGGATGGCTAAAAACCAGCGGGCTTCCGACCTCTGAAAGAGGGTTCATTCAAATTAATCACCACTTGCGCGTGACAGGTACTGAAACAGTTTTTGCAGCAGGTGATATTGCAGACATGGAGTTTTCGCCGAGGCCAAAATCTGGTGTCTTTGCTGTGCGCCAAGGGCGCGTTTTGGCTCAGAATATTCGCCGTCTTTGTAGAGGTAGAAAATTAATCCGCTTCCAGCCACAACGATCTGTTCTTAGCCTCATAACAATGGGTGATAAGTACGTCGTGGGGAATAAAGGCCCATTGACTCTTTCCGGAAAATGGCTCTGGTATTTAAAGACCTATATCGACGAAAGTTTCGTTAAAAAATTTACCATCTTCCCCGAGATGAAAAACGACATAATTGTGGAAAGTAAGGGGGAGGGTTCGCAACAATTTGATCTAATGAGATGTGGTGGATGTGGTTCAAAAATTAACTCCCAAGTGCTATATAATGCCCTCAATAACTTAGGGATACCTGAAGCACCGGAAGTCATCATCGGACTAAGCAGTCCAGACGATGCCGCGATTATAGAGCTGCCTAAACACACCGTAATGGTCCAGACAGTCGACGGATTCAGAACTTTCATCGACGATCCTTATATTTTAGGTCAAGTAACAGCATGCCATGCCCTAAGCGACATTTATGCGATGGGGGCAGTGGCCCAAACCGCGCTTGCTCTTGCCACCGTGCCGTTAGCAGCTGTCCATCTGATGCAAGAAGAGCTGACACAAATGATGACGGGTGCGCTGTCAGTTCTGACCAAAGATGGAGTCACATTAGTCGGAGGGCATTCGAGCGAAGGGCCAGAAGCAAGCTTGGGATTTGCTATTAATGGCTATTGCGATAAGGAAAAAATCATACGCAAACAGGGAGCGAAAGAAAGTGACGTATTGATTTTATCAAAACCTATAGGAACAGGAGTTATTCTTGCCGCTCAGATGCAAGGGAAAGCTCGCTCAGATTTTTTACATACTGCTCTAAATATTATGGTGCAAAGTAACCAACAGGCATCAGAAATTTTTCTACGAAATGACGTCAATGCCATGACTGATGTTACTGGGTTTGGTATTGCCGGCCACCTTCTTGAAATGATTGAAAAATCGTCACTTCAGGCCACGCTCAGATCGAAACAAATCCCAATACTTCCTGGTGCGAAGCACTTATTCGAGCAAGGCCTATCTAGCTCGCTACAGTCCGATAATTTTCTTGCAACAGAAAAAATCTTCACACGAGACAGATCCCACAAATCAATACAGCTGAACCTTTTAGTCGATCCTCAAACGTCAGGAGGGTTACTTGCTGCGGTGCCTTCTAACAAAGCTGAGCAATGCCTTAATGACCTCCTAAAGTCAGGCTATACGGCCTCGATGATAGGAGAATTCTCCGTCCGTACAGGAAGCTTTCCTATTATTTTAGACTAGGGGAAAGCGAGCATTTTTTCTACTTAACGAGTCGTTTGAGTAGCTCCAATGTCGCAGATGGCTCAGGTCTTCGCGTGTAGTCAGGATCCGCGTTGACATTTAAAATTTTTCCATCTGATCCAACGATCACATTAGCGGGTATTGGCAGAGTCCAGCTTTGATCTCCGTTACAAGCTGGTAAGTCTATTCCGAAACCCAGGTAAATCGACCTGACTTGCTCAGGCACTTCAAATCTCAAACCCATCGCATGCGCATAGTCATTGTTAGGGTCGGAAAGAATATCGAAGCCAAGATTGTTGGTGTTCACCATCTTTAGATTCAAATCAACACTTTGCGGGCTAAGAGCAACTACGGTGCACCCTGCCGCTGAAAATTCTGCATTAAGTTCCTGCAAAGCATACAGCTCCGCATTACAGTAGGGTCACCAATGTCCTCTAAAAACAGTAAGGATTAGTGAACCTTTCTCTAATATGGAGGCTGAAGATACGGGCTCATTGTTCTGATTTTGAAGCGTGAAATCAGGTAAAACCTGCCCTGCTTTCAGTACCTTTTTTAGTATTCCTGAACCCCGAAGCCCATCAGTCGCTTTTTGCAGCGTTGTTCTAATGCCTTCTGGCATTTTTTCTGCCGAGGCGGCTCGAATACTTTCCAGCGCTTTTTCAAGTGACATACTGTTCTCCCTTAAGTGTTCTTCTGCATGACAAACTAACAGACCGCCAAACCAAAGCCAAGTGCATTTCCCTTTGTTTTCTGCCTAGACATTTCCCTTTGTTTTCTGCCTAGAATAGGGACACAATAAGTTTCGAAGATAGGTAAATTAAAGGTAGCAATATGAAGCTTAGTTATTTCACGATGCCTCTCCATCCAAAAAATCGTAACTATCTTGAGACTCTTAACGAAGACAGAGAGGCATTCTTATTAGCAGATAGACTGGGCTATTATGAAGCCTTTGTGGGGGAACATGTCACAGATCAAGCGGAAACAGTAACTTCATCTCTCATGTTCCTCGCGAGTCTGGCGTATCAGACAAAAAACATAAAACTTGGCAGCGGAACAGTAAACTTGCCTAATGCTCATCCGGCCGCTGTAGCTGCTCAGGTTGCAATGATCGATCATATGCTTGAAGGAAGGTTCATCTTTGGCATTAGTCCCGGTGGACTGTTATCTGATGCCGAAGTATTTGGAAATCTTGACCGAGATAGAAAAGCCATGTTTGCCGAGTCGATACAACAAATCCTTCAGATCTGGAAAAATGATCCTCCTTATGATTTGAAAGGTGATTTCTGGGACATATCAACACAAAGAACATTAGATGAAGAAATTGGCCAAGGGATCTTCATTAAGCCTTATCAAAGACCGAGTCCCCCTATCATGGTTGCCTGTATGTCCCCTTTTTCGGAAAGCGTAAAAGCCGCTGCAATAAATGGGTGGTCTATAATCTCCGCAAATTTTCTACAGCCAATCTGGGTCGCATCCCACTGGGAAATGCTCTGTAAGGGCTGGAGCGAGGCTAACATGGAGTTTGTACCGCAAGACTGGCGTGTCGCAAAAAGTATTTTCGTTGCAGATGATGAAAAAACAGCCTTGAAATATGCAATGGATCCAAAGGGTCCATATGGACACTATTACGCTAGCTTAATGAAAAAACTAATTGGCAACGGGCGGCCTGATTTATTTAAAGACCGGCGAGACATGCCTGATAGTGACGTCACTCATGACTTTGTCATGAGGAAGTTAATTATTTACGGAACATCAGAACAAGTTGCAGAAAAAATAGTAAATTTTCGGAAAGAAGTCGGCAATTTTGAGACGCTTGTTTATGCAGGGCACGATTGGGGAAATCCGGAGCTGTCTAGGCGGTCAATGGAGTTAATGGCTCAAGAAGTAATGCCTCTGGTGAATAATGCTTTATATGCCGACCATAATATGACGGTTTAAATAACTAGCCGGCAGAAGTGATACTTTCATCTGAGACAGTAAATTTTGACCAAATAATTGCCCCCAAAGTCTCAGCTGTAAGGGGGTTTACCAATATAGCCGCACCTGTGGATTGATGCTGTGAAAAATCATCTAAGACTGCCGGTTTTGAGAACTCTAACTCTGTTCTCACGATTTGATTCATGGAAACACCACCTGTGGTTTCTAATTCGCAGAGATTGCTAGGATCCATAGTTTCATGGAAAGCGGTAATCCTCGATTTTATTATTGCACCCCCTTGCAATACATGGACTACTTGACCAATTTTCGCATCAATTGCTGAGAACCAGCACATAATCCCGCACATGCGATCCTCTACAGACGGAGGAGTGCCAAAAGAGAGAACGTCTCCCCTAGATACATCGAGATCTTCTTCAAGAAATACTTGTGCATCCTGACCATGCTCAACCATAGAAACTGATTTTCCCCCAACCCATAGCTCTTTAATATGTGCCTCCACGTTCTCAGGAAACACTTTTATCTTATCTCCAATCGAAATGACCTTACCCGAAAAAGTCCCTGTAAGTCCTCGAACAATGTCGCCGGTGTCGTTATGAATACGATTCACCCATTGAACCGGAATACGCGAACCAAATGAAAAGTTCTGTGCAGACCGAATATTCTCTAGCTGCTCTAAAAGACTTGGTCCGTCGTACCAAGAAAAATTTGAACTATTAAGAACTACGCCATTACCATACAAAGCTGAAATAGGAACCGAAGAGAATGATGAAATTTTGAGTTTTTGCGCAAGCTTGAAACATTCTTCCTTTATCTCTAAATACCTATACTCTTTCTCATAAACCAAATCTAATTTATTGATCGCAAATATTATGTTCTTGTGACCTAAAAGTTTAGCAATCAAGCTATGACGATGTGTCTGACGTTTCAGTCCTTCTACCGCATCAACTATTATAATACTAGCTGACGCGTTACTTGCCCCAGTAACCATATTTCTTGTGTACAACTCATGCCCCGGGGTATCAATGAGGACAAACCTACGTTTTGGAGTGGCAAAATAACGATACGCTACGTCAATAGTAATCCCTTGCTCACGTTCTTCCTTCAAACCATCTGTCACAGCGGCAAGGTCATATCCTGAGTTCATTCCCGATGCTTTTATTCGTGCAGTCTGATCGTCGAACAAAGCTTTCGTATCTAAAAGCAAACGTCCAATTAAGGTTGATTTTCCATCGTCTACCGAACCCGCTATTGCTACCCGTAATTCATCAACCACTAGAAATATCCTTCTCTTTTCTTATCTTCCATAGAATTCGCCCCATGGTCAATCACGCGTGTAGACCTTTCGCTAATGCGAGCAATAGAAGTTTCGGCTATTATTTCATCAAGCGTTTTCGCCTCTGACTTAACCGCGGCAGTACAATGATAGCAACCCAAAGTACGATACCGAACCACTTCCTCATATACAGACCCTTGCTCTGCACTCTTTTCCATAGCTGGCATCAATTGATCATTGTTCCTGAAAACTAATCGCTTTTCTCCAAAGTATAAAGGGACCACTTCTATGCCTTCACGCTTTATGTATTCCCAGATATCTGCCTCAGTCCAATTTGAAAGAGGGAAAATACGCATAGACTCTCCTTCCTTGATTTGAGCATTGAAAATTCTCCACAACTCTGGCCGCTGACCTCTTGGCTCCCATTGTCCAAATGTATCTCTAAAAGAAAAAAACCGTTCTTTAGCCCTAGAAATTTCTTCATCACGCCGAGCGCCGCCTATAGCGGCGTCACAACCTTGTGCACCGAGAGCTTCTAGCAACGCTGCTGTTTTAAGTTGGCCGCAGCAACTGGCGATACCATCCCTGTAAGGATTGGTGGCATTATTAATAGCTTGCTCATTCCTATGGACGATAAGCTTGAACCCTAGTTCTTTGGCACGTCGGTCTCGAAACTCAATCATCTCTGGGAATTTGAACCCGGTGTCTATATGAAGTAACGGGATTCGAGGCTTAGACGGAGCAAATGATTTTATGATCAGGTGTAGCAACACGCTTGAATCTTTGCCCACAGAGTAAAGTGCCAATGGCTTCTTGAAAAGAGCATACGACTCTCTCAAAATCGCAATCGATTCACTCTCCAGCGTAGTCAGATGATCCATGAGTTTTTTCCTGATTAGATGAGCGGACTAATGTAATCGGGAGAGCACAATTTGCGAAATACTGATTTTGCATATGCATAGAGATAAATAGTATTGGCCATAACTAATCCTCTACTACGATACTAGCGTCAAATTTCAAGGACGTGTAAATGTGGATTGACATTCTATCTGGCGGGCTGGTCGGGTTCGTTGTAGGGGCTACGGGAATTGGTGGTGGTGCCATAATGACTCCCCTCCTATTGATTGGCTATGGGATGCCCGTGGCTCACGCGATAGGTACAGACCTAATGTATGCAACTGGGACCAAGATCGCAGTCGCTTATAGCTATAACAAACATGGCTCCGTAGATTGGAAAATTACGTGCTTGCTTTCCGCAGGTTCGATACCAGCCACTCTATTGGTAATGTCATTCTGGCCCGTTGCACCAGAACATCTAAACATCATAAGCAGTAGAGCGTTAGGGTGTGTCCTCTTAGCCACGGTAGTCGCTATCATATATCGTCCCAACAAAAGTATCTCTACTCCTGAGTCGATGGTTAAGCCTACTAGCAGCACCAAGCTTGTTATAAGCGGGATCTTAGTTGGCATTCTTGTGTCGATTAGTTCAATAGGTGCGGGAGTCATTGCCACAGTACTCTTAATGTATATGTTACCTCACTTCCCAATAACCAAAATCATAGGTACAGAACTCTCACACGCCGTCTTATTAACTGCAGTAGCGGGCTTGTGCCATGCCAAACTTGGCCATGTAGACTGGCAACTTGTGGGGAATTTACTAATCGGTTCTGTACCTGCTGCTTTCATAGGATCGAAATTTGCACACGGAAACTATTCCAAAGTACTAAAACCTCTGATTTTAGGTTTATTAAGTATTTCTGGGATCCGCCTTGTGCTGATAGGAGTTTAAAAATGTACCAATACACTGATTTTGATCAAACCATCGTCGAGCAAAGAGTCAGCCAATTCAGGGAACAAACCCAAAGATTTCTCAACGGGGACCTAGATGAAGACGTCTTCCAAACTCTAAGACTACAAAACGGATTGTATATTCAAGAACATGCGCCGATGTTGCGGATTGCAATTCCTTACGGAACGTTGTCGTCTAACCAGCTAAGAAAACTTGCAGACCTCTGCCGTAAGTATGATCGCGGATATGGTCATTTCACGACACGACAAAACATACAACTGAATTGGTTGAAATTAGAACAAGTCCCTGACTTATTAGAAGAGCTTACAACTGTCCAGATGCATGCGATTCAAACCAGCGGCAACTGCATACGAAACATAACCACTGATCCTCTCGCAGGAACGGTTTTCGACGAAGCAATAGATCCTAGAGTGATTTGTGAAATCATCAGACAATGGGCTACGCTTCATCCAGAGTTTGCATACTTACCAAGGAAATTTAAAATCGCTGTGACAGCGACGGAAGAAGATCGTGCCGCAATTGAAGTACACGACATAGGTATCCGCATCAGGAAAGATTCGCCGTTAAAATTTGACTTGTGGGTTGGAGGCGGACTTGGGCGTACACCCTTTATAGGTCAAAAAATCGAAGACGGGCTACCTATAGCCGACATATTGATTTGGCTAAATGCCGTGCTTCGTGTCTACAACCTTTATGGGCGTCGTGACAACAAATATAAAGCACGAATTAAAATTCTGTTACAAAGCATGGGGTATGAAAAATTCAAAAGCAAAGTGAGAGAGTCTCTCGATTTTTCACGTCAACAAGTTGCACAAGTCAAGGTTCAGCAGATCACAGAGTTGGAGGTGATGTTCAATGAAAAACTCGTCTACAATGAATTAGATCCTCTTCCAGCAGGAGATGCTGAACTCGTTCGCTGGATCGAAACGAACACTCATTCACACAAAGTACCCGGTTATCGAAGTGTCGTCGTACCTTTAAAGAGAACGGGTACAGCTCCAGGAGATGTAACCTCCGAAGAAATGGATTATTTAGCAGGGCTATCAGATATTTTTTCTTTAGGGGAGCTGCGTACTACACATGATCAGAATTTAGTCTTTCCTCATGTGAAAAACTCCGATCTGGGAAAGCTACGTAATGATTTACAAGAAGCTGGATTAGCTGCATCTAATAGAGGGCTAATCACAGATACAATCGCATGCCCTGGATTGGATTTCTGTAAGCTCGCAAATGCGCCAACCATCGTGTTAGCTCAAGAAATTCAAGATCTCTTTGGTTCTATAGAACTTCAACATGAAATAGGCCCACTTGAGATAAAGATGAGTGGGTGCATGAATGCCTGCGGACACCATCATATAGGTCATATCGGAATTCTTGGTGTTGATAAAAAAGGTACTCCTTGGTACCAAATTACCTTAGGAGGTAAAGATCAAAACGGGAGCAAGTTTGGAGATCGTCTTGGGCCATCAATACCACTTGATGATGTGATCCCTTGCATAAAAAGAATTGTCGACAAGTATTTGTTAGATAGAAATCCTGATGAGTGGTTTGTTGATACAGTAAACAGACTCGGTGCTGCTCATTTCAAAGGAGCTGCATATGCCATGGATTAATAAGGATGGAACACAAGTATCCGTCCCTGAATCATTCATTATCGATGATTTTGAGGCAGATCAGGTTGCTGAGAATATGGGGCACCCAGTGATTGTCACCAATTTCGACTCCTACCAAGATGGTAGAGCCTTCTCTTGGTGTACTTCCCTCAGGGCCCATGGATATCAAGGAAAAATTTTGGCAGGTGGTCAGGTTGGCATTGATCGCCTGGATCTGGTTTTCCGTGTCGGCTACACCGCTGCTTGGCTAACTGATCAAGAATACAGCTTGCTTCAACCTGGCCACTTAAAGCCTTTCATAGGTGAATATCAATCGCGCATAACTGGAGAAGGATAATGGGCGACATCGATCATTCAACAAAAGCTAAATTCACATCTCTTACGCAAAAGCTCGTAGAGCTATCAAAAAAGCATTCAAATATACAGATGGCTTTCAGCTTGGGAGCGGAAGATATGTTATTACTCCATACCATAGAATCTAATAAGCTACCGATAGAAATGTTTTTTTTAGACACTGGACGTATGCACGAAGAATCTTATTCGTTTTTACATGACACAGTTTCATCGTACCAGACTAAGATTAAGATCTATTGTCCTGAAGCATCAGCAATTGAAAACCTTATCAATGAAAATGGGCCCAATGGATTTTACCAGTCGGTAGATGCCAGAAAAAAGTGCTGCAAAGTACGAAAAGTATTCCCTCTCCAAAGAGCATTAAAGAACGCTGATTGTTGGATTACGGGTCAACGCAGAGAGCAATCCGTTACAAGGGCAAGCTTGTTAGAAGAAGAACTAGACACAGCCCATGGGATCATGAAGTTCAACCCATTAGCCCTCTGGACTAGCACGGAAATTTGGCACTGTTTAAACCAATTTAAAATAAAGACGCACCCTCTACACCAACAAAATATGCCAAGTATAGGATGTCAACCATGCACCCGTGCGATCACCCAAGGTGAAGATGAAAGAGCGGGACGTTGGTGGTGGGAAAACCCTGACGTCAAAGAATGCGGACTGCACCAATCATGATTGAAACACCTCTCCCATTCCAACTTTCAATCACGGGCTTACCCGTCCTACTAATAGGGGATGGAGATGCGGCTAATGCAAAGAAAAAATTACTTTTAGAGCGTTCAGCAGTCATTACGCAAATAACCACCATACCCTCGGACAAATATCTTCTAGATCTAAGTGCAACTCAGGTTAACCCAGAGACTCGGTTTTCATTAGTGATATTAGCAACAGATGGTCCTTTTGCAGAAACGATGTATCGATGGGCAAAGCTGGAAAGATTGCTAATTAATTATGTCGACAATCCATCTCAATCTGATGGTTACATCCCATCAATAGTGTCTAGAGGTCCCATACAGATTGGCATAGGCTCAGGGGGATTATCTCCAGTACTCACCAGAATACTACGGACAAAAATTGAAACGACACTTCCACAAAACTTAGAGAAGCTAGTCCACGTAGCTGTACGCTGGCAGAAAAAAGTTCGGGATACCCTTAAATCAATCCGCCAACGCCGTCTATTCTGGGAAGACACATTTGAAACCATCTTTAACCAAAGAAAAAATTTAGAAGATGAGATTGAATTTGACACGTGGTTCCTAAACAACCTCAGCCGCGCATCTCATGGTAAAAGAGCTATGTTTGTTTACCTGGTTGGGGCTGGTCCTGGAGATCCCTCTCTACTTACCATCAAAGCACTCCAAGCAATTCAGAAAGCAGATGTAATTTTATACGACAAGCTAGTATCCCCGGAAATCCTAAGTCTGGCGCGACGCGATGCAGTGCTCGAGGACGTTGGAAAAAGACGGGGGTCTTGCCCAGTACCCCAGGACGAAATCTGCGCACGGCTTGTTGAACTAGGCAAGCAAGGCCAAGTTATTTGTCGTCTCAAAGGTGGGGATCCTTATCTCTTCGGCAGAGGTGGGGAAGAAGCTATAGCCTTAGCCGATTCGGGCATAGAGCCAATCGTAATACCAGGAGTCACATCAGCAAGTGCAATAGCCGCAGCTACTGGCATCCCTTTGACACATAGAGAAATAGCCAGAAGTGTTCGTTTTATAACCGGACATCTAGCGCTACAGAAATATATTGATGATTGGCCTTCGCTGATTGCCGAGCATGAAACAGCTGTAATATATATGGGTTTTTCCCACATTAAAGACATTTCCAGATCGTTTTTAAAAGCGGGATCTGATGCAGCCACTCCTGTTGCAGTCGTACAAAATGGAACGTTGCCAGATCAAAAAGTGGTGATCACCACTCTAGAAAAAGTGCTAACTGAAGATATTTTCTTAGACTTAAAAGATGGTCCAATTCTTTTAATAATTGGAAAAGTTGTCACGCTTAGAAAGTCTATAAAAAACGACACAACGCTCTACAAAACCAACACAGAGAATGTTCTTAACGTTATCGAACCGTCAAAATTAATACATGAGGAGTACCTCAAAGAGGCTGCACCGGAGGAAGAAAGAACTATTCCACTCTGATTTTTTCGAAAGAGGAAAATTACTAATACGTAAACGAGGTATATACGTTATAATTATTTTTTAGTAAAAATAATGGCAATAAAAGAATAAAGAATGAAGCTCTTACAACTCCGTTACATATCGGAAATCAGTAAAAACAACTTCAACATATCTGCAACTGCGGAGAAACTATCAACTTCTCAACCAGGGATTAGCAAGCATGTAAGGCAACTGGAGGACGAGCTAGGAGTAGAAATTTTCGAACGGAAGGGGAAACAATTGATCCAGGCGACACCGACAGGTGCAGAGCTCATTAAATATGCAGCGTCAATTTTATCCGATGTTACTAATATTAAAAATATCGCTCTAGATTATCAAGACACAAGCCGAGGCTCATTAGTTCTAGCAACTACCCATACCCAAGCAAGATATGTGTTGCCTTCCATAATAAAGAAATTTATATCTCTTTACCCCCATATAAAATTAAATATCCGTCAGGGAACTCCTAGTCAAATAGCTAAAATGGCAGCGAATAGAGAAGTCGATATCGCAATAGCAACAGAAGCGATGGAATTATTTGAGAACCTAGTAATGCTTCCTTGTTACCGTTGGAATCGTAGCATTATATTTCCGAAAAGCCATCCCTTAAACAATGAGAAGAGATTAACCTTAGACCAAATTGCCAAACATCCAATAGTCACGTATGACTTTGGTTTTACCGGGCGTTCAGCCTTAGACCGCGCATTCGCGACAAGTGAACTTGAGCCAAATATTGCTCTGACAGCTGTCGATACAGACGTTATTAAAACTTATGTAAGGCTGGGATTAGGAGTGGGAATAATAGCGTCGTTAGCTTACGAAGATAAAAATGACAGCGACCTTGTCGCGAGAGATGCCTCGCATTTATTCGACTATAGCATCACCAAAATTGGATTCTGCAGATCCGTTAACCTTCGAAAGTACACCTACGATTTCATCGAGATGTTCGCTACACATTTAGACCGAAACACGGTAGACACGTACATTCAAAATAATGGCAAAGCATTAAAGATAGATTACGAAAGCTTACCAACGTTTTAATCAATTACTCCCTTAGAATAAGATTGAAGGCTACACAAGATCCTTCTTCGTTTTTACTCAATGGAAATGCTAAATCATCGTTAGCCGCGCGGACCGCATCCGTAGAAAGATACTCGTCGCCGCGAAAATAAATCTGTGTAGTTAACGTTTGGTAATCCTCATGTCTTACGATTACATGAAGGTGCGCTGGCCTCCAAGAGTGTCTCCCTATGGCTTTAAGTAAAATGCCCGTAGGTCCTTGGTCTGGAATAGTGTATTGGGCCGGCTTAACTGTCTGTAATAAAAAGCTACCATCATTTTTACTCTTGATCTTTCCGCGAAGGTTATATTGGGGTACCCCTTCATTAAAGTTTGAGTATCGGCCTTTCGCATCCGCTTGCCAAAAATCTAATTCAGCATTTTTTATTATTCCCCCCTCAGTGCTGAGTACGCTGCCTGAAACAGTTAGTCTCTCTCCCGCTTCATTGGGGCGAGCCAACTGACCATTATCAAGTATCGGCATATTAGGGAGATAAAAAGGACCTAAAACTTGCGCGGTTGTCCCTGTGGTTTTGGTTGGATCACTTGCTACGATATTTGCCTCCAGAAAAGCATCAAAAAGCAAAGATCTCTCACCTGCGTCAATAGCTTCGCTGAAGAAATCGATCGCCTTTCGATACTCATCATGCGTTATGTTGTGCTTTTCACAAACCGCCCCTATAGCTTCGATAAGATCCGTCGTTATCTGCCCTACCCTATTATTTTTCATTTCGTTCTCCACAGAAATTCTAGTGACATCAATCGTTTTAGTAATTTAACCTCGGATGCCCAAAGCTATTTTATATAACTCCATCTTCTTTTAATTTTTCCATTTCCTCTAATGACAATCCAAAAGATTTAAACACACGGAAATTATCAGCGCCTATGCTCGGTGCACCATTGCGTATTTTTGTTGGTGTCCGTGAAAACTTAGCTGCCGGACCTGTCAACGGAGCCTTTGAGCCATCTGATAACTCGACCTCTT
>Ga0115551_1000880_pt1 | contig 19881 bp, 18 predicted proteins | sample COGITO_mtgs_1103_FD_87179 | JGI IMG/M metagenome (GOLD analysis project Ga0115551, IMG submission 87179) | Pelagic marine microbial communities from North Sea - COGITO_mtgs_110321 | ecosystem: Environmental > Aquatic > Marine > Epipelagic | place: Germany:Helgoland, sampling site Kabeltonne... | reverse complement strand
TGAAACGAAATCCCAAATGTTTTGTCCATTCCACATAGTCATATTCTCTCTGTCTTTTAGTTGCCATTTTTCATCTTCAAATATATATACTCCTGAACCACTAAATGTTTGAAAAACGCTGGCAATTCCTCCTCCTGCAACAACAAGTTTACCTTGCAGCACATCCAGTTTATATACTTCTTTTTTTGGTGGACCATTAATTATTATTTGACGGTTGTCGGTGTCTGTTTTATATTCTGTTAACCCCAAAGATTTGTCTGCAAACCAGTACGAGTCATTTCCATAGCTTAACGCATTCAAAGTTGGACCCGAATTACTAAAAGAATAATTACTCACCCCAATGAAACTACTAAATGTTTCATCGTACAAGAATACGCCGGGACTATAGCAGACTGCCAGTCGGTTATTAATTGACTTAATTGTATTGATTTCCATTACAAAGCTTTCTATAAATGCCGGAAAAATAGAATTCTCTCCTATGCTGAAAACAGTATCCAATCCATAGCTTGGATTGTTGAATAAAAGATATAGGCTATCTCCTAACAGCTCTAGTTCAGTATATTTTTCTCCTGGAGTCGTTAATTCTGTAACTCTCTCATCAACATACCATTCACTTGGGTCTGCTAACGCAAAATTATTGACATTCGCGACATACATTTTGGTTTCCGTTAAAGCATAAATAGAATCATTTCTGAATTCTATATCGACAATGCCGGCATTTCCATTTGTAGGATAATATGTATCGATAACCTCTTCTTTATCCGGGTCGATCTTCACAATAGAAAACCCTGTTGCAAAGAATAGGTTTCCTTCAAATTCAACTATTCTATTGACTCTTTTGGAGCCTTGTACATCTGCAAGTTTAATTGCTGGAATATTTGTTAATTTATTGTTTTTTATTTTATCAATATTTCCGTTATCGTACCCAATAAAAAGGGCGCTTTGAGCTGATGAATAACCCATGCTCGAGATTGTAACATCAGAAAGGGAATTCACCGAGTTCCACTCTGTCAATTCTCCAGAAGCATAGTTAAACTCATTGATTCCTTGAGCAAAAGCGACATAAACTTTGGTGCTTAAGGCAACAACAGCTATCGCTTCATTGGACGGCACATGAAGTCTCCATTGACCAGTGCCAATTTGTGAATTTGCATTCAGTGAAAGTAAAAAAAGTGAAAAAAGTAGTCGCGTTCTTATCATTTGTAGCTTTATAACGAATCTTCTTCAAATTTATTGGTTTTTATTGAGTTTCGGCTTAATCTCTGAAAAGAGTTTTATAATCTCCGTAAATTACCGCTTAAAATTATATTCTTTTTTTACGTATTTTCGTGCAAATAATTTATAATACAGTTAGGACAATACATTTTTGTTCTGTTTACAAAAAAGACATAAAGATGACACATCAAAAAAGTTTAAACCGACTAAAAGAAGGCAATATTAGATTTGTAGAAGACCTTTTGGATGGGAAATTACAAGATAGTGCTAGGAGACAGAAATTAGTCAGCGGCCAAGAACCATATGCAATCATTTTAGGATGTGCAGACAGTAGGGTTATACCAGAATTAGCTTTTGACACTGGTATTGGTGAAGTTTTTACTGTGCGTGTTGCTGGGAATGTTGCTAACAGCTCATCGATCGCAAGTATCGAGTATGCTGTGGCTCACCTTGGTACAAAACTAATTGTTGTTCTTGGGCATCAGGGTTGCGGTGCTGTTACTGCCGCAATCAAAGGAGGAGATAACGGATACAATCTAAATCACTTACTAAGCCATATAGCCCCTGCTATTGCAAATTCAGATTCAGGAGCAACCATCAATGAGGTTGTAAAAAAGAATGCTGAATTAAACGCTGTGGAATTAACAAATCGTTCTTCTATTATTAAAAATGCTGTAGATTTAGGAGAAGTTAAAATCCTTCCTGCTTATTATCACCTTGATTCTGGAAAAGTAGACTTTTTAAATTAAGATTCCTTTAAAGAAAACGGCTAGCGAATATTCTCAACTGGGCTTTATAGAGTCTCGATACTAAAGTCCAAAGCGCAATCATTTGCCAGGTGCATTTTAGCTTATAGTAGTTGGAAAATAATCATTTAGCTTTATACAATAAGTTGCTTCCCTCATTAGAATTGTAATTTTATCCTATTGACATTGCTAATCTCGATTTCCTTCTTAATTTTGCATATATTATATTTCGATATACGAAAAATGGCCCTGTGGCGCAACTGAATAGCGCACTGGATTTCGGCTCCAGCGGTTACAAGTTTGAATCTTGTCAGGGTCACTCTAGCGGAGAATTGGTTAAAATCAACTGGTTCTCCGCTTTTTATTTTGTCCAAATCTTTTGTCAGTAAAGGGATAGCGGAGAAAATAGAATTCACTCTTTTGGTTTGAACTCTGTCGTTTTGTTTGTCGTAACCTATTCCGGATGGAAAGACCAAATTCTGCAATTGTCTTTTTTAGAAGCTATTAAGAATGATTGCAATTACGTGTCTTTGAGATTTTAACAGGCTGTATTAAAATGGTAATCTAATTTTTAATCCAAGTTCAAAATACCTATGATTATAATCAATTCCAAAACCCTTTTTAACAATCTCAGAAAGTCCCCAATTGTATCGAGCTTCTATTCCAAAAATTAAAACCAGAAAAAACATCGCTATCTAATTCTTCAGTTACCCCATCAGTTTCTACTTTTCCTCCAACTCTAACTGACCCAGTAAATCCAGTCATAACATATGCTGGCCCTAATTTTATTTTTAATAAAGCCGGGACTTGTAGATAATCAATCGTAAAAGTTGAATTATTTAAATTAGCACCATTTCTTACATAAAGTAACCCCGTTTGAAAACGTAATAATGGAACTAATTTTATTTCTTTTGCTATTCCGGCATAAAAAGCAGTAATGTTACTAGCAGATTCTTCATTGATTGTGGCTAAGTTAACTCCCCCCATAATACTAATTTTAGCGTTTTTATCACTTTGACCATCTTGAGCAAAAGAAGTTGCGGTAATTAAACTAAATATAATTGTAACTAAATAATAGTGTTTTAATGGTTTCATTTTTTTGTTTTAACTGCAATAAATAATATTTTGATTATAGTAACTATTGATAGAATTCTTATTGTTTTGAGATTTAATAAAGTAATGCTCTCATAATATAATATGGTATTCTTCACTAAAAGAGAATTTTTTAAGTAATTTTGAAAAATTAAAATTCATTTTTATGAAAAAAATAGCTTTTATAATTTCTTTTATATCTATCGGGGTTTTCATCATTAGTTGTACTAAATACCCTAATATTTATGATGCTGAAAGTCAAAAAGATATCTCATTGACGTATTATGACAATGCAGTTGATTTTAGTCAATATAATACATACTCAATTGTTGATACGGTTGGGAGAGTTACAACTAATTTTATTGGTGACTCTTTAATAGTTGTTGATTCACCTTATTCAACATTAATTAGAACTCAGATGATTGAACAAATGACCCAATTAGGGTATACATTGGTTGATACTGCTTCTAACCCTGACTTACTTCTAAATGCACATGTTATTTCTTTAGACGTAGAATACGAATCATATAGTGGTGGTTATTGGGATATGGGATATTACTATGGTTATGATCCTTATTATTATGGGTCAACTAGTTATTGGGGATATGGTGGTTATTCATATTATTATCCTTATTCATATAGTTATAATTACACAAGTACTTATGGAACTGTTTTAATGGAGATTATAGATCGTAAAAATATTAACAACAACGCAAATCAATTTAAAATTGTTTGGACTGGAATTATTGCTGGTACTACTAATTCTGAAAGTAATGTTATAGATAGAATAACATCTGGAATTGATGAGTGCTTCACACAGAGCTCATACTTAGCTGATTAATTAAAGAAATAAAACTGATTAAAATGAAAAATATAATAATTGCATTATTTCTAGTTGTTGGATTTAATTCTTACGCTCAGTATTCTTATGTTACTTACACAACAGGTTCTCCAATTGGTGATTATAGAGATTTTATTTCAGAGCATAGCTGGAAAGGTTTTGAAGCTGGATTTGAAAAAGAATTACAAGACAACTTTTCAATGGGGCTTAGTTACAGATACATTAAGTTTTATGAAAAGAAAGAAAGAGAAACAATTGAATTTGACAATGGAGCTATAACGTCTACTTTATATACGTATAGCTTTATAAATAACTTCAACCTTACAATGACTTATTTGCATCAAAACGAGTCAAGAATAACTCCTTATTTAAATTTTGCAGTTGGACCAACATATGTAAGGAATGAATTAATTATTGGTTTCTTACAACTTACAGATCATAAGTGGAGATTTAATCTGTCTTCAGCATTAGGAATTCGTTATAGTCTTGCAGAAGATTTAATGTTAGACTTCAAAGTTGATTATAATTACATGCCTGTTCAATATGAAAAGTTTAAAAGCATGAAATACGTTGGTTTTTCTTTAGGTATTGGTTGGACAGTTTTTTCTTACTAGTCAGTTTTATTCTTATAGAAGGGGTGAAAGCCTTTTCAACAATAGCAGAAAAATTATTTTCTGCTATTTTTTTGTCCATACTTTTTTGGTAGATTGATAAAATATAGAGTTATTGAAGCGGGTTCAGTTGCAAATAAAAGGATTGAATTAGCTAATTCAGAAGAAAAGAGTAGGGTTGGGTAATCAGAAGCTATTAAACCTCTTACTTCAATCGATATCCAAGAATCAATTTAGATTGAAGTGATTTAATAGATAATATTTGATTATCAGAAATAGAAGCCCAAATTCGTTTGTAGTATGCATTAAAGCCGATATAGTATCTCTTGTGGATAAATGCAAGGCCTGCACTTAGATTAATCAAGGGTTTTAAACTTGTGTTATTTGTACTAGACTTAATGTCATTATTATAAAGTTTTGATGAGCTTAGTAATATTCCTGGTTTAGCTGTAACATTAAAATTGAAATTCTTTTTGAAAACAAAATTCTGTGAATACCCAGCATTAAAAGACAGGCTTAAAACTCTAGAATTATTAAATAATTCAGTAGAATCAATAAAATAATTAGATTCAGAATTAATAATCGAATCTGCATAATTATGATAACCATTAAATGAATAGGATAATAAAATTGAACCTACAGATTTTAATTGTTTTTGTGTTAGTGTATAAGCAGCGTTTAAACTAAATTTTTCATTATTTAAAATGAAAATGTTTTCAATTCCATAGTAGAATGTTTTAATATCTGGACGTTTCAAATGTGTAGTACTATTTGTTGTTGGGTCAAAGAATTCTTGATTCGTATTATAATACCCTTCAAAATAAGAAGCGTAGGCATTAAAAAAATGTTTAAATAGATTAAAATTTACATTCGCTAAAAAACGTTTTGTTGTGCCGTATTTCTCTTCAGATTGCTGTAGAATTTTTAAGTCTTTAGATAAATTGAGTGACAATCCATATTTAGTAAACCCTACTCCAAAAGAAGGAGATAATACATTTGCATATTCAATTTCATTTTTGAAGCTGTTTAACATTGAAAATTGGGACAAACTGTAACTATTATAAATATGTAGTCCAAGCTGGTCATAATAGGTAACATATGTAGAGTCCTTTTTTCTTGAACGAGTAGCAACGTTTTCTATTACGTCATCTATTTCTTCAATAGGAGTTTGAGTATGGCTATTGAGGATGAAAAAGTTTATTAAAAAAAGTAAAACAAATTTAGTCATATGATATTATCTTCTGCCACCTCTACCACCTCCTCTAACCGCCGCTCTGTTTGGAGTTCTTGGTGCAGGCTTATTACGTTGTTGGTTGTAGTTATTTGTCCCACGAGTCCTAGAGTTATAGGATCTATTTAAATTAGATTGAGTGTTTGGTTTCACTCTAGGCTTAGGCTTTGATAGTGTGTTATTGACTCTGTTCCAGCTGCCATTGTTATCTCTTTTGTGAACATTACCTTTTCGATCAGAATAAACATTATTAGGTTTATTTGATGGTCTCATTGAGGGATTCCTATTCCCATTATACCTATTGTTACTTGTTCGATGAACTCCATTACTTCTATTTCTGTAAATGTTATTTGAATTACGAACTCCTCTTGCATATCCTGCCGAATATCCATTGTGGTATCCTCTATGATATCCACTATGATACCCATGTCTGTACCCATGTCTATACCCTGCAGGTCCCCAATAATTATGATGAGATACAGTTAGCCAACCGTAACTTACACCTGCTGAGAATCCCCAGCCAGAATAAGGATTGTAATGAACACCATATCCGTATGTAACAGGACGTGGGTAATAATGATGACCATACCATGGTTGGTAATAATAACCTGTTCCATAAACAATAACACCATTATACATATAAGAATGATAATAGCCAGCTGTATAACCAACATAGACTACATCAGGTGTTGACTCATATATGTATACATACTTGACATTGTAAACTGGAGACGTTGGGGGTATTTGGTCGACTTCTTCAGGACGATTAATACAAACTGCCCAAGGTCCATGTTCATTACCAGATACAAACCAAACTGCACTATCTATAGCGTAATAAACGTCACCTTCATTTAGAACTGTAACATTTGAATTGATTGCACATAATAAATTAGTTCCTTCAATTTCTTCGAATTTTGGATTACCATCATATTCAACATTAACTGAAGCTGTAGCTCGATCCACAATAGCAGTTTGAGGGACTTGCTGTTCGTAAATACTTTCTTGATTCTCTTTTGTACCTGGCACGCTTATAAGAACAGAAGCTACTTCAGAGCTGTCAGATATATTCTGGAAATCAGTTGGTAATTTAGATGGTTCTTGGAATTTCCAATCATCATCGGTTAATTTAGAGGTATAATACCATCTTCCACTTATTAGTAAATAGTGCTTTTGACTACTTAAATCCATTAATATATCACTTTCAGTATTGTTGACAAACAATAGAGCTGTATTTTGGATAGGCGTATATGTGGCTTTTCCTTCAATGTAAATAAGTTCAGAAGGTTCACTAACTACTATTAATGAAACAGAAGCCCCTTCATCATCAACATTATTGTTTAAACCAAGTTGTTTTTCAGCTACCTTGTTTAAATCATTTGAAACTAAATCTACTGATTTCCAATTTTCACCTAATAGCGCATTAGATGTGTACCATTTTTTTCCTCCTTTTATATAATACTTATCTTTTTTACGAGCTATGAAATATGGTGAATTGACAACTAATTCAATTTTTTCATTAGAAGATTCTTTGAAAATAGGATCTCCATCAATGTTAATTAAAACAGTTGGTGTTGACCTTAAATAGATGTGTGGTGACAAGTTGTTTAAATCGTTATTAATCGTATTAACTTGAGAGATTGATTGTACACTTGAAATTATTCTATCCAATGACATTATATGATCGGATGAGATAAAGTTTTCAATAATAACAGATTTAATTTTGGTTAAATTATTTGAATCTGAGACTCCTGGAAATTTCAATTCCTTTATCCTGAGGTCATTTAAAATAGCTGTTCGGTTTTCTAAATCAGTCAATAATCTTGCTTCGAACCACATAGAGCCAAAAGTAATTTCAGAATCAATAGTATCTTTAATAGATAAGGCTAATTGGCCTTTTAATATATTACCATTTAATGTTTCAAGTTGTGGTTGATATACAGTAATTATATAATGATTAGTATCAATTTCTCTAGGCCAACTTAAAGGAACGGATTCTGTTTGTGAAAATAGAGTTGAAGTACAAATCAGAGTGCATATTAGAAAAAGAAATTTCATAATCTCATTATTATATTTAATAGCTATTTAACGAATGCACTATAACTAGTACCTAATGATGTGATTTATACAAGAAGAGTACCAGAAAACGTCTGATAGTAACTATTGAGGAATACGGATAATTAATCCAGCTCCCATGTTCCAATGAACAATAGGGATTCTCAATGTCCATCCACCACCACAACTAGCGCCTCCAGTACCAAATCCACAGAAAAGACCAAATCCATCAGATTCCATTGGCATACCTAAAGAAGTTTGAAGCCTAAATCCTAAAAAGTCATTTATATATAATTTTGTTCCAAGACCAAAAGAAGTTGAGAAGTTCCAAGATTCACCACTGTTATAGTCAATATTAGTTCTGTTAAGTTCAAAGTAATGAACAGCACCAATAGAAACATTTACAAAAGGTTGTATTTTTCCATCAGCAAATTCTTGAGTAACACCAATATGATATTGTTCAATACCTAATTCAAAAGGAGTTGTATATCCAGAAAAATAATCAAGTTTAACCGCTTCAGTATTAACTCTGGTATAACTAAACTCAACATTTGACCCTTCATAAACTTCAATGTTTATTAATCCACCAAATGACGGTCCATCCTTGACACTGTAACTTTCAAAATCGTAGTTTGCTGTCCCACTGATTGTATATCCAAACATTGGAGAAAATTCAACCCCAACAATTTGAGAGTTTGAAGTATAGCTTAAAGTTAATAGTAATACAAGTGATGCTATTTTCATATTATAGTCTTTTATACAAATATATTAATATTTTATGCTTGTGCGGTCTTATCACTTTTTAGTTTTAAGGATGCTCTATTGGAGAACCGCTTTTTCTTAAGTTTAAGATATTAACTTAGGGCAACAGCCTGAAATTGGCCTGGAGGCTATGTTTTTATAATGCATGATTTTACCTCGAGTTACGATCTACTGCTTTAATTTACGTTGTATATAATTAATAACCTTCTCACTAATACTAGACCCTAGACTCTACTTTTCATAATCCTTTATTTTCTGTTATTAATGGGCTTATTTGAATTCTGCGGAACAGTGACCTTATAGAGTACGCTCGTATTTATTCAACAGTTTAAAGTCCTCTAAAAAGTTTGACCTTTTTCCTGTCAGGGTCACAGATGTTAAAAAGCTTACTTTTTACAGTAGGCTTTTTGCGTTTAGGGATTAAGATTAATCTATACTTTCTAATGTCATTGATTGTACTTTTTGTTAAATTGAAAAATATTAATTTAATATTTGGACCTATTATTGTTTAATATTATTAGTAAAAAGTTAAACAAAAGTTGTATTTTTACAAAAAAGGTAGGCGTTATATGTTTCTAGTAATTAAAAACTAGCATCCCGCCTAATTTAGTTCTACAATAAAAGATGAGTGATATAAAAAAAGTTGCAGAATACGAATTAGATCGTATTATAGAAATGGCATGGGAAGACCGAACTCCGTTTGAGGCGATTTTATTTCAATTTGGATTGCCAGAGAAAGAAGTTATTCGATTAATGCGGAGCATGTTAAAGGCCACTAGTTTTAAAAGGTGGCGTAAACGAGTTAATAGCGGTGTCAGTCAGAAACATTTAAAAAGAAGAAATTCTGAAATTACTCGTTTCAGATGTTCTCGTCAAAGAACTATTACAGGAAATAAAATTAGTAAACGATAATGAAATTATCTGAGCCTATAAATATTAAATTCCCGACGAAATACTCCGAAATATTGCAGCGTGTTCATGACATAAACCCTGTAAATTATGGGGTGTCCCGAAACTATATTAACGGCTCTGTCACCTATTTATCGCCTTATATTTCAAGAGGTATCGTTTCCACTAAATTCATTTTAAACCAGGTCATGAAAAGAGGTTATGACTATAGTCAAATTGAAAAGTTTATTCAAGAATTAGCTTGGAGGGATTATTGGCAGCAAATATGGATTTCAAAAGGTGAGTCGATCAATCAGGATTTAAAAAATGAGCAAACACCTGTTGCAAATTTCGCAATACCTTCAGCTATTGTGGATGCAAAAACGGGGGTTGTGGCAATTGACCAAGCAATTAGTGAATTTTATAAAACTGGCTATCTGCATAATCACATAAGAATGTATATTGCCTCTATTGCATGCAACATGGGAAGAAGTCATTGGGGAATGCCTGCAAAATGGATGTATTATTATCTGTTAGATGCCGATTGGGCAAGCAATGCTTTGAGCTGGCAATGGGTTTCTGGAGCCAATTCTAACAAGAAATATGTTGCCAATCAGGATAACATTAATAAGTATTGTTTTGGTGAACAAAAAGGAACTTTTTTGGACATACCATACGAAGGCTTTTCCGATATGGCAATCCCAAATGTTTTGGAAGACATAAAGGCATTTGATTTGGAAACAAATCTGCCCAAACAAGAAGCAATAAATGTTGACAATAAAATTCCGACATGCCTTTATAGTTTTTATAATCTAGACCCCGGATGGAAAAATGATATAATAGCAAACAGAATTCTTTTACTTGAGCCTTCTCATTTTAAGGAGTATCCAGTGTGTCAAAACACTATTGATTTTATTCTTAAATTTTGTATTGAAAACATTGACAATATTCAAGTTTATGTGGGAGAATTTAATGATCTGATTTCTGAACATAAGCCTTCAAAAATATATTTCAAAGAGCATCCGTTAAATACTCATTATCAAGGTGAGGAAGAGCAGAGAGATTGGATGTTTAATATTGACGGTTATTACCCTTCGTTCTTTTCTTTTTGGAAGAAATGCAAAAAGCAATTAAGTCTTGGGTAATCAATCCATAAATATCGTTTGGCTAAAGCGTGATATTCGTTCTCAAGATCACGAGCCCTTGTTCAGAGCTGAACAAGCAGGAATTCCTTATAAAATTATTTATATATTCGAACCTACGCTCATAAAATATCCGGATACAGATTTAAGGCACCTTCAGTTTGTCTTCCATTCGATACTGGAGTTAAACAAAAATTTAGTCAATTTTAACAAATGTGTCGATATATTTTATGGAGAAGCAATAGATGTTTTTGAGCATCTCAACTTAAATTTTAACATAGAAGAGGTTTTTAGTTACCAAGAAAGTGGAACTAGGATTACTTGGGAACGCGATAAAATAATTCATTCATTTTGTAAGAAACAAGAAATCAGTTGGAGTGAATCCCAACGAGATGGAATTATTAGAGGTATAACGAATAGAATTGATTGGAATAAACATTGGCATACAGTCATGCATCGTCCAATTATTAAAAATGAATATTCTATTTCAAAAACTGAATCATTTGATCATACCTTTGACTTACCAAAAAAGTTTAAGTTCGATTTAACTGATTATCCTAAATTCTTTCAACCCGCTGGAGAAAAAAATGCTTGGCGATATTTAAATTCGTTTGTCGCTCAAAGAGGGTTTAATTATCAAAGACATATATCAAAACCTTCTGAAAGCAGAATTTCTTGTAGTCGTCTTTCTCCTTATCTAGCTTGGGGTAACCTTAGTGTTAAACAAGCATTTCAATTTATTGGTTCTCACCCTAATGGAGCTAGAAACGATAAAGCATTTTCTGCCATGCTTACTAGGTTGCATTGGCATTGCCATTTTATTCAAAAGTTTGAAGTAGAATGCCGCTATGAAACTGATTGTATTAACAGTGGATATGAATTATTAGAACATTCAAAAAATGAAACTTTTATAAAAGCATGGAAAACAGGCTCAACAGGATTTCCGCTGATCGATGCATGTATGAGAGCTGTTGAGAAAACTGGCTGGATAAATTTTAGGATGCGAGCCATGGTTGTTTCATTTTTAACACTTAACCTAGACCAAGACTGGCGAGAAGGCACTTACCATTTAGCAAGACAATTTTTGGATTATGATCCGGGCATTCATTACCCACAATTTCAAATGCAAGCCGGCACGACAGGGATTAATACTGTGCGCTTATATAATCCAGTAAAAAACTCCAAAGAACATGATCCAGAAGGTGTCTTCATTAAAAAATGGGTGCCAGAGCTAACGAATGTTCCTATCGCTTATATTCATGAGCCATGGAAAATGTCAGCAATGGAACAAACTTTTTGCGATGTTATTATTGACAAAGATTATCCGCGCCCTCTAGTTGACCTACAAGAAAGCTCAAGGAAGGCGAGAACTAAAATATGGGGACACAAAAAACACCCAGCTGTCCGAAAAGAAAAGAATCGTTTATTAAATACACATGTAAATTGAATACATAATGATTTGTAAGAAAAAAGAGCATCTTCCTCAGAAATTATGTCTCGTTTGTGGTCTACCATTTATGTGGCGTAAAAAATGGGAAAAAAATTGGGAAGAAGTTAAATATTGCAGTCAACGCTGTAGAAGAAAGAAATGAAAAAAGTCAACTTAATATTTCCTCATCAATTATTTAAAGAGTCTCCACTTTTTGAGGAGAAGGCTCCTTTTTACATTGTAGAAGAGTATTTGTTTTTTAAGCAGTATCCATTTCACAAGCAGAAAATAGCTTTTCATAGAGCCACAATGAAACGGTATGAAGATTTTCTTCAGAAAGAAAAACACTTTGAGGTAAACTACATTGATTCCATCAAAGCTATTTCAGACATAAGATTGCTAATTACTGAGTTGAAAAGTCAGGGTGTAAATCAGATCAATTATATAGATCCAACTGATAATTGGCTGCAAAATAGATTATTAGTAGCCTGTTATGAAAACGGGATAAAATCAAAGCAATTTGATTCGCCTTTGTTTTTAAATACAAAGAAAGAACTTTACGATTTCTTCCGAGAGGATAAAAAGAAATACCATCAGACTACATTCTATAAAGAACAGCGCAAAAAACAAAATATTCTCATTGATGATGATGGCAAGCCTAATGGTGGTAAGTGGACGTTTGATGAAGAGAACAGAAAAAAGTATCCGGCAAAAAAGACACCACCTGCTATTCAATTTCCTGATGCAGATAAATATTTTGAAGAGGCGAAGTGTTATGTTGAAACTCACTTTTCTAATCACTTAGGAGAAATGACTTCGTATAGCTTATACCCAACAAGTTTTGAAACCACAAAATCTTGGCTTTATCAATTTTTTGAACATCGGTTTATGGAGTTTGGTGCATACGAAGATGCTATTGTTAAAGAAAACTCGATCTTAAATCACAGTGTTTTATCTCCAATGATGAACGTTGGACTCATAACGCCGAAAGAAGTCATAGCTCATTGTCTTATTTATGCAAAAGATAATAATGTTCCTATTAACTCAACAGAAGGCTTTGTTAGGCAAATAATTGGGTGGCGAGAGTTTATACGGGGAGTCTATGAGGTAAAAGGAAGTGAAGAGCGCACAACTAATTTTTGGAACTTCAAAAATAAAATTCCACCGTCTTTTTATGATGGCACTACCGGCATTGCTCCAATAGACCAAACGATTAAAAAAGTTTTACAAACAGGCTATTGTCATCATATTGAACGACTAATGATTTTAGGTAATTTCATGTTGCTCTGTGAATTTGATCCAGACGAGGTCTATCGTTGGTTTATGGAGCTCTTCATCGATGCTTATGATTGGGTGATGGTTACGAACATATATGGTATGAGTCAATTCGCAGATGGCGGTTTAATGGCAACAAAACCATATATAAGTGGAAGTAATTACATAATGAAAATGAGTAATTATAAGAAAGGTGAATGGCAAAATGTTTGGGATGGATTATTCTGGCGTTTTATGCATGCTCATCGTGAATTCTTCTTGTCGAACCCGCGTTTAGGGATGCTCGTTCGAATGTTTGACAAAATGCCAGAAGAAACTCGGAATAAACACTTAGAGAATGGTAGACGATACTTGTCATCAATAAGTAATTAGAAAAAATACAAAAATGCTATTCAATACAAGTTATAAAAATGAAGATTATGTTAAAGAGGTCAATCGCTTGCTCGGGAAATCATATCCCTTTATAGAAAAACTAAAAATGCAAGGAGTAGGTTCCCGAAGGTTAGTTATCGAAGAGCTAAGCCCTCTATTAAAGCCTAAAAACATGCAAGAAATAGATGCTAATTTCGCAAGCGTTGAATTAAGACCAAAAGGTATTGTGATTCATTTTAGCAACAGGCTAGATCGATATTCTTGGATCGTACCTTACCGATTAATGGCCATTTTTAGCACTCAAACTTTTAGTGTTCATTCCAATGGACAATTTATTAAGCTTAGAAAAGACAAATATTATCGGGACAATAAGAAGTTTTTTGATAAAATGAACGATTTGAAAATAGCTTTCTTAAACATGAACTATAAAATTATATAGTAACTCTTAATTGCTGGTCAAATTAAATGAGCGCGAATATAGAATGGATAAACTAGAAACTAAAATACATATTATAGGGGCAGGGATTAGTGGCTTAATCGCTGCTAAGGTTCTTGAAGAGAACGGTTTTTCTCCTGTCATCTTGGAGGCAACAGATAAAGTGGGTGGTAGAGTGAAAACGGATTTAATAGATGGCTATCAATTGGACCATGGCTATCAAGTTCTTTTAACGGCATACCCAGAAGCAAAGAAACACCTTGATTTTCAGGAATTGGAATTACAAGAGTTTTTGCCTGGTGCTACTATTTTTAAAAATAAGGCACAAAAAACAATTGGAAATCCATTAAAAGATCTGTCTTTGTTCTTTTCAACACTGTTTTCTGGAATAGGGAGTTTTTCAGATAAATTTAACGTTCTGAAATTAAATTCTATCCTAAAGAAAAAAAGTCTGTTAGAAATATTCTCTGATAAAGAGCAGTCTACATTTTCATACCTAAGAGATTTTGGTTTTTCATCGGAAATAATCAACGCGTTTTTTAAGCCTTTTTTTAGCGGAATTTTTCTTGAAACGAAACTCGAAACATCCAGTAGAATGTTTGAATTTGTTTTTAAAATGTTTGGTGAAGGAAGCGCTGCAATACCAAGAAAGGGAATGGAGGCTATTCCAAAACAATTGAGTCAAAAATTAAAGCTAACGACAATTAAATTTAACACGAAAGTCGCAACAATAGAAGATGAAGAAATAACCTTAGTTGATGGGAAGAAATTAGAAAGCCATTATACAATAGTTGCTACTGAGGCAAGTAATTTATTTAAAGCACTGAATAGACACCCAATGGAATGGAGGTCGTGTCATAACCTATATTTTGAAACGGAAGATAAAGTTATTCGCAAGAGTTTGATTGGCCTGATAGCTAAAAAAGGAGCATTGATAAACAACATTTCTTACAATACAAGTTTAAAATGCTTTTCAAAAGGAAAAAAGGAATTGCTTTCAGTGACAATCATTGATGACCAAAACCTTTCGCAAGAAGAACTCGTTATGCGTGTTAAAAGCGAATTAAAGGATTATTGTGACATTAATGTAGTTCGATTGATTAAGCAATATGATATACCAATGGCTTTGCCGAAATTAGCAAGTCTGAAGTATAAGGAACTACCGTCAGAAACACGTCTAAATTGTAACTTGTTTTTAGCAGGAGATACAGTGTTAAACGGATCATTAAATGCCGCTATGCTTTCAGGAGAAAGTGCTGCTTTGGGTGTTATTCAAAGGTGGTCAAATACTATTTCTTAAGTTTTTGGCGCAACTAATGTTAGAGGTTACAAGGGGAAAATGGCTTTCCTAAACAGGAAGCCTTTTTACATTAAGAATGCCGATTGCTTAAATTTCATCGGCAATTTGCCGAAAAATGTACCACCAGTTCAACCGTTCAGCAAGAAGCTTATCATCCTTGTCATTCAGTACTACTATAATCAAGTTCTTTTTAGGGTTGATGTAAATGTGTTGCTTATATAAACCAATAGCCATGAAATCACCGTATTCTCTCAGGCCAATATGCCATGAATTATTGTAATTCCAGCTGCTGCCCTCAGTTGTGTCACGTTTAATACAATCATTATACCAGCTCTTACTAATGATTTGCTTTCCATTCCAAGCTCCTTCATTGAGGAATAATCGACCAAATTTAGCATAATCAAGAGTCGTGGCTCCGATACAGCAAAAAGTCTTCTCGAGTGCATTCTTCTTGTCTGTTGACCAAATACCATCTGCACAAGATTGGATTGGTTTCCAGATTTTTTCTTCCATATAGTTTGCAACTGACGAACCGGTAACACGGTTCAGAATAATCCCTATTAACTGCGTGTTCATATTGATATATTCTTGTTTAGTTCCTGGCGTTGTCGTGATTTTTATATGCTTTAGCTGCTTGCTGATGTTACGTCCATAATAAATATTTATATCCAAAATCAAACTTGGCTCGAAACCAGAAGTATGATTCAAGAGGTGTCTTATCTTTAATTCATCTGATCGTTCAATGTCTTTAAGCTCAGGCAGGTAGGTCAACAAGGAGTCATCAATACTTTGAATTAATCCTTCGTCAATTGCTATTCCCAACAATGCTGAAGTAAACGACTTCGCCATGGAATAAGACGGGTGAAGATCTAATTTATCGAGATCCTCTCGATAGAACTCATACTTAATAGAATCGTTCTGAATAATAAGAAAACTGCGAACAGGATGGCTAATTACAAGCTCATTCAATGTCAAAAAATAGGGTATATCCTTACTCCAATCATTGACCTGGACACTGAAGTCTTGCCGGTCGCCGCGCTCAAATTCAAAGCAATCCAAGCTAGCTTCAATGGTATGATTCGGGAAACGTTTTAAATCCTTCGAGTCGGGGCTTCCTAAAAAAATTGCCTTTACTGGAATACAAGATATGAGCAGGTTTATCAGTACAACTACAATAATATATTTCCCCATTTTATTTATTGATGAAGGGTGAAAATACAAAATATAATTATGAAAGAATAAAGTAAAATAATAGTCTCGCGTAACTTCGGCATACTATTCAATGGCTAGGTCTTCTTTGAATTCTAATCCATAGAGCTCCTTAAGCGGAACATCCATTTTCAGTATTCTTGAAAGATCGACTAGTAAGTTTGACCTCTCAACTATCGAGATCATAAGGGAAGTCAATCCTAAGTGGAGCCGCTTTTTTAAATTCAAAACACACAGTTCTGCCCTTTTTATTTATCTTTATTTTATATGCTAGCGTTTTTAAAGCCCCCTCAGACAACATTTACAGACTATTACGAAAAAGCAAGATTCGACTTGACATGGAACATTACGCTCGTATTAGCCCTTTTTTTATTCCTAATATTCTGCTTTTTCTTAATTGTAGAGCCTAGATTTGCCTTACATTACGGTATTGGTGCTTTTTTTACCGTTGTGGCAACGTATTGGCTTTTCCTAAAGCGACAATACAAGGGTGTGGCGAGAATGTTGACGATTTGTAGTTGTTTTTTGGTGAACACTTCAATCTTTCTCCTTCCAAATTCTATACATTACATTGAGCCCTTTTGGATTTTGATAATTGCTTTGTATGCTTTTTTTACGCTTGGAAAAAATTGGGGTTTCTTTTTTATTCTTGCGAATTTAATTTCAATAGGGTTATATTTTGTGTTTTTTCTCTATGAAAACATCTTACGTATTGAAGCCATTTCTCTTGGACAAGCATTGGGAATGACTCTAGAATTTGCGCTTTGTTGTGGGATTATTGGTTACATCGTCAATCAATTCTTGTCGACAAATTTAAGGGCTGAATCCGAACTGAAAATGGCGAACGAAAAAATTACTGGGGAGAAAAGTGTTGTTGAGAAACTCGTGAAGGAAAAAACGGTTTTACTTCAAGAAATTCATCATCGTGTAAAAAACAATCTTCAAGTAATTACTAGTTTATTGAGAATGCAATCCGGAAAGACTGTCTCGGATGAAACCAAAATACATTTTGAGGATGCGATTAATAGAATTATGACCATGGCCCTGATTCATCAAAGAATGTATGAGAAAGATAATCTAGGTGAGATTGACCTGAACGAATATTTATTGGCTTTAGTAGCTGGTTTAAAAAACTCTACCTCACCAGAATTTAAAATTACTTTTGATCTACAAACAAGCGTTGAAAAGGTGGGGATGAAATCAATAGTTCCTCTAGCTTTAATTATAACGGAGTTAGTTACTAATAGTATTAAACACGCTTTTGATGCAAGTGATAAGGAGCCGCTCATTAAGGTTAACATTAGTGAGATTAATGCTGATCCCGGATTTTTCACTTTAAATTATTTTGATAATGGAAAATGGAAAACAACCGAAGGCGCATCTTTTGGGATTGAATTAATTGAAATGCTGACCGAACAATTAGAGGGGAATTTTGATCTAGTCAAGAATGATTTAGGCTCAAATTATCTTTTTTCATTTAAGATGATTGATGAAACATAAAGTAACTATAAACAACAACTGCTAAAATAAACAAGCTTGCCTGCCAAGCCGTTTTGCTTAGTCTTCACCTAAAAGATGTGTGCATTAAAGCATGACGCGATTAATTAAAATAGTCTCAATTAATGGACGTGTAAGAGTCGGTTGAATAGCAAAAAACCACCCCAACCCTCGATTTAAATGCATTAAACGCAGTTGAAAGTTCTACTTTTTTATATTCAATTTCAAACAAAATGTTTATATTTAACTTGATTTAAAAGAAGCTTGATCGTTTTGAGAAGTTTTAATTTCCTGTTCACTTTTTTTGCAACTAAATGCTGGTCTAAAGAATGATTTTCCTAAAAGACAATAAGTTTTATTCTCTCTATTTGTTAATCTTCGTTTCAGGAGTTTTGGCAACCCTTCTATGGTTAAAGAATTATGATCACGTTCTTGGCATATTAATTACGCTTGGAGCTTTTGTTTTGTTGGAAGTCATTTTAAAAATATGGCTGAATAATGATAAAGTACAAACGTTATTAGAAGCAAAAAAAATGGGTGGTGATTTTCCTCATCTCTCCATTTTTGATGATTTTAATTTGGGTGTATTATGTGTAAATAATGATGGGATAATATTAAATACAAATATAGAATTCTGCAATAAAACAGGATACCAGGAAAGTGATTTGATTGGTAAAAATGTAAAAAAAATATTTGGGCAAGTCGAAGCTGAGGTGCAAGAACGAATCGATAATAGAATAAATGGCAAACAAGAAATTTACGAAACCAGCCTCCTTCACAAAGATGGAAAAACAGGGCGTTATTACATTGCTGGCATGCCTCTTGTTGATTCCTTAAAGCAACCCAAAGGCTCAATAGGTGTAATTCTTGATGTAACAGATCTTCGTGAGAATCAGATGCAACTAGAAAAAATTCGGAATGAATTAGAAGTTTCTTTGAAGAAGGAGAAAGAACTAAATATATTAAAATCACAATTCATTGCAACTGCCTCACATCAATTTAAAACTCCAATGACTACTATTCAAAATAGTGCAGAATTAATTTATGCCATTGGCTCAAAAGTAGAATTACAAACTAAAAATACGTTGATAAAATCCACGGAAAGAATCTTTGACGGAGTCAGCCAAATGACTGATTTAATGGAAAATATATTATTGCTTTCAAGTGCTGACTCAAAAAAACAAGCGGCTAATTTCGAAATTATTGATTTAATTCCTTTAGCTATAGAGATCGTAGATAGGTTTAATTTTATTCAAAAAGATAAAAGACAGGCTGAATTAGAAATAGACAAAAAGAGTTTACTAATTAGGGTAGACGAAAAGTTATTAGACAATGCGTTATCAAATCTGATTAGTAACGCCTTCAAGTATTCTACTGAATCGCCCCCACCAAAAGTTTCGATTAAATTAGAAGATCAATGGGTTAAAATAATAATAGAGGACTATGGGATTGGAATACCTGAAAGTGATTTAAAGAATCTCGGATCTCGTTTTTTTAGAGGGGGAAACACGAACAACTATAAAGGAACTGGGTTAGGCCTTTCTATTGCAAAGACTTATGTAGAGCTTATGAATGGTTCCTTAGAAATTCAAAGCGTAGAAAAAAAGGGAACAAAAATTAAAGTTTTGCTGCCCATCATAGAAGGAATGTAATAATCGTGCTTATTTTTTTCTGCTCATTTTCATTTAATGTGCTGTCTTAAATCAAACTAAAACACTTGTTTTTTTCTAATGGTGATTTTTTTTTATCTTCTTGGTGTAGAAATATTCATTAGATACTTCTG
>Ga0115551_1000867_pt1 | contig 19957 bp, 17 predicted proteins | sample COGITO_mtgs_1103_FD_87179 | JGI IMG/M metagenome (GOLD analysis project Ga0115551, IMG submission 87179) | Pelagic marine microbial communities from North Sea - COGITO_mtgs_110321 | ecosystem: Environmental > Aquatic > Marine > Epipelagic | place: Germany:Helgoland, sampling site Kabeltonne... | reverse complement strand
GAAAAGCTCCGCGCCGCTGACGCCGAAAAAATCACCCAAGTCGAAGGCATCGGCCCCAAGACTGCCGAAGGCATCGTCGAGTTCCTCAAGCCAATCGATTAACTGGGCTCAAGTCTCCATGAAAGAAGGGTAATCCCTCCAATCTAGATGCGGCAGTTAGTCGCTTATTTTCTCCAAAACAATTACCATGCGTAAGCCTATGAAGCGATAGAGACACTGAGGGATCAACGCTTCTAGCCGAGCAAGCACGCGCAACACGCTGGTTGGTAAAACCTGCGGTTTCGAATAGCCTCCAGTCAACGGGTATGCCAAGACATCACGATAGCGAACAGACTTCACCGTTAAGCTGAATTCAGCTAAGCGCGCAGCGACGATGGATCGATGATCACGGAACAACCCGACCGCCATACCCATGTTGGCAAATTCGCCATCTACCCCATTCGCATCAAACTCGAAAGGCGGCACAATCAACTGTGGCACAATCGGCTCATGGTGACACAGCGAATAAAAAAAGCGCCCCCAGAGGGTCGCAGCGGGCTCTACTAAGATGATGCGACCTCCAGGTGCCAGCGCACCTGCGGCGCTCTGGAAAAATTGTAGTGGCTGCTTCAAATGGTGTAATACATCGATCGCAAAAATATTCTTCCAACACGTCTGCACCACTCGCTCAATGGCATAAGCCGACATCGCCTGATCCACATAATCAGTCTTGGCCACATCCGTTGTGTAAACATTTTTAATAAATTCACGGCTCACCGCGATCCCAGAACCGATTTCTAGAACAGAGCCCTCTAGGCAGTTCCGCTGCACATCCCCATACAAGTCACCGTAAATAAAACGCAGCCCATCCGACCGCTCCCAAGCCGTGCGACTTGCCTCCAGCAAATCAAGATCGTATGTTATATCTGATACTTTATCTGTCATATTGCACTCCTCACTTCTTAACCTGCGACTCAACTTGAACTAAGGTAACATCGCCTCGAAAGACAAATAATCAACCTAGTGAAAGGCAATGAATACCGCCCCGCCTGCAACTAAACACTATTCATAAGCTTCAACACCCCGTAGAGTGTCTAACTCTAAATTGAAGGCCTTAATTCGGCTTATTCGAGTCAGATAAAAAGGGCGAAAACTTCGCTCTGCAATCGTTTCCAAGCTAAACACTTCAAGCGGCAGTTGTGACTGCAACAATAAATCTCCATCAGGAGACCGGTCACACTCAAGCTCATCAACAAGATACAATTCCGTGAATTTACCATTCTCAAGCTCTTGGGACAATCGATCCGCACTCGCGATGGCAACAGGCGCAGTCAATGATGAATAGTTACGAAGCGTCCAAGACAATGAATACTGACTTACAATTAACAACCCTACTTTAGGGCGAGACGACAACTCTTGCTCAACCCACTGTACTTCCTCAGCCACAAAATTCCGATGGGTAAAGATCGCCTTCGAGTTCATTGGAAGGGTAAATCCGATCAGAAACAGAATCGATCCGACCACAAGGCACCTCCAAACCGCACGCTTATAATGAAAATGCTCAGCTACAATCACAACGCAGTAACTCATCAGAAGATACATCGGCAGAGCAAATCTCGAGGCCGCTAGCCGATCCAAGCGACCTTCATAGTAGCATAAGATGACAATGAAATGAATGCATAAGCCGAGCCCCATCAGGAATGCGATCGCATGCTCAGGCTTCGCTCTAAGCAATAATCGATTTTCACGCACACAATAGACAACAAAAAACACAACCGCCACCGCCCCTAACATTGAGAGCCACAACGAATTTGCATAAGCATCCGAAACATTAAAAAAGAAATCGACCGCTCCGACAGAATTCACAGGTAGATTTGAAAATGAGAACGGCTCAACGACACCCGCACGGAACTCCCACAGTGACGTTGTATCGACAAAAAATTTATTCTGGAGGAAGACGCCGAGTAATAATGGAGCAGCAAAAATCGTGCCCGCCGACAAGATAATCGCACCCCGCAAATGCCAGCCTATTACGATTATACAGGCGATGATCGGCAAAAATAATACCGATTCATACCGAGTATAGGCCAGCATCACTCCAGCGAGAGCCAATAGTCCCTCGCTATTCGCATCCAATCGTCTCCAATAGTTGATCGCAAAAATTAGAATCAACACTAGCATCAGAACATTTAACAAGTCCATACCAGCTCCTGTTGCATTTTGCTGAAACAGTGGCACCGTCAACCACAACAAGGGGAGTAGAATAGCGCCTCTGCGCCCAGAAAGAAGGCCCCCTAAGACGGCTAAAGCCGCAATCATCACGACGCTAATTAAGCCGTTGAATATGTAAGGGTTTTGAAGTCGGTAGCCTGACAAATCATGCACCAATGATACGCAAAATGGATACATCCAAGGACGCTTATCCACATAGCCCTCAAAGTAATCAAATGATTGGTGAATCCAACGCCCATAAGTAGGCGTATGCACTTCCCTGCTTAAGTGCAGGTTTTTGGCTGTCGATACTAGGACCTCATCGTCCATCATTATCTTGGGCCCAATTTCAGCATGCACAAATACCATACCCGAAATCAATAAAACGAAGCAACACCACGGAAACCACTGTTGACAAAATTCATTCAGCTCACGGTCCTGCAACTTCTGCTTCTGCTCCAGGCCAAGGCGAACTCCATAAAAGACCGCGCCTGAAAAAGCCACCAAGGTAAACCAGTAGCCAGCGTGTCGAACGACTTGCTTTGCTGTATCTGGCGATACGAGAAGATACACTGCGACCAAGAAAAACACTCCAATAAATGCCAGTATCAATCGAGCAATAGGTGCCTCTTTCATAAAGGCGAATAACTTAGGGTACACGCATTTCATCATGGTAGTAATCGAGAAAAGAACTCTAGTTCTGCTTGCCTTCCATCCAGAGACTCGAATCCCGATAAATCTAAATCTCGCGCATCATCAACACTCCAGTGTACTCCCTTCAACTGGCCAATCCGCATCAGACGATTATCATCAATCTTAGCCTCCACCAGTGTCTCTAGATCAAAGTGCTCTAGCACTGGCGTGACAGGCCTGAACGGGCCAGGGGATGCGGGATCGCGGGCCAACTCGTAAGCGAATAATATATATTCATAAGAACCAATCGAATGAATCAGCTCCAATTTAGCTTTATTATTTTTAGCAATAAACTCGGGTATTGCAGGCACACGCTCAGCCAAGGCAACGATGTGCTTATTAGAAACAAATAAGACAGACTCGTCTTGGTACTCCACGACTTGATCTCGAAACCACTGACAAATATGTTGATCGGGCACCCACTTTAAAAAAGTGCTCCGCGCGCAAAGAGGCACAGTTACACCCATAAAATAACTAACCATTAAAATTAGCATTGCGCTCTTGCCGACTCTAGAAGCGCACACTACACCAATTACAAAGGTAACAAACAGCACCTGAAAAAGAATAAAGGGGAGTACGATTCGAGTCGCAATAATCTCGTCAATTTGCCCCCAGTGATAGGCCATCAACAAAAAGAAGTTAAATAAAACGACCACTGCAAAGGGGGAAATTGCTAAAAAGACAGACCCACCTATATCGCGCTGCTTAAATCTCCGAATTAACAGAACCAGACTGACAATTAGAGCACTTACAAACAGAACCGAAAGCAACAAACTATTCGGTTGCTGGTCATCGCTCCAATTAAAGAAAAAATCAGATGCGTGCGCCAAGTTCTGAAGAATAAAATGCGCCATAAACGGCTCCACGGCGGCGTTCTCTAGTTGCCAGAACTCTTGATGATTTCTAAAAATTGCCTGCTGGAGTGGATACGGGATCAATAACAATGGCACTAGCAATAAAACCGGTGAGATGAGCATCTTCCCAGCTCGATTCCATCCAATTAGAACAACCAATCCCACTGCAAAAATATACGCTACCGATTCATATCGAGATTGCGCTAGAAGCACGCTGAGAAGCACGAGCGTGTCCAAACGCCTCAAATCAGGTCGATCCAGATAAGACTTCGCAGCAACAAAAGTGCTCAGAATCATCACCAGATTGAGCAGATCAAAACCGCCTCCGTTGACATTCATCGCTAACAGCGGAACGGTCATGAAGAGGAGAACTGAGAAATACCCTCCAGACCGAGGACACACCCAATTACCCGAAATGAAAAGTAGACTCAAAAAGACAGGCGCCAGCAGGGCATTCAGTAGGAATGTATTACCGCTACGGTAGCCCGTAAAATCATGCAACAGGCTGACCAGGAACGGATAGAAATACGGGCGTTTATCGACATAGCCATCCAATTGCGTGAAGATACCCTGCAAGTTATGCGCCCGAGCCGTCGTCATCACTTCTTTATACTCATGCATCCGTAGCGCAGTTGCCGAGAGTACTGGCTCGTCCATGGGAATTTTGTAACCCGTCGGCTGGATCACCAAAAGCACAATCGAACAGGTGATGATGAAGGCTGCTGCGCCAAATACCCCCCGCCACCCAGCTAATGGAATTCTCCAAGCCGGAATCACCCTCAAAATAAAGTTATGCACCAGCAGGGCCACGCTCGTAAGCATCACCCAATAGCCCGTGTATTTTACGATTCCAACCGCCTGAGTGCCATCAAAAGTAAAGAAACCAAGCTTCAGCGCAATCACTGCTGAGAGCAGCAGTAAGCAGAATGATGAAATTGTAGGTTTATGCATAAAAAAAGCCGCCTACTGGTGTAGGCGGCCTGCATTAAATAAACAACCTAAGAATCAACTTAGAAGGCTATTGACACAACCGGAGTTCCACCAGTTGTCAGAGACGTTTGGGTTGATGTGATTGGACTTGGATATGTTTCACTAGCAACCTGATCCATGGCTTTAATATACGCATCAGTACCAAGTAGGGCAGAACTAGTGACGGTAGTCACGCCGTTTTCAAGGAAGTGCTGATCTGCACCGGACGCCAACTGGCGAAGGTTATTCAGAATAGTTTTTTCCTGTGAAGTCGAACGAACCTTTTGGAAGGCTGGGACTGCCATTGCAGCGAGAAGACCGATGATAACTACAACGATCATGATTTCAACGAGTGTGAACCCTTTTTTGCTTTTGTTTTGCATGATGATATTCCTTTTTTGTTATTATTATTTATTATATTTGCACCCAGAGAGACCTGAGTGAAGTACAACCAAAGCGCCTCGCGGTCTAAAAATCAAGCAAAAGCGACTTATAGTCAGTGATTTAACACTTTTTTAACGCATACGCCCAACGTGCGCTCAACCTGCACTAGGCCTCGGGAACATCGGGTCGATACGTCGCAAAAATCATTTTTCCGCCGGCAGACGGGACCACCGAGTCCACTTCCACTCGCACCTCGTTGCCAATTTGCGCGCTGCCGCCATTCACCACTAGCATAGACCCGTCCGGCAAGTAACCAATCGCTTGCCCCGAATCCTTGCCAGCGCGCACCAACTCAGCACTCACAAGAGTTCCAATCGAAATCTCTTGGTTCAGCGCCTTCACCAGTGATGTGATGTTCAACCACTCTACCCCATGAAACTCCGCGAGTTTCGCTAAATTATAATCAGTCGTCAGTAGCTTGGCTTTCATTGACACTGCCAGAAATACCAACTTCGAATCCACCGCCTGCGCATCCAACACGTCACTCTCGTGGATGCGTAGGTCCAGATGCTTCATCTTGCGCAGTCGATTCAAGATATCCAGCCCCTTGCGGCCCTTCTCCTTGCGAATCGGATCCGGAGAATCCGCGATGGCTTGTAGTTCATCCAACACGAAGCGTGGAATCAACAACGCGTGCCCCATCCATTTACTCTCACAAATCGGTGCGATACGCCCGTCAATCAAGGCGCTGGTATCCACCACCACGAGCGGCGTCTCTATATTCTCAGCACTAAACCGCACATATGGTATAACCAAATTGAATTCATCCTTACCTCGAAGCGCAATCACCGTGGCAAGATACATCGAGATCACATATAACGCTAGACGAACCAGATACAGCATCTGCGCTAAGTCCGGGTCACTCTCCAAGGGCTCAAACAACGGCGACGTACCCAGTAAATACGCAATCGCACCGCCAATGAGTAGACCAAAGGTAATCGCCGAGAGGCCGCGCAACGAAAAGCCCCGTAGCATCAGGTCGGTCAGAATCACCAAACTCGCCATGCCCATGCCTATAAATATGACGAGCCACAAGCTCCACTCTGCCACCTGGTACGACATCAACACGCAACCAAGCAGACTGATCAATAGAAAGAAGATACGAAAAATAAACAGAGTTCTTTTCATCAAAAAATGATTGCGGTGATTTAAAAATTAAATGCGCCCGACAGCCACGCAGCCACAACGGGAAGCATCATAAACAAGAACATGACGACATAAATAATGAGTTTAGCCCGATCTGCTTTTTTTTGCACATCCGCTTGGCTCACCGCTTCGTCTAAATGCTCCATAGCTCTAGGATTATGCCAGAAGCGCAGCCTCGAAAGCAACTCGAACTTGCCCCCGTTAAGTTAATTAAATGTTAATCGACGAGCACCACGATCCGAAACCCAGTCAATCGATTACGGTCGCCTCGCGGTGCGCTGCGCATCGGCACGCTGAAAATCGACTCGAGTCGGTCTTGGGCGTGCCCGCCAATGTGACGTGCCTCCTCCGAATCGAATCGATCGCCCGACTCTAACCATTCGCTGACATTACCTAGCAGATCGTAAAACCCACTCGCAAACGGCGCTTTTTTGCCAACCGGCTGCGCCACACCATCTGCATCCAAAATGCTCCATACATGTTCTTCAAGCACGACATAACGCAAACGACCCAACGCTTGACGAAATTCATTCTCTGATGGCAACCGGACTTCTTTACCTAAAATCCACGACATCCGCTCACAAAAACTTTTAGCCTCGGTCCAGCTCACCGAGTCCACTGGATTAACATCCCCTTGATTACGACTCGGATTCGTGCCCATCATTATAGCATAGAGCGCCTGAGGTAATTCAGTGCGGAGCATGCGCAAGCCTCCCTCCCCCGGAACGGGAAGCAACGCATCATACACACGATCCTGAATATAGCCCAGATCGCTTTGCACTAAATTCAAATAGCGTACCTTTACCTCAAGCTCTTCATCATTGAGTGAACTGCGCGGGAACGCATTCTGCATATGCTTAATATCGCGACGCAGCGCCACAATCACTTCCGCAGCCTCATACGTGCGCCGCTCGGAGAGAAAGCGCTTCAGCAAGTCGTGATTCGTCTCGATCTCCAAGCCGAGCTCAACGCTCTGAGCTGTCTCACTCTTGCGCTGAAACTCTGCCACTCGCTCTGAAGATGCGTAAGGACTGTCAGGATACTCTTTATTCAACAGCTTCTGTAGGCGTGCCACTTCTTTATACAAGCTCGCCGCCTTCAGCGTTTCACCTTCCGCACGACTCGTATCCGCCAGATTCGACACTTGCTCGATTTCGAGATGATCTTGCCCCGACTCGATCCCAACCCATTTCACCTTTAAGCGCTCCAGCCTAGAAACACTCGCTTGGTTGGTGCCGCGGTACTCACGATTGAGCTCTAACTGAATCTGTATGGCTTGCTGCAACAAGGCCGCGGCAGACTCCCACTCGTTTTTTGCAATAAGGGCATCTGCATCCCTCTCAAAATGCAGACTTTGTTGCAACATCGGTTCAGCCGCGAGATAGCGCGCCTGGCGCTGTAAGCGAGTGGCACGCCCGACATCGTAGGCCGAACTCAAGGGGAAGTTCTCATTGATTGCTTTCTGCTTCTCAAAGGCCTCTTGGTACTTATCCCGCGCGGCTTCATACGCTTTATCTTGCGCGAGGCTCTGCGCCTCAGATTCGGATGCCGCACTTTCGACCTTCAGATACTCTGCTGATAGATCTTGATACTGCTCCTCCAAATCCTCCACGCGTTGCGATGCCTCTGCATTATATCCGGGTAGCGCATCGACATACTGACGTTGCAAATCCAGCGCACGCTTCAACAACAATGCATCCTGCGGCTCCGCCGAACGCATCGCCAACACTTCCTCAAATTGCGACTCAACATCGAGGCTCTGCTCGCGCAGCGCGATCGCCTCAGCTGGGATCTCTACATCCGCAGTGAGCGCGCTATAATCGACTTCCTTAGGCCCAAATTGACTCAAGAACCAGAATAGCCCAAGGACACTCGTACAAACCATGACGATGAGCAACACGATCATGAATCGCTTAAGACCACTAGTTTCGTAGGATCGGCGGGAGCTGAGAGACTTCTTCAGGTTGACCATAAGGGAATTGGAGCTGGCACTGTAAACACGATCTGCCTAAATGAACCTTACGCTTCCCTCGCCGCAAGGCTAAAGGCTCCGTCAGTTGTCAGTTGTCAGTTCTCCAAGAAAGTGCATATCACGTTCTATCTCTTTCTTTCTTCTCACAAAATCGAAGTTTTCCATGTTTCAGCAGATTACGATACTCGGGCCAGGGCTTCTTGGCGCCTCCTTAGCTATGGCCGTAAAAGAACGCGGACTCGCCACGCGAGTCGTGACATGGTCCCGACGACCTGAGTCTCGCGCGAAATGCCTGAACCAAAGCTGGTGCGATACGGTGTTCGACTCCCCCGAAGAGGCCGTCATTGGCAGCGATCTAGTGGTACTCTGCACGCCCGTCCAAACCATCGTTCCACTCCTAGTGCAAATCAGGTCGGGACTCGCCGCAGATGCGCTGGTCACCGATGTTGGTAGCACCAAGAGCCTGATCTGCCGCGAAGCGCTCAGCGTTCTCGAGGGGCACTCGGCCAGTTTTCTCGGCGCACATCCCATGGCTGGCTCTGAACAAGCAGGCATGGAACATGCACAGTCCGACCTTTTTGAGAACGCGGCCTGCATCCTCACACCACTGGACGATGCCGCCGCTGAAGTAATCGCCAAACTCAGCGCTTTCTGGGATGCAATCGGCATGACTGTCTCAACCGTATCGCCCGAAAAACACGACGAAATCGTCGCCCACGTTAGCCATCTACCGCACCTGCTCGCCTCCACACTCTGCGGCTACCTCGCCGCGCAAGACGGCACTTGGCGTAATCTCGCCGGTGATGGACTGCGCGATACCACTCGCATCGCTTCCGGCGATCCGCAGCTTTGGAAGCAAATCCTCGAACAAAACAGCGACGAAGTCGTACGTGCCATCGAAGGCTTCGAGCTCCAGCTTCATCATCTCAAAACAGCTCTTCTTAACCAAGACTCACTCGGCGTCATCGCGCAACTCGAACGCGGCAAAACCTACCGCGATCAATTGTAAGTTGCATGGGCGCCACATTTTACAAAAAACAGCCATATTGACCGGGTTCGCGTCACGGCCAGCTTGGTCGTCACTTCGTTCCTCAGTACAGATTTTCTATCGTAAGACGCATGACTGATCCACTTCCCATCAAGCCGTTTATGCAGCAGCTCGACAACACCATCCAGTTGCCTGGCTCTAAGAGTATTACCAATCGTGCCCTGATTCTGGCCGCGCTCGCCGAAGGCGAAACTCGCCTCGAAGGTGCGCTGTTTAGCCGCGACACCCGCATCATGCTCCAAGCGCTCACTGTGCTCGGCTTTGAATGCACGGCCGACCAGACCGCCGCAACTATCACGATTAAAGGTCAAGGTGGCCGTATTCCAAACAGCACGGCAGAGCTGCACGTCGGCAACGCCGGCACCGCCGCGCGCTTCCTCACCGCCTTTCTCGCATTGCAAGCTGGCGGCACTTACACACTCGACGGAGATCCTGCCATGCGCGACCGCCCGATGTCCGGCCTGCTCGATGCACTGGTCGCACTCAATGCCGCCGAGTTTGAATTTCACGGGATGCCAGGGCATTTCCCATTCACGCTTAAAGCCAAAGGCTACAACGGCGGCACTGCCACAGTCGATGCGAGCGCCAGCAGCCAGATCCTCTCCGCACTGCTCCTCGCCGCACCCGCAGGTTTAGCCGATGTGAAAATTGCCAGCCCAGGCGTGCGACCCGCTTATGTCGCAATCACTCTGAAAATGCGTGAAGCTTTTGGTGCGGCTCCCGCCACCAGCGATGCTGAGGGTAACTATTCGCTCAAAGCACTTCACTATAAAGCTCCAAGCACTGGCATCTACTCGATCGAGCCTGACATTTCTGCAGCCAGCTACTTCCTCGCCCTCACATTACTTCAAGGCGGCCAGCTCACGATTCCAACTCTCAGCCCAGAACCACTCCAAGGCGACGCCCGCTTCGCCGAAGTACTCGCCCACCACGGCCTGCGCGTCGATGCCGAATCCAACCAATGGATCGCCAACTGTGCCGCTCCAGAGGCAATCGCCCTCGGCCATCGCGAAATCGATTTTAATCTCTTCTCAGACACCTTTTTAACCTACGCCGCGATTGCACCCCTACTCAGCGGATCCGTTCGCATTTGCGGCATTGGCCACACCCGCCACCAAGAGACTGATCGCATCGCTGGCATGGCCAACGAACTCTCAAAGCTGGGCCAGCTCGTCAAAGAAGAGGACGATGCCCTCACCATCAGTACCAAGCCTAACGAGCTACGCGCACGTGCAATGAAAGCTCGCAATGCAGGTCAACTGATCGAAATCGACACTTACGAAGACCACCGCTTCGCGATGAGCTTCGGAATTCTTGGCAGCTTCGACTTGATTGGCGATGGCAAGCCGTGGCTCGCCATCAAAAACCCAGAGTGCTGCGGTAAGACCTTCCCTGGCTTCTTTGCGGCCTTGGGTCAATTGCGCGGATAAGTGACAAAGGAGTGTGGGCGACTCGCCCACGTTGAACCCATATTGACGCAAACGAGGGCGAGTCGCCCTCACTCCTTTGAGTTCAGAGCTCGGTTGTCGTCTGCCCCGTCCATAGGCCGAGCTTCGTCGCCGTCGCCGACACTGCAGCCACACATGCCGTCTCGGCACGCAGTACGTGTGCGCCTAGATGCGCGAGCCTCCAGCCGTTTTTGCGGAACACATCGCGCTCATAAGAAGACCACCCACGCTCAGCCCCAAGCGCAATCACTGCGCTCGCAGCGGCATCGGGCAACACATCATCTAACGAACCACCCGCCTCGTAATTATCCAACGCCACATGCGTGTCCGCACCATGCAGCGCGGAGATTGCCGACTGCAGATCAGCATGTATCGCAACCTGAGGAAGATAGGTACTAAAAGCCTGCTCCGCGCCCAGTCGGATGCGATCCCGCCACTCATCTGTTTGCCACAGACTACTCTGCGCATACGAAGGTTCGCTGCGTTCGGCTTCGAAAAAATGGATGCTCGCCACGCCAAGACTCGCACCCTCAAACAGAATACGCTTCGCCGTATGTGGCCGTGGCAGGCCTATCAGCAAAGTCACCGGTAACGCGGCAGGTGCTGGCTCCGTGCCAACCACCTCCAGCTTGTAACTACCATCAGACTCCACGGCCACCACTTTCGCCCGCGCACGCGGCCCATTAACGAAGCCCAAAAATACCAAGGTGCCAACCTCTGCGCGCAGTACCTTACGCAAATGCTGCGCACGAGGATCGCTTCCTTCGAGTCGAACCGACTCAAAGGCTTCATCAAAAAGCATCAAATTCATAAACGAGGATACACTTTTGTTATTTGCTGGAGGACTACCGTCCTCGGCGTACTCAAATAGGGACAATATTCAACCGACGCAGCTAGACCGCTCGGACGCGGTCTCACCAAATAAAACAGAAAGCCACACTCGCCGATTAACGACGACGCCCGAAACGGCTCGATGCCGAATTGCGCTTACGACGCTTCGGCGGAGCAGCAGACTCACTGCGAATGATCGGTTCGTGAAAATAATTAAAGTCGTCTAGCTTACGCTGCTTAATCGGCTGATCGATAAATTTCTCAATCGCATCGAGCTTCGCCTGCTCATCGGGAGCGACCAAAGTCATCGCATCGCCTTCACGCTGCGCACGACCAGTGCGTCCGATCCTGTGTACGTAATCTTCCGCATGCTCCGGCACATCGTAATTGATGACGTGCGTCACGTTAGCGATGTCCAGACCGCGCGAAGCAATGTCCGTCGCGACGAGAATTTTCATCGTGCCGGCCTTAAACTGCTCCAAGGCCTTAGTACGAGCCTTCTGCTGAAGATTTGAGTGCATCGCGACACAACTGTAATCGCGCTCCTGCAACCAGCGAGCGATACGATCCGCACCTACTTTCATGCGGCAGAAAATAATCATGCTATCGACTTCCATGCTATCGATCAGAGCGATCAACAGGTCGAACTTCTGCATCGCGCCGACTGGATACACTTCGTGCTTCACTGTCTCAGCGGGCGTCAGTTTGATCCCGATAGAGACTTCGACTGGATCTTTCAGGCTCTTCGCGACTAAGCGTTTAATGTCGTCCGAAACAGTTGCCGAGAACAGCAACGTTTGGCGATTTGTGTTACACATCTTAATAATGCGCTGCACGTCGTCGATGAAGCCCATGTCGAGCATGCGATCCACTTCGTCGAGCACCAAGACTTCGACTGAGCGGAGGTCAAAATTGCCCTGTTGCAAGTGATCGAGTAAACGGCCAGGAGTGGCGATGACGACGTCCGCGCCTTCGCGCAACTCATCGAGTTGCTTACCATAGCCGACACCGCCGTGAATTAGGCAGCACTTCGGAGCACAATATTTACCATACGATGAAAATTGATCTTCGACCTGCGCAGCAAGCTCACGTGTTGGCCCAAGAATGAGACAACGAGGCGGAGCGCCTTGTTTGTGACCGCCGAGCCGATGTAGGATAGGCAGCGCATAAGCAGCAGTCTTTCCTGTGCCAGTCTGCGCAGAGCCGATGACATCCTTGCCCTCAAGAATGTGCGGAATGGAACCCGCTTGAATAGGAGTCGGCGTCGTGAAGCCGAACTCGTCGATAGATTTAAGAATAGACTCGTCGAGTCCAAGATCGTGAAACGTCATTATATGTGGTCTGGGTGAAAAGCCCGGCCAACTTACGCATCCGGGTCCAATTAAGAAGTCGCGTAGCGTGCGTGTATTTCTTTGAGAATCAAGGAGAAAGCATACCTGCCAAATATCTGGTATCACTCGCGACCTTCGACTTTGAAAATTTGTGATGCTCGACATCTGCGGCTTCAGACATAGCTTGAGTTATAAATGTCTGGTCTACGATCAACTCGAAATCTAGCCGCTCTTAGTGTCGTCATTCTGCTGCTATTAAGCGGAGGCCTTGCCCAATTGGACAACCCGTGGCTTTCGCTCGTCCCTAGCGGCGCAGCGCTCATAATCGTATTCATTACGCGCAGTGCGTTGATTGGGCTGTTAGTCGGCGCAATGTGTGGCGCCTTACTGGTGACCAATGGAGCGCCGCTCGCCGCGGCTGAGCAGCTCGCGCTGCAACAATTCTGGCCTATCTTTAGCTCTTCTTGGAAGCTGAGTGCGATTCTATTTACCTTGATCTTGGGAGGCTTCGTTGCGCTGGTCGAGGCGGGAGGTGGCCTGCAAGGCTTGGTCCACCGATTGCTCGGCTCTGGGCGAGCGCCGCACAAGCGCATGCAATTTACGGTGTTTGGATTTGGTCTATTGGTGTTTTTCGATGGCTTGGCGAACACGATGTTAATTGGCCGACTATTGCGCTCGGCGGCAGATCGCTGCGGTGTTTCGCGGCAGAAATTGGCCTATCTCGCGGATACGACGGGGTCTGCGGTGGCGTGCTTGGCGTTTATATCCACGTGGATTGCCTTTCAGCTATCGATGATCCACGAGGGCTTTGCCTTGGTCGGCCGTGAGGTCAGTGCCTATGCCTATTTCTTTAAATCCCTGCCCTTTAATTACTATTGCTGGTTCGCACTGATACTAGCCTTGGTCTCTATTACGCGAGAGTTCAACCCAGGCCCAATGGCTAAGGCCGAACGCGTGGCCCGAGACATGCCGCTTCGCGATCCAGAAACGTCACCCATTCATGCCAACCATTGGGGCTTAGCGATTGTGCCAATCTTAGTGCTCACATTCTCAATCCCCCTAATGACTTATGTGATCGGCGCGGATTCGCTGTTGCCGTTCAGCCTGAGCAAATTCGCGCAGGCCTACGGACGCGCTGAGACTTATGTGCCACAGATTCTCGTGGCCGCCAGTGTCCTGGCTTCGTTAGTCGCTGCCGCTGCGCTGATGTCGACTGCGAAGACCGCAAAAACACGCGCGCAATCCTCAGCTGGCAGGGTCTTCCTGTCGGGCGTGCGGGAAATCGCAAGGCCAACGGTGGTACTGATTGCAGCGTGGATGTTGGGCGCGGCAATTAGTCAACTAGGGACAGCGGATCATCTAAGTGCCTTACTTGAGGGACGCATATCGGCGGGATTCCTGCCGGCGATGATCTTTTTGTTGGGCGCGGTAATTTCATTCTCAACCGGCACCTCGTGGGGCACGATGGGCGTGCTCATGCCGTTGGCGATTCCAGTAATTTTTGCCGTAAGTGGTGAGAGTTCAGACGCAGAGCGAGATCGTTATGTCGCCGCCGCGATTGGCGCAGTCTTCAGTGGTGCGGTCTTCGGCGATCACTGTAGTCCCTTTAGCGATACCACAATTGTCGCATCGATCGCCTCAGGCGTTGATCCTTTGGATCATGTGCGCACGCAGATGCCGTTCGCACTGATTGCAGCATTGGTCGCATTAGTGCTAGGATTCTTGCCGACGGGGTTTGGTTTGCCCGCTTGGGCCGGCATCGGACTCGGCGGAGCTTGCTTGGTATTGCTCCCTAACTGTTTCTCGCAAACGCGATGAGATCACTCACCGTTACCATCAAAGACACAGGGTCAGAATAATGTACGCGTCTCGTTCTTAAGCGACACCGCCGAAAGCTTGCGCTCACCCTGCAAACTCCATTAAATCATTCGCTATGACATCGTCCTACCGAGGCCGCATCGCACCGACCCCCACAGGTTATTTACACCTTGGACACGCGCGCACCTTTTGGATCGCCATGGAGCGCGCTCGTGAGGCTGGCGGCAGACTGATCTACCGCGATGAGGATATCGACCCCGACCGCTGCAAACCAGAATTTGCCGAAGCAGCAATTGAGGATCTGCAGTGGTTCGGCTGCAACTGGGATGAAGGCCCTGATGTTAAAGGGCCTCACGCCCCCTACCGCCAAAGCGAGCGCATGCCAGTATTTCTCGATGCTTGGAAGCATCTTAAAGAAGCCGGCTTCATCTACCCCTGCGATCAATCCCGCAAAGATGTGCGCAGGGCTACTCAGGCCCCGCACGACGACGAGGAAAGCGGCGAATCGATTTACCCCGAGGATTTACGCCCGCCAATCGGCACCGGTAAAACCGCCAAGGCTCCAGGCGACACAAATTGGCGCTTTCGCGTGCCCAGCGATCGAAAGATCGAGTTCGACGACCTTTGCCTTGGCCCCTGCGCTTTCGAGTGCCTGCGTGACTTTGGTGACTTTCTGGTCTGGCGCAAAGATGGACAACCCGCTTACGAGCTCGCCGTCGTGGTCGATGATGCCGCGATGGCCATCACCGAAGTCGTGCGCGGAGAAGACCTGCTCATCTCGACTGCCCGCCAATTGCTGGTCTACGAGGCCCTCGGCCTGCGCGCGCCAGAGTTTTACCACGCCCCACTACTTTGCGACTCTAGCGGCCAACGGCTCGCCAAGCGCCACCGCTCTCTTAGCATACGCGAACTACGGGAAGCCGGGCAAACACCTGAAACACTACGCAAGTCCGATGACTGGTGGTCAGGCTTGGACGACTGAACGCGCATTTCAGACTTCCGCGTTTCAGCTTTGATCTGCCCTTCGAATTCCTTGAATCCGGCCTTGTCGCTGCGCTAGGAACAACCTTTTATAAAAATCATGATCGACCAAGAAATACAGCAACTGGATAAATTGAAGAATGACTTAATCGCATGGCTTGCTGAATCGGGCGCTTCGTTGTTGGCAGCCATCGCCATTATCGCCCTTGGGTTCTGGGTGGCCAAAAGGATCGCCAACCTAATCATCAAACTCTGCGATAAGCGTGAGATCGATGTCACCCTCGCGCGCTTTTTCGCTGGGTTTTCGAAGATCGTGGTCATCGCCTTTGCCGTGATCATGGCGCTGAGCAAGCTCAGTATTGAGGTCACCCCCTTTATCGCGCTGTTAGGTGCCAGTGCCTTCGGCCTCAGTCTCGCCGTCCAAGGCCCCGTCTCCAACTACGGCGCGGGCATCGTGCTCATTATCACGCGCCCGTTTAAAGTCGGCGACACGCTCACGCTCAACGGCCTCACCGGTCAGGTGGACTGCGTGAATCTCGGAAATATTCAACTCGTCAACGAAGACGAGCAGCGCATCACCATCCCCAATCGCAATGTACTCGGCGAAATAGTTACCAACTCTTACAACTATAGCATCGTCGAAGCGGTGGTCGGTATCGAGTACAGTGCCGATCCGGAAGCCGCCATCCGTTGCATCTCTGCGGCAGTCCAAACGGTCGAAGGCGTCGCACCGAATCGTGCCCCCGACGTCGGGATCGAAGATTTCGGCGATTCCTCGATCAACATTGGCTACCGCGTCTGGGTGCCGACCAATCGCTACCACCGCACCCGCTACGCAGTGAACCTAGCCGTCTTCCGCGGCCTCGAAGCAGCGCAAATCTCCATTCCGTTCCCACAGCGCGATGTGCATCTGATTCAGCCAGAGTCCAGCGAAAGTTGAATTGAGAGCAATACGGGCGAGGCTTGGTATTATGCCCGCAGGTCACTGCCCGACTGACCGCATCGTGCAACCCAACGGGCGCGCCGAGGCAATGCGGTCGACACGGAGGTCAACCCTCCCTGCTCACATACAATGGGAGGGACCACCTCCGCGTGGGCCGCATCAGCCGAAAACCAGCGCAGCTGCAGTGACTGTTAAGCGTTCCTAAAGCGAGGCGAAGTAGTCAGTTCCTTGAATCCGGTCTTGTCGCTTTGCTCAGAACAGCATTTCTTAAGCAAATATGTCAGCTCGTTCAGGATTTAATATTATCGCCGTTGATGGCGGCGCGGCCACGGGGAAATCCTCGACCTCCCGCGCCATTGCCGAGCGCCTCAACCTCATGCACGTCGATACTGGCGCGCATTATCGCACGCTGACCTGCGCGCTGCTCGATGCTGGCGCCGATCCCGAGTCGCCAGATGCGATTCCCGCACTGCTTAAATCGCTCGAACTCGACACTACCATCAAAGCTCGCAGCGCCCTTCTGAGCATCAACGGCGGCGTGCCCGCCGATACCGACATCCGCTCCCCCAAGGTCAATGCCAACGTCTCCAAGTTTGCCGCTATCGAATCTGTGCGCGAATTTCTATTTAACTATCAACGCAGCCAAGCTCAAGTCGCGCGCGATCGAGCCGAGTTTAGCGGCCTGATTATGGAAGGCCGCGACATCGGCTCAGTGATTTTTCCTAGTGCAGACTTTCGTTTCTTTCTATTTGCCGACGAAGCCACCCGCGCAGCGCGCCGAGCTAAGGACGGTCAGACCGACTCCATCGTCGAACGCGACAAACGTGACATTCAACGTAAAGCCGCGCCCCTCGTCTGCCCAGCAGGCGCCATCCGCATCGACACTGGGCCTTTGCCTCTCGAAGGTGTCGTCGAGCACATCTGCGCAATTATTACTGCGAGAAAAATATAAACATCCGCAGTTCCACATTTCAATGTTGATCCGATTAGTTTTACGATCGGTCATGTTATCACTACGTTCCTCGAAACAGCATTTCCACATTTACTTCGCCTTTTTCGGTGAACCTACGTCAGCGCCTCAAGAAAATGTCCAACCCACGCCCAACAACTCCGCCTTTTTACGAATGTGTCCGCGTCATTGCAGACTGGTTTTTTAGCACGTTTTATGACTACTCTACTTCAGGGATGAGCGGCGTTCCGCTGACTGGGAGTGCGATCTTCGCTGCCAACCACATCAGCTTTTACGATCCGCCTGCGATCGGCGCTCAAGTGCATCGCCCGTTCAATTACTTCGCTCGTGACACCCTCTACAAAGGGTGGTTCGGCAAAGCACTGCACAAACTCGACACCATTCCGGTCGCCCGCGACAACGCTGACATCAAATCACTCAAAGCCATCTTTAAGGCGCTGAAAAACAAAGGTGCAGTCGCCATTTACCCCGAAGGCACCCGCTCGGCCGATGGTAAGCTCGCCGAGCCCAAGCCAGGCGCTGGTATGATTGCCTGTAAATCCAAAGCCACCGTGATCCCAACGCGGATCTTCGGCACCTTCGAAGCCTACGGGCGTGACCACAAACTGCCATCCCTCGGCGGCTCAATCCACATCGCCTACGGAGCTCCAATGACAGTCGCTGAAATCGACCCCGGCAAAGAACACCCTGAGCGCTACCTCGAAGCCTCTCGCCGCATCATGGCCGAAATCGCCAAGCTCGAAGCACCGAAACTCGTGGTTATTTGAACCGTTAATTTACGTTAATTAACGTTAATCTAAATGAATGAGAACGAGCAAAACGAATTGATTCATAAGGTCATTGGAGCCGCCATGAGAGTCCACAGCGAGATTGGCTACGGACTACGCGAAAAAACTTATGAACGAGCACTCATAGTTGAACTCGAACATTTAGGAATTCCGTATAGTCAACAATCTCGATACCCCGTGGTCTATCGAGACGTAAAGGTCGATGAGTATATTCCCGACCTCGAAATTGAAGATATCTTAGTGGTCGACACCAAAGTAATCGAAACCATAGCTGACTACGAACTCGGACAAATGCTTAGTTACCTCCGAATCACCAAGAAAACCATAGGCCTTATCATAAATTTCAAGCATCCAAGTTTACAATGGCGCAAAGTCACCCTAACCCCATGATAGCTCCGCATTATTGCCATCCCAGCCACTTTCCAGCCCACATATTTTCAGTCATTAAAAAATTAACGCTAATCAACGTAAATTAACGGTTCATCTTTTTCCTACACCTATCATGAGCAATCCATCCGATCGCTACGCCCAACGCGGCGTCTCCTCTTCCAAGTCCGAAGTCCACGCCGTCGTGGATAAGCTCGACCGCGGCGTCTTTCCTGGTGCCTTTTGCAAAATCGGTGCAGACATCCTAACTGGCAACCCCGACAAGTGTAACATTATCCACTCCGACGGCTCTGGCACCAAGAGCACACTCGCCTACCTGCATTACAAAGAAACTGGCGACCCGACAGGCTTCCGCAAAACCGCTCAAGACAGCCTCGTGATGAATATTGACGACCTGCTCTGCGTCGGCGCGATCAATGGCATACTCATTTCCAGCACGGTCAACCGTAACGCTCGTGCCATTCCTGGCGAAGCACTCGGCCAACTTATTTCCGGCACCGAAGATTTCCTCGCCACCATGCGCGACTACGGGGTCGGCGTGCACAGCGGCGGCGGCGAAACTGCTGACGTCGGCGACCTCACCGGTACCGTCACAGTCGATTCCTGCGCAGTGGTCGTCATGGACCGCAAAGACGTGGTCGACAACGCCAACATCAAGCCCGGACTCGCAATTGTCGGGCTCGCCTCAGCTGGGCAAGCCACCTACGAAACTTTCGAGAACTCTGGTATTGGCAGCAACGGCCTGACCAGTGCACGCCACGACTTGCTCAGCCCTTACTATCTTGAGAAATATCCCGAGACCGTCGATCCCACGACCGACAAGCAATATCTTTACTGTGGCCCTTACAAGATGACCGACATGCTGCCCGACTCCGACATGACAGTCGGCGATGCGATCATGAGCCCAACGCGCACTTACGCGCCGATCATCAAGCAACTTCTCTGCGAAGACCGCGACAACATCTACGGCATGGTGCACTGCTCAGGCGGCGGCCAAACTAAGTGCATCCGTTTCGGCACTGGCGTGCACCATATTAAGGATAATTTCTTGCCGATCCCACCGATTTTCAAAGCGATCCAAAAAGCAAGCGGCACCAGCTCCGAAGAAATGTTCCGCGTCTATAACATGGGGCACCGTATGGAG
>Ga0115551_1000864_pt1 | contig 19963 bp, 17 predicted proteins | sample COGITO_mtgs_1103_FD_87179 | JGI IMG/M metagenome (GOLD analysis project Ga0115551, IMG submission 87179) | Pelagic marine microbial communities from North Sea - COGITO_mtgs_110321 | ecosystem: Environmental > Aquatic > Marine > Epipelagic | place: Germany:Helgoland, sampling site Kabeltonne... | reverse complement strand
TATAAAGGAGCTGTGCACGTAGCCTTTGGGACCGAGATTCAGTACGAGAGTGACGACCCAGATGTCATAGCAGCGAGTATCGACAAACAAATACTGGCTAACTATAAACTACGTGATAGTAATTTCATCGCTTTGGAAATACTTAAAGATGAAGGGTTGTTACCAGAGGGCGTTGCAGAGCTCGATATTGCAATTCCAGTAATAGCAGAGCAGTCTCGGGAAGTGTTTATGAATAGGTACAAGCAAGTGGACTCGAGGCTGCACCGTCACTATTTGCTAAGTTATGCAAATCCAGTGATTAGTTACTACCGAATGCAGTCTCTAGCGTAGTTTTTGTAAAACCTGGCCTAGACGATCTTTGAACTGTTCTCGCGCAGCATCACTAATGGGGCCCATTGCGTAGGATCGAAATTCAGTTGTCATCGCGTATTTCAGATTTTGTTTTGGATCCGGCTTTGCCTGACCAAATCCGCTTTTTAGCTGTTCTAACTGGTACTTCATCCGCAGTGCTTTATCTTCAGCAGGGGAGTCTACGTTTGCTCGAATCTCTGCCTGTATGCACAGTTCTCTAAACTCATCTTCGCATTTTTGGCATAGCTGCATTAGCTCAGTTTTGGACGCAGCGGAAACTACGGAGTTTAGTCGATTCAGCAGCACTTCATCGGCTTCAGCATTTCCGCTCTTACCGATTTCGCTCCAGCTATCTTTGTCGAAAGCCTGCTGCAGAACAGTAAATTTTTCTGCATCGCCCTCGTTAAACAGAGAGTTCTCAAGCGCTTGCAAGCGCTCTGTCTTGTCTCGAAGTAGCTGTTGTGTTGCCTGTTGACGTTTGTCTGGCAGAGCCCTAAACCTGGAATCAATCAGCCGCTTGCTGGAATTAAACAGCTCTAGTAAGCGCTTGCGTTGTGATTTGATGCGCGGGTCAAGCGAGTTCGAAAATTCTTGAGCCAGGTCTTGGTAGGCTGCTTTAGACTCGCGAAATTCAGCATCGCTTTTCTTGGAAATTTTCTCTAGCTCACTGAGAATCTGATTAAGGCGGGCTTCGACTTTCTTCAGGTCTTGCTTGAACCCGTTGCCTGCCTGACTGCGTTTGCTAAAGATTGTATCGCAGGCTGCTCTAAAGTCTTGCCAATACTTGTTGTCTTCTCTGTAGGTGGTGGGGCCTATCGTCTTCCATTCTTGCTGTAGGCGCTTGGCTTCATCCATAGCCAGCTTGTTATCTTCCTGTGTTGTCAGCTCCTGCGCCTTCTTGATCAGCTCCTGCTTTTGTTTGGCGCTATTCGAAACCTCGTTCTTGCAAAGCTTGCGCAGTTCGTTAACAGTTGCATAGTATCTTTTCTGTAATGCCTTAATCTTTCTCTGTTCTATTGGGGCGTGTAGCTTCCAGTTCTTATCTGCTTCGTTGAGAAGTTTGTTCAGTCCAGAAAGATCGAGTTCAGCTTCTGAATCTTTTAATCGAGCATGTTCTGCTTCGAGTGTGTCGCAAATTTCCCTGCGTCTGAACAGGTTGTCATTCATCAACTGTTTTCTTTGCTTGAAGTGCTCCTTGCAGGGTTTGTAAGCTTCATCCGAAACTTTCTTGAATTCTTTCCAAAGCTGTTCATTCTGGTTGGAATGACCTAGGGCCTTCCATTCCTGATGCATCTTGCTAATGCTCTTGGATCGGTCGGACGCATGCATCTTTGATTCTAAAAGATGCTGCATCTGAACTATCAATTCTTTCTTCTTCTCAGTAGCGGCGAAGACCTTCCAGTTGCGAAGTTCGGTTACTTTTTCTTTGTGTGTGTTAGCTGTCTTCTGTAGCTCTGCTCGTATTTGATTCTGTGTGTTGCTTATGTTTCCCTGTATTTTGTCCCAGCACCTGCCCGCATTTTCTGAATTTCCTGAATCGAGTGCTTCCGCGAGGGAAATAAACAATTCTTCAGTTTTCGCTTTCAGCTCATTCTGGTATTCATCATTTTTAACAATTTTGCTCGCTATGTCGGCTTGTAAGGTTGCTATATTTCCCCGTAGTTTTAGCTCGGCATCTGTCAGCCTGGCTTGCAGTTTTCTTAACTGTGAGCGGATTTCAAACAGCCGGGTGGTGTTTTTGTAACTTACCATAGAAGCCTCTTTCTCTATGGCGTCGAATTCAATCTTGGGTTCAACTGGAGGGGGCTCAGGCTCTTTGCTCTTGATCGGTTTGGGTTTTGCCTCTACCTCTTTCGGGGTGGTTGTGGCTGGAGCTTTGCCACTGGCTGCGGCCGCAGTGGCTGGCTTTTCTTCGCTCTCGCTAGTCGATTCCTGTTCGAGTCGACTGGCGATGGTCTTGGTAACCGTTTTATCTTTACCGACGACTTTGTTGTGTATCTCCTTAAGAAGTTGCTTGTCATCTATGAGGAGGGCTGCAGATTTTCGCACATGTACGCTAGCGGCGAATAAGCACAGGTCTGCAAGATCTTCGTTCTGCCTTACAGCAGCAACCGCCAGAGAGCCAGTGTTTTTTATTTTTGTAATTAGCGCGACTTGCTTGATGTCGGCACCTGGAAGCCTTGCTAATCTTCCGCTTCTCTCTTCCTCGCTGTACGCGGAATCCACTGTGCCGGCGATGATACGACAACTCTGCTGCTGGGCAGCTTCTTTTGCCTTGCCGCCTGCCGCCCCTAGCTTAGCAAGTGCTTCCAGGTCAACTATTCGTGAGATAGCTGAGCTACGGACCTTCTCAAAGTCGTCTTCAAGCGCCACTTTAAGGAGAAAATCGGCTGTACTCGACTCATTGGAATCCAGTTTTTCTAAGGTCGATAGCCTTTGCTCACAATCTTGGTTGAGCCAGGTGTCGTCTATAAGTGAGGGTGCTGAGATTGAAGCAGTTGTCATGTACTACGAACCGAAGGATTTGATTGTGTGATTGAGGACTTCCATCGCTTTATGCGCTGAAATTGAAAGTAATAATACTGAGACTCAAGTGTAGCAGATGTTGTTTCATTCAAAACAGAAAAGAATTAGAGGGATCAGACGATTTCCGATAATTTCTCTGGTAAGCAGTCCACAAATGCTATAATTCATCCACTATTTAGAAGTATTTGAACTGCACTCTGAGGGTTGATGTGGATGTTGGCGGATGATGTAAAAGACAGTATTCAATCCGCCTATCGCCAATTGCTAGAGTCCCGCGAACTCACTCCGCGCTATGGTCAGCGTCTTATGATTGCCGAGATTGCGAAGACCTTGTCCAGCCTTGCCGACGAGGACTCCTCACCCCCGATCTGCGTGGTCGAAGCCGGGACGGGTACCGGGAAAACGCTGGCCTACGTCTTAGCTGTAATATCCCTGGCCAAGGCTTTGGATCTCAAGGTGGTGATAGCTACGGCTACGGTAGCGCTTCAAGAACAGGTTGTGCACAAGGATCTGCCAGAGATATTAGCAGGCTCCGATCTCAGCTTTAGCTACTCCTTAGCCAAGGGGAGAGGGCGGTATCTGTGCCTGGCGAAATTGGATATGCTGCTTAGAGGTAATGACAGCATGCAGGCGATGATGGACCTGTATGGCGAAGAACTGGATGATCCAGCTGGCGGAGACCAGGCCCTCTACGAAAAAATGCTAGATCAGCTCAGCATGGGCAACTGGAAAGGCGATAGGGATGACTGGGAAAGCTCTATCAGTGATGATGATTGGAGGCCGGTTACCGTAGATAACGCCCAATGTATGGGGCCCAAGTGCAGCCACTTCAGAAATTGCTGTTTCTATCAGGCCCGTGATTCCATGGATAAGGCAGACTGTATCGTGAGTAATCACGATTTGGTGTTGTCTGATTTGGCGCTGGGGGGTGGCATAATCCTTCCTGAGCCTGAAAAATGTATCTATATCTTCGATGAGGCTCACCATCTTCCACATAAGAGCAATAATCATTTCTCAGCATTTACTCGCCTCAAGGCTACTAGCAGTTGGTTGGAGCGTACTGAAACTATAACCCTTCGCCTACAGAAGGACGATTTTATCGATGGAACGACGCAAAAATCCTTGCACAAATTACTCCTGAACATACGAGAGCAGCTTGATCACGCCTGGTTAGTGTTGGAGCAAATCCTTGAGTCTCTGAATCAAGCCGACAGCTATGACAACCGTATCCAACATGCTTTCGAGTTGGGGGTTGTGCCAGAACAGGTGCAATCTCTTGCTGCAAATTTAGCAAACCTATTTGCTCGCCTAGCCGCCGCGTTTCAGAGTACAGCCGATGATCTTAAAGAAGCTATGGAGGATGGGGGTGATGTAAAACGAAGACAGCTCGCTGAGCAGTGGTTTCCTCTCATAGGTTCGCAACAGAAACGCGCGGAATCGAACTTGGGACTCTGGTTGAGTTATGCCGCCGTGGATCCGCAGGGGAAGGCGCCATTGGCGAGATGGCTTAGTTACACGGCGAACGAGAATTTCACCGACATCGGCTTGTCATCCAGTCCAGTTTTAGCTGCCGATAATCTTCAGCAGAGACTTTGGGACAACTGTGCCGGGGCGGTACTAACTTCCGCTACGCTTTCCTCTCTCGGCAATTTCGACATGCTGAAGATGCGCGCTGGTCTGCCGGAACATACACATTATTTAAGTATTCTCAGCCCTTTCGACTTTGCGAATTCTGCAAGTTTGGTCATTCCTAAGATGCACTGCGATCCGTCTGACTCGGAAAAACACACCGATTTCATCGTCAAAGCGATTCCACGGCTGGTGGATGAAACGGGGGCGTCGCTGATGTTATTTTCCAGTCGCAGGCAAATGCAAGATGTTATGCAATTACTGCCCCCGGCTTGGCGCGACTTAGTCTTGTGTCAGGATGATTTTCAGAAGTCCCAACTAGTGAAATATCATCGACAACGAATAGATAAAGGAGAAGGGAGTATTATTTTCGGCCTTGCTAGTTTTGCCGAGGGGGTCGATCTGCCAGGCAAATATTGCACCCATGTGCTTATTGCCAAGATCCCATTTGCGGTGCCGAATGATCCCATCGAACTGACTCTTTCGGAGTGGATAGAACAGCAGGGATTAAATTCTTTTATGACCTTAGCTGTGCCCGACGCAGCCTTCCGCCTCGTACAGGCAAGCGGAAGATTACTCCGTAGTGAGTCAGATAGTGGAACAATAACTTTGTTCGATGAACGCATAGTGAGTCGGCGCTACGGGAAGACAATATTGGAATCTATGCCGCCCTACAGGCGTGAGATATTTACCGAAGAGGCGGGGTAGCAGTTGGGTGTTGACGGCAGGCTTTTGTAACGGCTAAGTCTTACGTTTAGTCTTGGGGTGGTTGATAAGATAGCCCGCGACGCCGCCTATAAGTACGCCGGATATAGTGGCTACAAGGACGCTATCCATGATCGCGCCTAGCCCAAAGCCCAAAATCAATCCGCTGCTCATGCTGAGCGCATAGGTGCCTTGCATTGAGTTCTTCTTCGCTTTCTTCTTCGACATGTGAGCTCCACAATAGCTGGGGTTGTCTGCCTAGTTTGCCTGACGCACGGAGTAAATCAAGGTGCTGAGGCTAGAGAATTGATCCGGATCAATTGCCGTACTGCCTATAGTGTCCATCACCGACTGACCTTCGATGACTTGTCCTATTACGGTGTATTTTCCCGTAAGTTGGGGGGCATCGGCAAGGCTGATAAAGAACTCGGGTCCATTGCTGTCGGGGCCCGAGTTGGCGAGCGCTACTGTGCCCCTGAGGATAGCTCGGCTGGGTAGTGATGAGTCATAGCGATAGCCCTGACTCTCGTATACAGATTTCACCGTTAGGTCTTGTAGCTCTTCCAGTGTCTGATATTGCCTGGATAATGCCGTGTCAACGTCTGCGATATTTCTTCGGGAGTACAGTGGTTCCAGAATTTCGGAATGAAAATCCTGTTTCGACTCGATATTGAGTTGGTCAGCGAAGCTGCCGTCGGGATTGATGGCCTGAATCTGATCCAAGCCCAGGGCATCTGCGTTTATTTCATCTGGTAGAAGCTCTACCTGCAGCCCTAGGGGATTCTTCGCCTGGCTGCCCGCCTGAATGACGAAGCCGGGCACGACGCGATGAAAGCGCATGCCGTTGTAGTAGTAACGCGCTTGAACTGGCTGGCCTGTGTCCGGATTGGTAAAGTCTTTCTCGCCTTGTGCAAGGGCGATGAAATTTTGCACATTGTTAGGTGCTTCATTAGGGAACAGTTCTATATAAATCTCGCCCCGAGAGGTGCTGATGAGCACCAGTGGGTTCTGCGGATCTTCCATGGCGAGTAACGCCGAGGAAGTATCGGCGAGCGCGGTGTTTAGCAAGCCGGATAGCAGGGCGATTAGGGGAAGCAGGCTGTGTCTGTAGGGCTGATGCATGAATAGACTTACTGTAACAAGTGATGATCTGCTGGAAGATTTTTCGAGATCCAAATTGCCAACTTGTGGCGCATGTTTACTGCGTTCTCATCTTTCGTCGCCAGAGCCTGTATCACCCCATCCTTGACCAGTAATAGATAAATCGCGCGCACTTTTATATCGACGTGATCGGTATTTTCAAACTTTCCCGCGCCCCGGGCCTCGAAGTAGCGTGTGCCAACTCGAATGGCCTCTTTTAAAAGTTCGCCTTCGTTCTTAATTTTTTTCATGTTTGCCTGCACTATTTGACGCGAGGATTGTAGGGTGAAAGCGACTCCCCATGCAATACAAGGTGCAGGGGGCGTGCCTACAGTATTCGATGCAGCAGTAGTGACTTCCGCCTAACTGTCTTGGTAACGAGCAAGCTCCTCGGGTGTGTCTATATCTTGTAGCACGCCAGGGTCATCAACTGACAGTTCACAAACAGCATTTCGGTGCAGTGTGGTGAGCTTTCGCCCCCCAGCATCTCCCTCGAGCCTCCCTAGCTCATCAAAGTAGGCGCTGCCGAAGGCGACTGGATTGCCCATTTTTGAGTCTAGCACCGGTATGACGATGCTGTCCTCATCGATTTGCTCGGCTATCTGTCTATAGGTTGAAGTTTCGATGAAGGGCATGTCCCCAAGGCAGACCAGGCATGCGCGCCAATCGCCTATGTGCTGGGCAGCGAAAGCGAGTGTCGCTCCCATGCCTTGCTCTGCATCTTCAAAGGCCAGAAATGAGGTTCCGGGTGCTAGGGGCAATAGCTGCGGAATCAGCTCCGGACGCGTGATTACTAAACGCTGGGGAAAGACTTCAGCGATTCGCTCTAGTGTCTGTTGCACCACGGTTTTCCCATTGTGCAATTGGGCGAGCAATTTGCTGTCGCCGAAGCGCTTGCTATATCCTGCAGCCAAGACGATGGCGCCGATAGGTTTTGTCATGTCGCGTCTGTCAGCATATCTGCCTTTGCCAAGAAAGGAAGATTAATGCAGAACCTTTGTGGACTTGCGGGTGGGTTCAACCTCTTGTTGAGATATCTCCACAACGAAACTCTCACGCTTTTTGCCATGAGATTGTTGGGTAGTAGCCGCATCTTTCTCTGCGGCAGGGGCGCCGCCGCTTGCTTGAGCTTCAGAGTCGGAGCGCGCGGATGATAGAGAGTCCGCAGCTTCTTGCGCCTCTAATTGAGCCTTTATCTGATCGCTCAGATGACGGCGCAGTCTATTGACCACGCTAGTCATTACTTCGATGGTCTGACTCAGCTGATCCAGGGTGACGAGTGTGCGCTCTGGGTCGTTGTCAGCGTACTTCTTATCCTTCATTCATTTGCTCCAGTTGGCGCCAAGCTCTTCGAGGCGTTACTTAACCTTGATGCGAGAGTTTAATCCCAGGTCAGGGCGCCGCCCGTTTGATATTCGATAACTCGCGTCTCGAAAAAATTCTTCTCCTTGCGCAGGTCCATAATTTCAGACATCCAAGGGAATGGGTTCTGAACACCTTCGAATTGCTCTGGCAAACCGATTTGGATAAGCCGTCGATTCGCTATGAATTGTAGATACTCTTCCATCATAGCCGCGTTCATGCCGAGCACACCGCGTGGCATAGTATCCCGAGCGTATTCGATCTCCAGATGCGTGGCTTGAAGAATCATCTGAGTAGCTTTTTCTTTCATCTCATCGGTCCACAGATTTGGATTTTCTAGCTTGATTTGATTGATCATGTCGATACCAAAATTCAAATGCATGGACTCGTCGCGAAGAATATATTGAAACTGTTCAGAGGTGCCGGTCATTTTATTGCGTCTACCCATGGATAAGATTTGAGTAAAGCCACAGTAGAAAAATATTCCTTCTAGACAGCAGTAAAACGCGATCAAGTTCATAAGGAGTGCTTGATCGTTTTCAGTTGTGCCGGTGTTGAAATTGGGGTCACTCAATTCCTGTGTGTACTTAAGCCCCCAAGAGGCCTTCTTAGCTACAGAAGGTACTTCGTGATACATATTGAAAATCTCGCCCTCATCCATGGAGAGTGATTCGATACAATACTGGTAGGCGTGAGTATGAATCGCTTCCTCGAATGCCTGGCGTAAGATGTATTGTCGACATTCAGGATTAGTGATCAATCTGTAAACAGCCAAGACAAGATTGTTGGCAACGAGTGAGTCTGCGGTAGAGAAGAAACCAAGGTTCCGTTTGACGATAAGCCGCTCGTCATCGGTTAAGCCATTGGGGTCTTTCCACAGACCGATGTCCGCCGTCATATTAACCTCTTGAGGCATCCAGTGGTTGGCACAGCCATCGAGGTACTTCTGCCAGGCCCAATCGTACTTGAAGGGAACTAACTGGTTTAAGTCGGCGCGACAATTAATCATACGCTTATCGTCAACAGCTACTCGATTAGCAGAACCTTCCAGTTCTTCGAGTCCGGCATCGACATCTAGCTCTTCCAAACCTTCGATAGCCTGTTGCAAAATGTCAGAATTTTGCTTTTCTTCCGAGACCTCAAGATTTGATTTAAAGTTAGCGACTTGCTCGCGTGCGCTAGCGACAGGAGCGGGGGGCTCAACAACGGCAGCAACCGCTTCAGTAGTGGCAGGTTCTTGGTTGTTGGCTTTAACTAATGGTATAGCCTCATCTTCCCGTTCGAATTCATCCCATGACAGCATAGTTATTCCTCAATCTCATTTCTTGCTTAATCTATTAATATTGGTTGTTAGTTCTATTCATTCACACCAGCGAGTCAGCAGCTGAAATGCCTGGCATAGGTAGTTACCCTAATGGCGGTTCGACCTATGCGTGCAGGTGCTACTGGCAGGCTTCGCAATCTGGATCATCCAGAGAACAAGCCTGTGGTACTGGCGCTGCTTCGCCGCTAGACACCTTGTTAAGACTATTGTCGGCCACTGTAGATTTCTCAGTGGTTGTCGCTGCAAGAGCGCGCAAGTAATAAGTAGTCTTCAAGCCTCTGAGCCAAGCCATACGGTAAGTGACATCTAGCTTCTTGCCGCTAGCGCCAGCTACATACAGGTTGAGTGACTGAGCCTGGTCTATCCATTTCTGGCGTCGGCTCGCCGCATCAACCAGCCAGCGTGGCTCAACTTCGAAAGCGGTGGCATAGATGTGCTTGATTTCATCAGGAACTCTGTCGATCTTTTGCACACTGCCTTCGTAATATTTAAGATCGTTTACCATCACGCTGTCCCAAAGATTTGCTTTCTTCAGGTCGCGTACGAGGAATGGGTTCACTACGGTGAATTCGCCAGACAGATTCGACTTAACATATAAGTTTTGATAGGTCGGCTCGATGGACTGGGACACGCCGCTGATGTTTGCGATCGTGGCCGTAGGTGCAATCGCTAGAACGTTCGAGTTGCGCATACCGGTCTGCTGGATGCGTGCTCTGAGGCTTTCCCAATCGAGACGCTGATCCATATTCACTTCTAGGTATTTTTCGCCACGTTCTTCTTGTAGAAGCTTCAGGGAATCGATAGGAAATTTGCCCTGATCCCAAAGCGAGCCCTCATAAGATTCGTAACGGCCTCGTTCTTCGGCTAGATCGCTAGACGCCTGAATGGCATGGTAGCTAATCATTTCCATGGATATGTCAGCGAACTCCACTGCCTGTTCTGAAGAGTAAGGAATGCGCTGAATATAAAGGGCATCCTGAAAGCCCATGATGCCCATACCGATTGGTCTATGCTTAAGGTTTGAATTCTTCGCCTGGGGTACAGAGTAGTAGTTGATGTCGATTACATTATCGAGCATTCGAACCGCTGTCTTAATAGTAGACTTTAATTTCTCTTGATTCAGGCCTGACTCGGTGACGTGGTTCAGCATATTCACGGAGCCCAGGTTGCAGACAGCAATCTCGTCTTTGTTTGTGTTCAGAGTGATCTCTGTGCACAGGTTCGAAGAGTGGATTGCACCTATGTGCTGCTGCGGTGAGCGCACATTACAAGTGTCTTTAAAGGTAATCCAGGGATGTCCGGTTTCGAACAGCATGGAAATCATCTTGCGCCATAGATCGCTTGCTTTGATAGTCTTGTAGACTTCGATCTCGCCAGCCATCGCCTTACGCTCATATTCTTCATAAGCGGCTTCGAAAGCCCTGCCGCTAAGGTCGTGTAATTCAGGCACATTGTTAGGAGAGAATAGCGTCCAATCCTGGTCGTTGAACACACGCTTCATGAATAGATCGGGAATCCAATTGGCTGTATTCATATCGTGCGCTCGGCGTCTTTCGTCGCCGGTGTTCTTGCGCAGTTCCAGGAATTCCTCGATGTCCAGGTGCCAAGTCTCTAAATAGGCACACACGGCCCCTTTGCGCTTGCCGCCTTGATTCACGGCTACTGCTGTGTCGTTGACTACCTTAAGAAAAGGGACGATTCCTTGCGACTTGCCGTTGGTACCCTTGATGTGAGCGCCTAGTGCACGTACCGGAGTCCAGTCGTTGCCGAGACCGCCAGCCCATTTGGACAGCATGGCATTATCTCTGATGGCTGAGTAAATACCGTGTAGATCATCTGGTACTGTAGTCAGAAAGCAAGACGATAACTGCGGGCGTAGTGTGCCTGAGTTAAAAAGTTGTGGCGTCGAAACCATATAATCGAAGCTAGAGAGCAGATTATAGAATTCGATTGCGCGCTCTTCACGGTTCTCTTCGTTGCTGGCGAGCCCCATTGCTACTCGCATAAAGAACACCTGAGGTAGTTCGAAGCGTATGTCATTGCTGTGAATGAAGTAGCGGTCGTAGAGTGTCTGCAGGCCAAGATAGGTAAATTGTTGATCACGATCCGCCTGAAGAGCTTCGCCAAGAATGCCTAAGTCGTATTCCAGCAGGTGAGGTGAGATCAGGCCGAGTTCGACGCCTTTCTCTATATAGGGCTTAAGTGTTGCCGCATAGCGATAGTGCATCTCTGACTGGGTCGCGGCTTCTGCAATGCCTAGAAAGCCAAGCGCCTCTGCACGGATGGTGTCCATAAGCAGTCTGGCGGTAACGTAAGAATAATTTGGATCTTTCTCCACCATGGTGCGAGCGGTCATCACCAAGGAAGTGCGCACGTCTCCCATCTTTACGCCGGGGTATAGATTCTTTAGTGTTTCTTGGTAGATGTCGTCAGCGGAAACGTCTTCCAGGCCTTCGCAGGCTTCCCGGATGACTACCTGCAGGCGTTGCGTGTCGAGGGGGCCTTGGTCGCCATTATCCAGAGTCACATTGATGGCGTTCAGGTCGGGCTTTTGCTCTTCGATCTTCTGCTCTCGGATTCGCGCATGATCTGCACGGTAAATAACATAGCTTCTTGCGATCTTGTGTTCGCCTGTACGCATCAACGCCAGTTCTACTTGATCTTGAATGTCTTCTATATGAATCGTGCCGCCAGAGGGCATGCGACGGCGAAAGATATCGGTAATTTGGCGCCCTAGCTGCTGCACCGATTCATGGATGCGTGACGATGCAGCTGCATTTCCGCCTTCAACCGCCAAGTAAGCCTTGGTGATGGCGACGGAAATCTTGGATTCGTCATAGCTCACTACGGCGCCGTTACGTTTGATTACACGCAATTGTCCGGGCGCAGTTGCTGAAATAGTTGCTGATTCGTTGCTAGCGGGGGTGGCGGGGGAGGCAGGGTCTACTGCTGTCTGTACATCTGTCTGCATTATGTGCTCCGAATTTGTGGCTACTGCTTAGTATTCTTAATGGACTGTCTTGTTATTAGTGGCTCAAACTAGCTCAGTGCTCTGGGCAACTACTCGCTAAAGGCAACTATCCGTCGGTCTAAATCTCGCTACTGCTATTTTTGTAGCGTACGAGACACCGTCTGGCCAGATTTGGCAGCGAAATCGGTACAAACTGATCTCGTGGCCGAAAATCGGTAAGTCATATACTATATATTGTGTTTCTGCGGCAAGACTTTAACTGTTTTTTTGATTTTTATTGGGAACCCAAAAAACAAGTCCAAAATAAGGGCCAAAATGTCCTTATTGATCAAGCGCTTTCTTATTATTGAACGGTGTGGCATTCGTAACCACCCGGCTTTGCAATAATTTTTATTAGTATCTCTGAGAGATGCAAGCCCTTGACTTACGCTTAACTAATACAATATATAGACAAGCTATAAATCGAAGGCACAAGATAATGCGCTTGGCGTCGGAATGCAAGGGATTTCTCTGTGAGTAATATGTGGGTAAATTGTGAGTAGGCTGTTGTTGTAACTGGGAAAAGTCAGAGTTGAGCCAGAGTGGCTCACAGCTTCGCAGAGTGTTGCAAAATTGGGCAGACGATGAGCCAAAAGTCGTGCAAAATCAGGTGATTGTCACATTATAGTGCACCACTACATATAGTGGTGCGTGATTTCCTCCAAAACCGCCAAATTAGGGGGTGAGCAGGAACTCGATTAGTGCTTTTTGCGAGTGCATGCGGTTCTCGGCCTCATCCCACACAACACTATCGGCGGCATCCAGAACCGAGGCGCTTACTTCTTCGCCTCTGTGTGCTGGTAGGCAGTGCATAAACAGGGCATCTGATTGCGCCAGAGACATCAGCTCCTCATTTACCTGATAGCCTGCGAAGCTGGTAATACGCTGATTCTGTTCCTCTTCCTGGCCCATGGAGGCCCATACGTCGGTAACCACCAGATCTGCATCTTGTACGGCCGACTTGGGATTTCGACTGAGTTGGACGCGGCTTTTATGCGTGTTGAGCAGATCGGCGTTAGGCTCGAATCCTTCTGGAGCGGCAATCTTTAGCTGGAAATCGAATTTATCCGCCGCATTAATGTAGGAGTGGCACATATTGTTGCCATCGCCGACCCAGGCTACGGTTTTGCCACTGATACTGCCTCGGTGCTCGACGAAGGTCTGTACATCGGCGAGCAATTGGCAGGGGTGGAAATCATCGGTAAGTGCGTTGATGACGGGTACAGACGAATAGGCGGCAAATCGCTGCAGTTTTTCATGCGCAAAAGTCCTTATTGCCACGCAATCAACCATGCCGGCTAAAACACGGGCACTATCTTCTATTGGTTCGCCTCTGCCAAGCTGAGAGTCGGCATTCGCAAGAAACACGGTGGAACCGTCTAGTTGGTTCATGGCGACTTCGAATGCGAGCCTAGTTCGGGTAGAGGATTTCTCAAAAATTAGCCCCAGAGTCTTACGCGGCTGCGCAACGGCCAGCCCCGGGTTCTTCTTCAATTCTTCAGCTCTTCGAATAATATGATTCAATTCGTTGCTACTGAGGTCCTGAAGGGTAAGAAAATGTTTTACACTCATTATCGCAATCTGCTCTTTGTTCAATGGAAAGGCTGAGCTATGCCGACTCTATAGAGTCAGGACAAGGCGCTAGGCTAAAATTAATACCGCATGTAGTTTGGACATAAACCTGAGTTAAATGCAGAAATAAAAAAGGCAGCTCCCGCCGCCTCGTCAATGTGCTCATTTTAACCACAACTCTAGAGCGGAGCAATCGCCGCAAGATAAGGAGTCGAAAAGCTCGGCATGAACGCTATTGAGCTCAAACTGTTTTCCAGCCGCGTCTCGGCCATATGCGATGAGATGGGTACCGTACTGCGGCGCACGGCGTTCTCGCCTAATATTAAGGACCGCCTCGACTTCTCCTGCGCCTTGTTCTCAAGCGATGGCAAGCTCTTCGCTCAGGCTGCCCACATACCGGTGCACCTGGGGAGTATGGCTTTCGCCATGGGTTCGATAACCGAAAACCGAGTTTGGCAGGAAGGCGACATGCTGGTTTTGAATGACCCCTATCTGGGAGGCACTCATCTGCCAGATGTCACTCTCGTGGCACCCGTGTTCACCGATCAGGGGACGCGCTTGATTGGGTTTGTTGCAAATAGGGCGCACCACGCAAATATTGGCTGCGACACGCCAGGCTCAATGCCGATATCTTCGCGTCTGGATGAAGAGGGGCTAATCATTCCGCCGACTCTGTTGTACGAAGCCGGGCAAGTGCAGAAACAGGCACTTTCCTTGCTGGGGTTGGAAGAAGAAAAGCTGAGCGGGGATTTTGCAGCACAAGCCGGTGCCAACACCTTGGGTGTGCGTAGGCTGCAAACCCTAGTACAGGCGACAGGCCTTGAGCGCTATGCACGAGGCATGAAGGAGCTTAATGACTACGCGGATCGCATCACGGCTGACAGCATAAGGGGTTTGGAAGAAGGGGAATATTGCTTCGAAGATTTTCTCGATGATGATGGCTGCGGGCAAGAGAATGTGAGGCTGGCGCTTACGCTGCGTATCAAGGCTGACTCTCTTGAATTGGATTTTAGCGAGAGCTCAGAGCAGGTAAGCGGCAATCTTAACTGCCCGGAGTCGGTAGTGGCCGCTGCCGCATTCTACTGCATACGCTGCCTATTGCCTGGAGACCCTCCAGCCTGTGAAGGTTTGTTCAGGCGCATTCATCTGCAGACTAAATTAGGCTCGATAGTGAATGCTATGCGACCGGCGGCTGTCGCGGCGGGCAATGTTGAAACTTCCAGCCGTCTGGTCGATCTCGTCTTTGGCGCGTTGGCTCAGGCACTTCCGCTAAGGATATCGGCGGCCAGTCAGGGCACGATGAATAACGTCGCTATGGGCCGTATCGACAATGAGTCCGGTGAGCGCTGGGATTATTATGAGACTCTGGCGGGAGGAATTGGTGCTGGGCCACACACGCAAGGCCGGGATGCCGTGCATAGCCATATGACAAATACGCTGAACACCCCGGTTGAAAGTCTGGAAATGCACTATCCCTTGCGTGTCCACCGCTATGCGATTCGAAGAGGCAGTGGCGGCAAGGGTAAGCACTCAGGCGGCGCAGGGATTGTGCGTGAATATGAATTCCTGGAGCAGGCACAATTGAGTCTGCTTAGTGAGCGGCGCCTGCGTTTGCCCTGGGGCCTGCAGGGCGGCGGGCCGGGCAAAAGCGGCAGGAACTCATTGAATGGTGTGGCTCTGCCCGGCAAATGTTCTGTGTCGGTAGAAAAGGGAGACAGACTGTTAATAGAAACCCCAGGCGGCGGCGCGTGGGGGGAGTGTTAGCGACTTGAATTTTCCTGATTGATCGCCATTCATTACATGACTGGACGGGGTAAGCCCCTGTCGATATTTCGGTATGGATGTAGGTGGCGTTGCTGACAAATCACTAGTGGCGTTGTAAACTCCGGCGCTCGCCATAAGACATATCAAACCCGGTCGCTGTGGCAACCAATTCCATTAGGCTAGCGAGGCAGTATAAATGAGCATTGAAGAAACCATTAAAGAGCAAATCGATTCAAATAGCATTTTGCTCTATATGAAGGGAAATCCGGAGCAACCGCAGTGTGGCTTTTCTGCACAGGCAACGCAGATGCTAATGTCCTGCGGCAAGCGATTTGCCTACGTCGATATTCTGGCGAATCCTGATGTACGTTCCACGCTGCCCTCAATATCTAATTGGCCAACGTTCCCGCAACTATTCGTGAAGGGCGAACTTGTTGGCGGCTGCGATATCATTACGGAAATGCATGAGAAAGGTGAGCTTCAGGCCCTGGTCGATACTGTAGAGGTCGAAGCGTAGTAGCGATGTCTACGTTGGCGCGTTGGCTTTATGCTTGAAAGTTCTCGCAGGATTAGGGCTCAAAGCCTTAACTGTTTCGAGTTCCACCAAGAGGCCAGCCGCCAAGCGCCTGCCAAGTATTTACGATCTTACAGTATAACTCTGCAGTTTTTTGGGCATCATACCGGGCCGAGTGTGCCTCGTCGTTATTGAAGTCTATCTCCGCCGTCTCGCAGGCTCTTGCTAACACCGTTTGGCCGTAAGCCAAACCGCTTAATGTGGCGGTATCGAAGCAGGAGAACGGATGAAATGGATTTCTTTTTAGGTTGTGCCTCTCGCTAGAAGCATTGATGAACCCTAGGTCGAAATGTGCATTGTGTCCGACTAAGATCGCTCGCTTACAATGGTTCGCTTTAATTGCATCACGAACCATGCCGAACATTGTCTGCATAACCTCTCTCTCTGGCCGCGCCACGCGCAGTGGGTGAAAGGGATCGATGCCAGTAAACTTCAGCGCAGCCTCTTCGAGTTTTAGCCCTTCGAAAGGGATGATGCGATGAAAATAGGTCTGTTCGATTCCCAGAATACCATTGTCATCCATGCCCAGTATCACTGCGGATATTTCTAACATGGCATCGGTCTGGGAATTAAATCCTCCGGTCTCGATATCGACAACCACAGGGAGGAAGGTGCGAAACCGGTTCGCGAGCAAATAGTTGGATTCTTCTTGAGAGTCGAAATCGCTCATTAAGTAGTCTCTTCGATAGACCAGGAGACGGTTTCGCCTGCTCGCATGGGAATCACAGTGCTGTCGCCAAAGATATATTCGGCGGGCACACTGAGGGGGTTCTTGCTAAGAGTTATCTTTGCAGAATTACGTGGAATTTTGTAAAAGTCTGCGCCAAAAAAACTGGCAAAGCCTTCAAGTTTGTCGAGCGCGTTCGCGGCCTCGAAAATCTCTGCATAGAACTCAAGCGCCGCATGGGCAGAATAGATGCCCGCGCAACCGCAGGAGGTTTCCTTGGTTTCGATGGCGTGAGGTGCCGAATCCGTGCCGAGGAAAAACTTAGGGCTTCCGCTAGTCGCCGCTTCGATTAGCGCGCTGCGATGGCTACTTCTTTTCAGAATAGGCAAGCAGTAATAATGTGGTTTGACCCCGCCGGCTAATAGATCGTTACGGTCCAGCAATAAATGATGTGGGGTGAGAGTGGCGGCGATGTTGTCGCCCTGGCTATTGACGAAATCCACGGCCTCTCTCGTGGTAATGTGCTCGAGCACGATCTTCAGCTTGGGAAATTTCTGCGTTAGCGGGCTTAGAACGTTGTCTATAAAGACACGTTCTCTATCGAAGATATCGATATGATCGCCTGTTACCTCACCATGAATAAGAAGAGGGAGCCCAAGTTCAGCCATCTTCTCGATAGCCGGGTAGACGCATTCGAGTTCCGCTACACCACTTTCTGAATTTGTCGTTGCCCCTGCAGGGTAGAACTTGATAGCGTGCACGCACTGCTCGTCATAGGCACGCTGCACTTCTTCTGCGTCTAGTTTGTCTGTTAAATAGAGGGTCATCAGTGGCTCGAAACTGCGGCCTTTGGGTATATGAGAGATGATCCTCTGCCTATAGGCCAGAGCTTGCTCGACAGTAGTCACCGGGGGTTTCAGGTTTGGCATGACTATGGCTCTGGCAAAGGTGCGAGAGCTATGGGGGACAGTGGTAGAGAGTGTTTCACCGTCTCGCAGATGCAAGTGCCAGTCATCGGGCTGGGTAAGTCTGAGAGTTTTGGAGCTCATTGCAGTGCTTCTATTGATTCCGAGGTCTGGTGGCTGCGCTATTGTAACGGAATAAGGCTTCCAGCTGAATTGCCCATTTGTATTGATTTAGCGCGCTCTGCCACAAAAAATTCGATTGCCACCATGGGTAGTGATCAGAAGCGTCGGTTGGTGCTAGAATACGCGTCCTTTTTCGTGCCAAGGCTTATAAACTCTGCGTTTGGCACATTTACACTTTTCGACTTTTTGAGCGGTTTTTCAATGCTCTATCAGTTGAGTGATAGCAGTTAGTTGATAGCAGTTGAGTTGCTCTGGGTTTAACCAGAGTATGGTTGGCTTAGGAGCTGGGTTATGTCAGATATAAACAAGGTGGTTTTAGCTTACTCGGGGGGGCTCGATACCTCGGTTATAGCGAAATGGTTAACGCAAACTTACGGATGTGAGGTCGTAACCTTTACTGCCGATATCGGTCAGGGAGAAGAGGTAGAGCCGGCGCGAACGAAAGCTGAGGCGATGGGTATCAAAGAGATTTACATCGAAGATCTGCGCGAGGAATTCGTACGTGACTACGTTAATCCGATGTTTCGTGCCAACGCCATTTACGAGGGTGAATACCTGTTAGGAACATCTATTGCGCGGCCACTGATAGCGAAACGTCTCGTGGAGATTGCAGCGGAAACGGGTGCGGATGCGATCTCTCATGGCGCTACGGGCAAGGGTAATGACCAGGTCAGGTTTGAACTAGGTGCCTATGCCTTGAGCCCCGGCATCAAAGTTATAGCGCCATGGCGCGACTGGGATCTCAACTCTAGAGATAAATTATTGGCGTATTGTGCTGCGAATGACATTCCAGTGGAGAAGAAGCGCGGCACCAAGTCTCCGTACTCTATGGATGCGAATCTATTGCATATCTCCTATGAGGGTGATGTGTTGGAAGACCCGAGCGCGGAGCCCGAAGACGCTATGTGGCTCTGGTCTGTGTCACCCGAGAAAGCACCGGACGTAGCTACTTATATCGAACTGGAATATGAGCGCGGTGACATTGTTGCTATCGATGGTGAAAAGATGTCGCCTGCCAAGGTTCTGGAGCAGCTTAACCGTGTAGCTGGAGCGAACGGAATCGGTAGGGCAGATATCGTAGAAAATCGCTATGTTGGCATGAAGTCGCGCGGCTGCTATGAGACACCTGGGGGTACTGTCATGCTCAAGGCACATAGAGCTATTGAGTCATTGACACTGGATCGTGAACTGGCTCATCTGAAAGATGACTTAATGCCTCGCTATGCCACTCTGGTCTATAACGGTTATTGGTATGCCCCGGAACGCTATGCGCTGCAGGCGATGATCGATGAGTCGCAGAAATTTGTTAACGGCAGGGTTCGTTTGAAACTTTACAAGGGCAATGTAATCGTAGTCGGCAGGGATTCTGAGAATTCACTGTTTGATGAGGATATCGCGACGTTCGAGGACGATGCCGGTGCTTATAATCAGGGTGATGCGGAAGGCTTTATTAAACTAAATGCACTGCGACTCAGAATAGCGGCACTGAAAGGGCGCCTGTAGCGGTTAAGGCTTTTCCTTACTCATAGACCTTCTTGCGAAATTCGCAGAGGTCTTCAATTACGCAGGCTCCGCAACGGGGCTTGCGCGCCAGGCAGATATATCTGCCCTGCAGAATCAGCCAGTGATGAGCGTCGAGTAGAAATTCCTCGGGGACGAGCTTTATAAGACGGCGTTCTACTTCCAATACGTTCTTTCCAGGGGCGATGCCGGTGCGATTCGATACCCTGAATATATGTGTATCCACTGCCATGGCTATTTGACGGAAAGCGGTATTCAAAACTACGTTAGCGGTCTTCCTTCCTACGCCGGGCAAGGCTTCGAGAAGCTCGCGCTGATCCGGCACTACAGAATCATGCTGCTCGATTAGCATTTCGCAGGTCTTGATGACGTTCACCGCTTTGGTGTTAAATAGGCCTATTGTCTTAATGAACTTCTTTAATCCGGGCACACCCAGCGCAAATATTTGTTCGGGTGTGTTCGCAACTGCGTAGAGTTTTTCGGTAGCCTTGTTGACGCTTACGTCGGTCGCCTGGGCGGAGAGAATTACCGATATGAGCAGTTCGAAGGTGCTGTTGTATTTCAATTCCGTTCTTGGCTTCGGGTTTTCATTTCTGAGACGCGTAAATATCTGCGTTCTTTTTTCTTTATTCATTCTGTGTGCTTTCCCGGGTATTGCTCAGTCTTTCGTATCGTTTCTAATCAGGCGACCGGTAACTCTAGCGCGTTTCGCCGGTAATACAGCATCTCG
>Ga0115551_1000849_pt1 | contig 20144 bp, 25 predicted proteins | sample COGITO_mtgs_1103_FD_87179 | JGI IMG/M metagenome (GOLD analysis project Ga0115551, IMG submission 87179) | Pelagic marine microbial communities from North Sea - COGITO_mtgs_110321 | ecosystem: Environmental > Aquatic > Marine > Epipelagic | place: Germany:Helgoland, sampling site Kabeltonne... | reverse complement strand
TTCTTTTATTTGTCATCATCGTTTCCTCTTCGGTTAACGATGAACGAAAACTATCTCTTAGGCAATTAGGCTAATTGGTCCACATGGGGCTGACGGGGTACATAGGATTGTCTTGAATCTGCATCTATTAAAAATGCTGTTTCATCCATAGAAATCATTTCTAATTTCCCATGCAGTAAATAATGAACGAATCTATCTTCAGAGCCTTCTTCAAAAACACGTGCCCCTGGCTTATAAACTGAAACCTCAGCTGAATTAATCAGTGCTTCTTGTTTTTTCACTGACAAATCCTTAATAGGCACAAGCTTTGTTATTATGTAATCTTGAATGCCTTTTGTAATATTCATAAAAATATGTACTAGTACTAGATAAAGAATTAAAACTACATTAGTTTTCCCTTAGGCCTCAATAATATATGCACTTAACCTTATAATTACCCAATACAGAGGAATAAACTTCAATATCTAATACCCAATAAAGGGTAAAAGATTAATTAAAATGAGGATATACGTATAAAGTACTGAAATAGTATACGGGTATATTATATGTGTGCCTGAATCTGACTATTAATCACTAAGTTGACAGTTCGAGCCTATCGCGTGGAGCAAAACGAAAGACTTTAAAGAGTAATCTTTAAGATCTTTTCTTCGACTATGAATATAGTTTTTTTTATGTATCCTCTATCCATTATCTATAGTGATATAAAAACTCTATAAAGATCAACATACTCTGACCCCGTCAGTGCGGATTCTAACTCCGCACTCCAACCCTTTAAGATAAAATTGCTTCGTCAATATTTTATTTCAGTATTATCGAATAATCTTGTAACAAGGTTTATAACTTTCAGCAGAGAGCTTCATACGTTTTTGTGTGACAAACGCACATAATAATTTATTCATCGCATTCAGGATTTGTTCATCACCGTGAATTTCAAATAAACCCTGTTCTTCAATTAATTTCATACTTTCAATTTTTACATTGCCGGCAACAATACCTGAAAATGCACGGCGCAGGTTTGCAGCTAAGGTATGTGTTTCCATTCCTTGATATAGCTCAAGGGAGCGCATGTTCTCATGATTTGCAATAAACGGGATCTGGAGATCCTGTTTAATCTTTAATAACCAATTAAAATAAAATGCATCGCCATGTTTAATTCGAAATTCTTTTACTTCAGCAATACCTTTTTTCACTTCTTTTGCAACAGCAATAGGATCGTCTATAATAATCTGATATCGTACTTGCGCAGTAGCTCCAAGTGTTAATGAAATAAATTTATTTATTTCTTCAAAATATTCCCGGGATGATTCAGGTCCTGTAAAGATTAACGGAAATGGAATTTGTTCGTTGTCTGGATGTAATAATATGCCTAACAGATATAGAATCTCTTCGGCAGTGCCGACACCACCGGGAAAGACAATAATCGCATGTGCACAACGGACAAAAGCTTCGAGACGCTTTTCTATATCTGGCATAATGACCAAATGATTTACAATGGGATTAGGTGACTCAGCTGCGATGATTCCCGGCTCGGTAATACCGAGATAAATTCCTTTTTTAACACGTTGTTTCGCATGGGCCACATTGGCTCCTTTCATTGGTGCTTTCATCGCACCGGGACCACAACCGGTACAAACATCAAATTTGCGCAAACCTAATTCGTAACCGACTTCCTTACAATATTCATATTCACCTCTACCAATCGCATGCCCCCCCCAACAGACAACAAGATTAGGTTCTATACCCGCTTGTAACACATCGGCATTGCGCAAGATATGAAAAACAGCATTACTGATACCTTCAGATGTATTTAGATCAACATTTCTATTGTCTTTGATTTGATCAAAAACATAGATGATATCTCTCAGCACAGCGTAAAGATGTTCTTTGATGCCGCGAATAATTTTACCATCGACAAAAGATCGGGGCGGCGCTGCAATTAAATGTAATTTAATTCCTCGTTCTACTTGCACAATACGGATATCGAACGAAGCGTATTGTTCAAATAATTGTTTGCTGTCATCAATAGTGGCACCACTATTTAAAACGGCTAAGGCACAGTTTCTGAAAGTGGTATACAGACCACTCTTGCTGGTATCCAATAGGCGACTAACCTCAGCCTTGGATAGCACATCCATACCATGAACCGGGGAGATAACAACATCAATGCATTCATCATACATAGTGTGAGATTTTTCCTTCAATTAATTTTTAGTAAATACTTTTAATACTACAGATATGATATAGAACAATTGAATATTATTCCTCCCGCAAAAATAGCTTTGTTGGGCTTGCCATAATTAATAAATTATTCTTGGTCTTACACATTGTCGCGAGGAATACACCTATGGCTGATGGTAAATGATGTCTCCTGGGAAAAACCATTATCCCTCTGTTGGTGTTTGGTGTATTTAAATGCATCAATAGATAGCGTATCCATTATACTATAACGATGTCCATCGACTACTCCATTGTTATTCCCGCCTTTAATGAAGAAGACTTTCTATCGACAACATTGACTGCCTTGCATGAGGCAACAGCGCAGTTAGAACTTAGCGGCGAGATTATTGTTGTCGATAATAACTCCTCTGATGAAACTGCAGCGATAGCGGCCGCGCAGGGAGCACAAGTTGTCTTTGAAAAGATAAACCAGATTTCGCGCGCTCGCAACGCCGGTGCCCACACGGCTCAGGGCCGTTACTTGATCTTTGTCGATGCCGATACTCTGGTGCCACCAGCCTTGTTACAACAAGCCCTTGCCAATTTGGAAGGCGGAAAGATAATTGGTGGCGGTGCGCGTGTAATAGGTGACAAACCGCTAAATTTCTCGATGCAGATTTTATTAAATCTCTGGGATTTTATCTCCATGCATACCAGCACTGCTGCAGGTAGTTTTATTTATTGTCGGCGCGATGCCTTTGAAACCATCGGTGGCTTCAACGAAGAAGTGTATGCCAGTGAAGAGATCTGGTTGTCTCGAAGAATAAAAAAACTCGGCCGTAAAAAAGGACAACACTTTTGTATTATCAAACAACCACCAGTCATTACCTCGATGCGTAAGATGGAATGGTATTCACCGCTACACATTTATTTTTATACCTTGATGCTTGTGGTGTTTCCATTCATTGTGCGCATTAAGTCATTATGCACGCCCTGGTATCGCAGACCCGATTAATTCTAAATAAATATCAAGCCTCTTATTTTTAGTTGAACGCCTTAATACTCTCTTCCAGATCAAGCAAAGATTGTCTTAACTTTGGTTTATCCAGCTTGAAGAAGCCTTTTTTCTCGCAGGAGTTTAACGCGGCAAAGGCAAAGCCGGCTCGATTAGCTTGATTTTCTACGTCATTCCATTCTTTTGCCGATTCACTCCATAAATGTTGAAAGGGGATCCATTGCGTAAAATCGATTCCGCCGGCAAGAGCTATCGTCAAGTTTAATCCGACTTGATTCAGTGTTTCTTCGCAGGTGGCCGGGTCATCCAAATTACTATCATCGAAGTAGATGATGAGTTCTGGTAGTAGCGGGTTCAATTCCTCAAGCAAGTCTTCTTTGTTGTTCGCATTGTTGGCAAAGACGTAAACACAATAACCAATGACGACAGCACTCCAGAACATCATCATGATGATGGCGATGATTTTAAGTTTTTTTTTATCATCATGTCTACTTCAAACAGAGTCGATAAAATCTAAAATTCGCACACGAAGCACTCAGGTCTATACCGTGTCGTGAGGCGCACCCCTTTAGGGTTTTGTTTTGCCTAATTAGAACCTGATTTTAACGCTTATAGACCTATAGTTTAAACAAAAATATGAATATTTAACGTTGTCTTTTTTGCCGTTTTTATTTCTTCGAAAACCTATCCTTGCGCCAGAATTCTTTTTGCGCTTCGGTTACTTTAACCAGATAGCGTCGCGATTCCTGCTTGGGGTGCTTATTAGTGAGTTGTTGGTAGACCTCATTGGCTGGAAGTTGGTTTATCTTTACCACGGCTTGCTCTCGATTGGATGAAAAGGTCTTCAGGACATTGCCTGCGCCGCCGTTGTAGGCCGAGATGACGGTATAGCGCTTGGCGTTTTGGTCTTTTACCTTTGCCAGGTATTGCTCCTGTAGTATCTGGATATAGGCGGTGCCGATATCGATATTGTATTCCGGATCGTAGAGGTTCTTGGGTGTCGGTTGGCCTGAGCGTTTCTTTATTTTTTGAAAGACATCTTTTCCCGCGGTACTGGGGACAATTTGCATCAGGCCATAGGCCGGGGCATGGCTTACCGCAAAGGGATTGAAACTGCTTTCTGTTTTTATGATGCCGTAGATCAGGCTTTCGTTTACGTTATATTTCTTACTGTATTTCTGCACCAGGCTGGCGTATTTATAGGCGCGTAATTCTTTGTGCTTCGAGACTAATGGGAAGATGACTCTTAGACCATTACGCTTGCCAATTTTTACTATCGTGAGTTTATTTGCGATTAGGTATTCCGCATATTTATTCGCGCGCCATTGCCATTGGATGGGCTTACCGTCGTTATCCAATACTTGTTCATAAAGAAACGGTTTACCGTCTTCGTTGGGGGTGGCATCGGAATAAAGGTCGACTTGCCTTGGATCGTCTGGTGTGAGTAAGGTGGTGACGATGGCTTTTTTTAGATAGGTTTGTTGCGAATCTGGCGCCACCGTTTCGATGGTTACGGTGCCGGTCTCGAAATTGATATGGGCGCGGTTATAGTATTTGTCTGTGTACTTCACATAGTCTTTCGGTCCCGCTTGCGTTGCGTCGTCTTCTCCCCAGATATCAGTGATAAAACTGACAAACTCTTTTAGTCTGGCTTTATAGGCCTTGAAGTCGGCCGGGAGTTGAGAAGGATTTGCTGCATATTGGCGGCTTTTGCTTTCTATCACTTGTGCTGCACCCGCGGCGGGATCTTTTACCAACACGGATGCCGTGCGAATATCGCTTACATTGCAGGCTGCTAACAGACTTAGCATTAACCAAATTAATGATTTCGAACGGCTTTTATTGAGCATTTTAAATATTATTACGCTTCTATCCTGCTTTATCTTTTACAACACCCATCACTTCGGCCCAGGTCATTTTGATATCGACTTGCAGTTCCTTGAGTTGCCTTGCATCCAATTGTGCGTCCAATTCTATTAACATCGCTTCTTCTTCGCGCTCTTCGTGGTGTTGGTTAAGGCCTTTCAAGGTTTTCTCTTTATCTAGCAGCGCAATGATGTTGCGTCGCCGTTGCGATTCGTTGAGTTCTTGTTCACTAAGCCAGTTTAGATCGTTGATGATATTTTGAAATAATATTTTTATTTTTGCATGTTCTTTTACATACAGGCTTACATCCCATTTGCTCTTGTGTTCTATCTTTGCAAACTCGGGAAACAGATATGCTTCTTCGATTTGCATATGCGCCTTTTGGCAATAGGCAAAGTGTTGCAGCCATTCGTCGGCGATATCGAAATGTCCTTGCAACAGTGCCTCTTGGTGCCGTGCAAACAGTTCTTGTAATGCCAGGTGTTGTTGGTGGATGAGTTTGACTAGCATTTTTGATTATTAAGTTGTGAATTTTTATTCTACTGCAAATGAGGCTTCTACGTCAGGGCACAATTATTTTACGGTGAAATCTTGCAATATCGTTCTAGACACTCAATATAGTAATCATATGGAGGAGAAAAGCAGAATGAGCGTATACAACCGTGAATCAGGCATCCTGACCTTAAGTCTGAATGATGCGCAAAACTTTCATCGCACTGCGGATCACAAACTGGGCGAGAACCCGCCTATTGAGTTCTATGCCGAAAAGCTCAGAAATTTTGGCTATGACGTGACTCGGGTAAGTAAAGATGAGTTAGATGTGAAGGCACCGGAAGATGAGATTTATGAATTCTTGAGCGGACAACTAATTTACCTTTAGAGCAGGACTTTACGAAAAGCACTGTTTGTTGTTGTACTATTACACTACTGATTTCATAAGAGGTTATGAATGGATTTCAAAGATTATTATAAGATTCTCGGTGTCGCACCAGAAGCCGATCTGAAGACGATTAAAACCGCCTATAGAAAACTGGCGCGTAAGTATCATCCCGATGTTAGTGAGGCAAAGGATGCCGAAGCCAAATTCAAGGATGTGGCCGAAGCCTATGCTGCCCTAAAAGATCCGGAAAAAAGAGCAGAGTACGATGAACTGAGAAAATATGGTCAGGATGGACAAAGCTTTACACCGCCACCGGGTTGGCAGCCTAACGGGAATCATAGTGGTGATTTCTCAGATTTCTTTGAATCGGTCTTTGGTGGCGGTGCCCCCCATACTCAATCCAGAGGACAGCAAACTCAGCACAAGACACATTTTAGTTTTCGTGGGCAGGATATCGAAACTGAATTGCCGATCTTTCTTGAAGAAACGCTTTCTGATGAAAATAAAACTATCTCATATCATTTGCCGCAGCATGATAAAGAAGGCCGACGACTGGCGGATATTAACAAAACCTTAAATATCAAGATCCCTAAAGGCGTTAACGATGGCGAACGTATTCGCTTGAAGGGTCAGGGCGGAGCAGGTATTGGTAACGGTGGAAGCGGGGATCTATATTTACACATTCGATTGATTCCGCATCCATTGTTTGATGTTGAAGGGCATAATCTGATCATTACGGTGCCTATCGCGCCGTGGGAAGCAATACTCGGTACCAAGATCGAAGTCCCTACTCTTGCGGGCAGTATTAATCTGACCTTGCCAGCTAATAGCCAGACCGGAAAACGACTTCGAGTAAAAGGCAAAGGCTTACCTGGCAAAACCGGCACAGGTGATCTCTATGCAGTAGTTAAAATTGTGATCCCGGAAAAAACCAGCGAGGACACTACAAAGCTATGGGAAACCTTATCGGAAAAAACGACATTCAATCCCCGTAGCGAATGGAGTAAGACATGATAGAAACCAGTTTAACAGTCGAGCTATCGCTCGAAGATATATGCGAATTAGCAAAACTACCAACAGAAGTTATGATTACCATCGTTGAAGAAGGCGTTTTAGAACCCAAAGGCGAAGCACCTGAAGAATGGTGTTTCGATTGCTACATGCTTAGCATCGCCAAGCGTGCTGTCAGACTTCATCGGGATTTTGATATCGATTGGTCAGGTATTCCCTTATATCTGGATATGATCAATGAATTAGAAAAACTCCGCTCGGAAAACAGAACACTAAGACAACGGCTTGGACGATTTTTGCTGGAGGAATGAATCATTAAATTGGCTCGCCCTTCTGCACCCATGGCATACCCTTCGGTAACATTTGGACTTCCTGTCTATCGTCTATGTAGACATAGTTAACGCAACATCATCGTATGTTGCTCGCCTTGTTCATCCAAGACAATCACCGTCAGTGAACTTCCCACAGGCACGACATCGCTCCATAACTTGAAGACATCAGTTAACGACACAGTACGGGCTTCATACGTTGTAGCCAGCCAGGCTTCTGTCGCAATGACCTGGATAGTTCCTCCACCTTCATCTATAACCTCTATGAATTGGGGTATGCCGTTTTGGTTCCTAACGTTTTCTTTATGGGCATTGAATCTTTGCTTAAAGATTCTAAAGCGTTTTTCTTCTGCACTTTCTTTTTTCTTTACCTTGGCGATTAAGGTTTTATAGACCCAGCCGGTCTTGATATCTTCTCGATTGGTTTTGATCTCGACCCAATCACCCTGACGTTGGATCTCGATGACCTTTCGGTCTTTTTTTAACTTTATTAACAAAGTCGCGTCTATTGATGGCGCCGTTCTGAGATTTACTATATTCCTGGTAATGATGAGTTGATCGCCAGCTGCCGCATGACTATGACTTATTGATACACTCCCGCAGAGGAAAAAAAGCAGAAGCGTCTGAATGATTCTATTGTTAATTCTCAAACCGTATTCTATTTTGTAAAATCAGAGCTAATGAATGTGCCTTCTGATGAATGGTCTGTCAATTGTAGCGCGTCACCATCACTAATGTGTATAGAGAGGTGTGTTCGCGATACATTTTTTTGCGCTGGGTCTATCTTCACTGTGCTTTTAACACTCCTGCCAATCATATTGGTCCCATTATTGAGAACCGTTATGCCGCTATCGTCTATGTATTGCACCTTGTCATTCGTTGCAACCAATTCACCCGGGTATGATGCAAGAAGAACACCTATTTTTCCACCTGGTGGCAACATCACTGATACCGCTGTGTCTTTCGGTAAGCGTTTAAACTCTGCTTCCGTTTGAGACGCCGACTTGACCTCTTCACGTAAAGGATTAAGGCTCCATGTCTCTTCGAATTCGTTTGGTTTATTTGCATCACCATTCGCTACTGCGCCTGTATTTTGTTTCATTCCCGCACGGATATGTTCGATGGTGTCCTCCACCGCTGATAAATACTTCATGTATTTCATAATAACGGTGACACGGATTGCATTAATCTCACTTTGCTCTTTATTCAAGGACTGGATTATATCGCGCCAATTCTGGTCTTGCGAAAACATTTGTGTATCTAACTCGCGCATTGAACGATCAATATTCTCAGGTTCATCGACGATATTGTTTAGGATTTTAAACATCTTTTTATTGAGATCGGCGAGTTTATACGCTTGCTTTTCTAATTCCTCTCCCGATAGCGTAAACAATTCAGCTAGCTTTACAGTCGATATGGAGGTTCTACCTTCCAGACAGAATGCAACATCCGTTACCGAACTAAATTGTAGTGTCTGATCACCTATTTTTAGTTCTAGTGGTTTTTTAAATAGTTTATCGAGCATAGACAGGGCTTTTTAGGAAAAAAATACCTTATGATTTACCATTAGTATAGTAATAACGCTGAAGTCAGCCAGCTTTTTTATTAAATAAACCACAGAGCACATGAACTATTATTGTGCTTCCTTATCGTAATTTTTGATACACTTTGTTTTTTAGTCTAACTTAATAACTCTATAGGTATAGTTATGCGCATTACTTTTATTCTGTTGTTTTCTTTTCTGAGTTTTGTATTTGTTCCATTTTCTTCAACCTATGCAGCTCCGCTTAATGTCGGCGGAACTGCCGCTGACTGGGAACTGCAGGCAAAGGATGGCAGTTCGGTACAATATTATGCCGATAGTGAAGATAAGGTGTCGGTGATTATCTTTTGGGCAACCTGGTGTCCGTATTGCGCAACCTTGATGCCGCATCTGGAAGTTATTTATCGTAAGTACCGTAATAAAGGCGTTAAGTTTTATGCGATTGATGTCTATGAAGATGGTGTTATCGACCCGATAGAATATTTTGATAAGAAGGGATTTACTTACACGATGTTAATGGATGGAGATGAAGTCGGAACTCAATATGGCGCTAAAGGTACGCCCGCTGTTTATGTTGTTGGTAAAGATAAAAAGATAGTTTATAAACGGCCTGCTGGTGTGAGTGATGTCTTGGTAAAGCAGAATGTTAGTTTGCGTATTAGGCAAGCCTTAGCAAAATAAGTAGCAGCGGATTGATTGTGCAGACCTTCCTTGGTCTGCCGACGACAGGGCTCTCCAGCCACTTCAGGAGACAAAGAATTCTTTTTAACTGTTCGCTACGCTTCTTTGCGGTTGCTCGTCTACCCTGTTTTTGAGTGGTGTTATTTCCTTATAAGTATCGAGCATCCTTTCTATGCTTTGGGCTTCTGCCACTGTTTGGTTCTGCCAACCTTCAAACAGGTTAATTCCGACAAACCATTTCGTTTCGTGATCGCGGCATATAAACCAGTGCTCCTTCCCAAGGTTTACAAAACCATCGGTCTTATCACATAACGGACATACTCCACAAAGCTTGCTGTATTGAACGTCTTGGATTGGAATAACATTGGTAGGGATCATGGCACGCCTCCTAGGGTGTAAGTTACCTACTTAATCAATCTGCAATCTCTATACCATTTAAGTATAGTCTGCTATTTACGACTGTATATGGTGTTTATAGTTTGATTTTTATGAAGTTTTTGTGAAGCGCAGGTAAGCTAATTTCTTATGAAGATCTGTTAAGATACGAGAATATTGGCAATTTTTTCTATTTTTTAGTGCAATGTAGCCAGCGATGAAAAAGTTTTGCCATGAACGGCATAACAACATAAGTCATGAGAATGACCAATATCATAGAGATAATGGCTAACTGCCCAATAATATGAAGCTCAGAGATGACAGGTTTAAGACTATAGTTTAATAGTAGTGACAGCGGAAAAATGGAAAACCAAACAATACACATCATCTTGTATTTGGGCGGCGGCACCAGGGTTTCTTCACCTGGCAAGGTAAACCAGGTTTCCAGTCCACTCAGAATTTCCTGTTCCAGGTCGCCTAGCGAAACTTCGGCATAGCGCTCCAGCCATTTCTCACGAACTTCTGACCCTTCCCATGCGAGGTAATTACGCATGGAATCGAACTTAAAGACAATACGGTAATAATCACCCGCCTTTGTTGGCTTGATAATATTTGCACCAAGATGCCCCTTGAATGACATTGCCTCTTTGGTCGTAGCCGACATGACCTGCTCAAATTCTTCTACACGATCTGGCCTGGATCGTCGCTTAACAATAATGGTGACGGGTGAGTTACAATCGATTGTTTCTGCCTTGCTAGTTTGTTCCATTTAGCTTTGCATTGACTGAGGCAAGTTCTTCTTCAGTCACCCGCGCGATTTCCAGGATCACATCGCGGTTTTCAAGTTCGGTGGCCTGTTCTTCAGAGTCAGCACTAAGTTTCTGGCCAATATCGCGTTTTATTTTTTCTAACCTTTCTTCGAGTTCTTTCTTTTTAGTTAGTAAGGTTTCTTTATCACTCATAAATACTTCTCCTGTTAAATACTATAGCTATTTTAGCGTCATTAGTTTTCAGTATATTGCGTTTGATCAATCTTTATTAAGGTTTAATAAAGAATTTATACGACCTACGTTTCTAGTAAAAACTGATCGCGGTACGCCCATGGCTTGTTTTAACTCAACGTCACGGTCCCATTTGTTTTTTATTCCCCCCACGCGCCAGGCATTTTTTAAGCCGATATGATTAATATGATACCAGGGAGAAACCAAAGGGAACGATTGTAATGGCCAATCGGTACCGTAGATCATTCTTTCTGTTAAACCGGGTTTCTTTAATGCCTTTACCAGATAGCCGAGTTTATTTATTTGGGTCAGGCTGGATATCTCGGTGTAAAGATTCGGGAATTCAGCAAACATTGGCATGATACGTTCAAAATTATCCTGCCCCTCCGATTCGCCCGTTGCAGCTATATGCGCGGCTATAACGGTTACTCCACTATTCAATGCCAGCTCCAATCGTCTTGGGTCTGCAAGCGCATCGTTAGTATTGGGAAAAGACTTTTCCATCCCTGTATGTGTGAGTAGTGGAATATTTAATTCGGCCATTTTACGATAGAACGATGTAAATTTTTTATCGGCCGGATCGAAATGCATAATCGACGGTATCCATTTTATTAACACTGCGCCTTGCGCGTGAACCTCTTCTAATAGTTGGATACTATTTGCGCGACTGGGATTGATGCTGGCACCAAATAAAAGATTCGAATACTTGTCAGACTCAAGCGCAACAAATTCATTATCGACATAAAATTGCGTGGCAGCTTTATCCAATTGTCCGGTTTTATTATCGATAACACCATCAAGAGCCAGAATGATTGCTTGGTCAATGTATTTAGATTGTTCTATTTTTTCGTTGAGGCGTTTAACCATGATTTGATCACCGTGTTTTTCCAACTCTTCTTCAGTGACATTCATCCATTTTAAGAAGAATTTAAAACGATAATTATTGTACATCGTATCGTTTATAAAATTACCTGATTCACCATGGCCTAGACCGGCAACATGTACATGCCAATCAACAATATTCAGTTGTTCCAGATCTTCGTTCGCTGCAAGTTCAGTCATTGAAAATGTAATGACTATCAGCAACAACAATCTACTTATAAAACCTGACTTTATGCGCATCAGTTTATATTCTCTTTAAATATTAATGTGTTATATCACTATTATACAGCTAGAAAAGTATTGGTGGATCGGATGATTACTTGATTTAGATCAATTACATTTATCGGGATCAAGCCAAATATATAAGTATAACAATATAAAAATTGAGGCCGTGCATCATGAGCATGAAGAAAGTAACGTTACAACTTTATAAACAAGCTAAGGTAGCTAGCAAAGATATTTATCGTCATGATCGCATTGAACGATATGTATTACTTCTGGTAATCGCAGCAGCAGAAAAGAAACTACCCATCGATGAGGCTTTTATTAAATGTGCGAAGAAGGCTTTAGCAAATCATTCAGCCAATAATACAAGCATCTTCGCTTAATCAACAAGACTATCGATTAGCACCTCTTTTTCTAACAGCTCGTCGCTATCAGTTTTATGCTGTCCAAACTGGATTTCAGCAAGACGTTTGTAGATGCCACCCTTTTGCATCAACTCCTGATGCTGACCAATATCAACAATCTTGCCTTCGTCCATCACCACGATACGATCCGCTTTAATTACCGTTGATAGGCGATGTGCGATCACCAATGTCGTATGATCCTGCATAAGATGATCAAGTGCAGCTTGCACTAACTTTTCACTCTCAGAATCAAGTGCACTAGTCGCTTCATCCAGCAACATAATAGGCGGATTCTTTAATATAGCGCGGGCAATAGCAATGCGTTGTTGTTGACCACCCGATAAACGAATGCCTTTTTCACCTAAGAAACTTTGATAGGCTTCTGGTTGTTTTTCAATAAACTCATCGGCTATCGCAGCACGGGCAGCATTTTTAACTTCTTCATCTGTCGCTGTCGGTTTTCCGTAACGGATATTTTCCATTGCCGTTGTTGCAAATAACACTGTATTTTGTGGCACTATCGCAATACGTTGTCGGACTGCTTCTGGATCGGCCTGTTTAATATCCACACCATCCATCATGATCTGCCCTGATTGTGGATCATAAAAACGCAGCAGTAATTGAAACACCGTGCTCTTCCCCGCTCCGGAAGGCCCGACTAGCGCAACAGTTTCGCCTGGCTTTATTTCAAGACTGAAATGCGCCAGCGACTTCGTGTCAGGTCGTGATGGGTAGTTAAAACAAACATCCTGAATTTGTATATGGCCGCGACCTTCTGTGGGGAATAGAGCGGGAGCTTGCGGCATGCTAATGTCGGATTGAATATGCAGTAATTCCATCAAGCGTTCCATTGCACCTGCCGCACGTTGGATATCATTCCAGACTTCACCGAGTGAGGTCGTGCTGCCTGCAAGAAATGTGGCATACAATAAAAACTGTCCCAAGGTGCCAGGACTCATTGTGCCATCGACAACAGCATGAGCACCGACCCAGAGCACAACAACCATCGCACCAAAGGCTGTTAATATGATCGTGCCAGATAATAGCGAACTCATTTGCAGTCGTCGTCGCGCTGTTTTAAATGTTTCTTCTACGGAGTCACTAAATCGCTCGCCAAGAAATCGTTCCAGCGTAAACGCCTGAATAATCTGCACTGCGTTAAGCGATTCATCGGCAATACTACTTGAATCAGCAATTCGATCTTGATTGGCGCGTGACAGCTTTCTTACCTTGCGGCTATAAAGCATTACTGGCACAACTACTACAGGGACTAGCAGTATAATCATGAGCGTTAGTTTTGGACTGGTCACGAACAACATGATCAAACAGCCAATGACACTAAACAAACTGCGTAATGCAATCGACATGCCGGCACCAAATACAGTTTGCACCAGAGTCGTATCCGTTGTCAGTCGCGATAAAACTTCGCCGGTGCGGGTCACTTCAAAAAACGTAGGACTCATTTTTATGACGTGCTTATAAACACTGGAACGAATATCTGCGACTACCCGTTCACCGATCCACATCACCAGGTAATAGCGTAGTGATGCAAACACTGCAAAGAATATTGCAAGACCAAGCAAGGCGATAAAGTATGTGTTAATCGAATCCACATTGTCGCTTGAGAAACCAAAGTCAATGACATAACGAATGGCAACAGGCATAGCTAGCATTGAAACCGATGCCAACGTTAAAAACAAGAATGCCAAAAGCAGCCTCGAAACATAGGGCCGCATGAAAGGTAAAGCCAATCGTAAAGGCTTAAGACTACTCGCCTTGGGACGATCAATATTTTTTGAGTCTGACTTCGCCATGCTGTTATTTGATTAGTTTTTCCTTATCTGCCTTTGTCATGCGTTTAATTATCGCCTCGCGTTTACTTGCACACGAACGATCAATCTGACCTTCCTGATAGACGAGGGTAACTGGTCTGCGTGCACGAGTATACGCTGCGGCCAGACGATTATTGTGATTATGTTCGTTTAACCTTCGATTTAAATCACGGGTTATACCCGTGTAGAGAGAGTTATCGGAACAGCGCAGAATATAAACTGTCCAGTCCATTCTTAAATGAGTGTATTAATAACGAATCACAAAGATGGCAGTAACTACTATTACTACATTGCTTCCAGAAGCTCTTCAGCATCGGCCTTGGCAACATAGCACCAACCGGTTGAATTTAGTCGATGATATGGAATAACTTTTTCACTGATGGAAATAATATTACTTTTAATGGCTTCGGTTAGCATAGTTATATAATTTAAGGGTGATTATTCAGGGGGCTTACATAAAAGCATAAAAATATTATCTTTTCTAAGGGTAGAAAGCTAGTCAGCCATTAAATTTTGTCGTAAATTCGCGACTATTTCACAAATATTTCAAGCAACTCATTGAGGTAGCGTAAGCCCTTTGAGGAGGGCTTCAATTCATTAAGTTGCCATTCAATCAAGCCGCGGTCTTCGGCCAATAATAATTCTCTTTCTGCAGTTTTTAAGGGTAGGCCAGTTCGATCAGAAAACAGGTGCGTTGGAACTCCATCAATCAAGCGCAAGGCATTCATCACAAATTCAAGCGCTAGCTCATTCTGTTTTAGCACTCTTGTCTCAGTAATGACAGCATCAGTACCGGCCAAGTCGATATAACGTTTGGGTATTTTATGACGTGTATATCTTTCGATCTTCCTTTCCGCCACATTTGTAATCTTGCCATGCGCACCCGCACCTATTCCCAGATAGTCACCAAACTGCCAATAATTGAGGTTGTGTAGCGCTGGATGCTTATCTTTGGCATAGGCCGAAATTTCATACTGCTTAAACTCCGTAGTTTCAAGTAATGACTGCCCCTGCTCTTGCATAGACCAGATATCGTCATCATTAGGTAATGTCGGTGGCTTTGAATTAAAAACTGTATTGGGCTCTATCGTTAATTGATACCAGGATATATGTGTTGGTGTGTGAGAAACGGCTTTATCAAGATCACCCAGTGCTTCATTAATCGATTGCCCCGGCAAACCAAACATTAAATCTAAATTATAGTTTTCAAAGCCGGCTTCTTGAGCGAGCTCGATCGCATGGTGTGACTGAGCCGCATCATGAATACGTCCTAATGCCTTTAAATGTTTATCATTAAAACTTTGCACGCCGAGAGATAAACGATTGATTCCAATTTCTCTGAAACCACGAAATTTTTCTGCTTCTGCTGTCCCCGGATTTGCCTCCAGCGTAATCTCTATTGCCGGATGAATGTTTAATCGTGCACGTATCGCACTGAGTAACTTATCCAATGATTCTGGCGAAAATAAACTGGGTGTACCCCCACCAATAAAGACGGTATTAATTGTTCGTCCCCAGATCCGTGGGAGTTCTGAATCGAGGTCCCGTATTAATGCCTCTATGTAACTATCTTCTTCAAAACCCGCCGGAGAAAACTCATGTGAATTAAAATCACAATAAGGGCATTTCTTCACACACCAGGGTAAATGAATGTAAAGCGATAACGGTGGGTTTTCATGGAAAGTTAAAAGTGTCATTCATTATATCCATGGACTCGGTACTGTTCTGCCCTGTGGTTAATGTTGTCTGTATAAATGTTCAGTGCTTATAAATTCGAAATTACAATTTACAGACTTGTTTGATCAGGCTCGTTAACGCTTGTCCCCGATGACTTAACTGGTTTTTTATCTCTGGCGATAATTCAGCTGAAGTACAATCATGTGTTGGTACATAAAACATAGGATCATAACCAAATCCATTTCGGCCACGTGGCTCCGTTATAACAACACCATCCCAAACCCCTTGGGAAATAAGGGGCGTTGGATCTTCTGCATGTCTAAGAAAAACCATTGAACAGACAAAACGTGCGTTACGATCCTTTTTATCTAATGGTTTGATATCTTCGATAAGTTTATTGAGATTATCTTCATCACTAGCATCTAAACCCGCATAACGCGCGGAGTAGATTCCCGGTCGCCCTTTCAGCGATATAACTTCTATACCGGAATCATCGGCAATCACAGGGTGGTTAGTATATCGAGCAGCATTACGCGCCTTGAGTATTGCGTTCTCTACAAAAGTTAATCCTGTCTCTTCCGCCCCAACAACATCAAAGTCAGATTGCGGCAGTATATGAAAACCTGTATTAGCCAGTAATTCATTTACTTCTTTGGCCTTTCCCGGATTGTTACTCGCCAGGACTATCTCTTGCTTATCCAAGATAAATTCCTAAACGATTAACCTTGTAGGGCATTACGTTGATGCTCGAATAATTCCGATATACCTTTGTTAGCCAAGTCTAGCATGCTGTTTAATTCTTCAGATGAGAAAGCATGACCTTCAGCCGTTCCCTGAACCTCGATGAATTTGCCTTCATCATTCATAACAACATTCATGTCGGTTTCAGCATTTGAGTCTTCTGGATAATCCAAATCCAGGACTGGCGTGCCCTCATAAATGCCAACTGAGATAGAAGCGATCATGCCTTTAAGCGGATTAGTCGTAATTAAGCCTTTCTCTTTTGCATTGTTTATTGCATCAACCAACGCAACATAAGCACCTGTAATTGAAGCCGTACGTGTTCCACCATCAGCTTGAATAACATCGCAATCTATAACAATGGTGTTTTCACCTAGCGAATCCATATCAACAATAGCTCTAAGCGAGCGGCCAATTAAACGTTGAATTTCCAGAGTACGGCCGCCTTGTTTGCCTTGGTTTGCTTCCCTGCGCATACGAGATCCGGTAGACCGAGGTAACATGCCGTATTCAGCAGTTACCCAGCCGGTTCCCTTACCACGTAAAAACCCGGGAACGCCAGAATCAAAACTGGCATTACAAATGACCTTGGTATTACCGAATTCAATCAAAACCGATCCCTCGGCATGACAAGTAAAATTCCTTGTTATAGTGACCGGTCTGAGCTGATCCGGTGAACGTCCGCTTGGGCGCATTTGAGTCTCCTGTAAAAAAGTGCTGCATTATAGCGATAAATTCTGTCTGCGTATTTCTGATATGCTCGCAAAACGTTACTATTAACAAATAATGATAATGAAAAGGATAATTTAATGATAAAGAGCATGACGGCATATGGCAGAGCTGAGAGTTCTGGAGAATGGGGTGAAGCCTCTTGCGAAATAAGAAGCGTCAATCACCGTTATCTGGAAATGTCGATTCGGCTGCCAGAAGAATTGCGTCTGCTTGAGCAAGCTATTCGTGATCTATTATCAAAGCAATTAAAACGCGGTAAAGTTGATTGCAATATTCGCTATGAACAAAGTGAAAATTTTAAAGGGACATTGCCAGTAAATCAGGATCTGCTGACAAAAATTCTAGAAACTGCTGAGACAACAAACGCACAATTAAAATCGCCTGCGCCAATCAATCCGCTTGAATTATTACGCTGGCCGGGCGTTCTTGATAGAGACGTTCCCGATCCTGAAGCGATAAGTGGACCATTACTTGAATTAGTCAACGAAACCCTCACTGCAGTTATTGATACTCGCCAACGTGAAGGTGACAAGACCAGAACGATGATCCTGGAACGCAGTAAAGCCGCGAAACAAATCGTTGCCCGTGTACGCGAACAAATGCCAACCATTCTCGAGGGTATTCGAGAGAAGTTAACTCTGCGCGTACAGGAACTAAGCGTTGAGTTTGATAATGACCGGCTTGAACAGGAGCTATTGTTATTATCACAAAAAATGGATGTAGCAGAAGAAATGGATCGCCTGGACGCGCATATTGATGAGGTACAACGAGTGCTTGATCAAGACGGCCCTGTCGGTCGACGTCTGGATTTTCTTATGCAGGAAATGAATCGTGAATCGAACACTTTAGGCTCAAAGTCTGCTCACCTGGATACCACTAATTCATCGGTTGATTTAAAGGTATTGATTGAACAAATGCGTGAACAAATTCAAAATATTGAATAATTGTATGCCTATGAAAGATAAAAACGGTACATTATTTATTATTGCTGCACCTTCTGGCGCAGGTAAAACATCACTCATAAAATCTCTAACCACAGAAGATAATAATATTGATGTCTCTATCTCATATACTTCGCGTCAACCAAGAGCGGGGGAGAAGAACGGCGAGTCGTATAACTTTATAGATGAAAGCAAATTCAAAGATCTTATTAAGAAAAATTACTTTCTCGAATATGCCAAGGTTTTTGGTAACTATTACGGCACCCCAAAAGACTGGGTTGAACAAGAAATGCTCACCGGTAGAAACTTTATCCTTGAAATAGATTGGCAAGGTGCTCTGCAAGTAAAATCTCAATTGCGTAATAGCGTTAGTATTTTTGTCCTGCCACCTGACTATGAAACACTACGTAATAGATTAATTTCACGTCAAAAGGATGATACGGAAACAATCGAACGCAGGATGGACGCCGCCTCGGAAGAAATCGCTCATTACAAAGATTTTGAATATATCGTTATAAATGATGATTTTGACACCGCCCTAGCAGAGATAAAGGCAATTATTACCACCACCAACTTGGGCAGCTGTCGACAATCGACATTTTATGATGATTTTGTCAGTCAAATCATGGCACAAAAGGATTGAATTCAGTAGAATAGCTCTCCCACAAAACACTGGTTATTTTTTAACCGGAAAGAACTTAAAGTTTTATACAAGATAAGAAGAGGAACATCATGGCCAGATTAACCGTTGAAGACTGCCTAGAAAATGTTGTAAACCGCTACGATCTGGTTTTATTAGCAAGCAAACGAGCGCGTCAGATTGCGATGGGCGCAGACCCCTTAGTTCCTGCTGAAAACGACAAACCTACCGTTATTGCCTTACGTGAAATAGCTGAAAATTTGGTAAATAATGACAATATAGACACTATCAACAAATTTGAAACAGAAGACGAATTCACTGAATCTGATTTTAATATCCCTTCTGCAGATTAATCTCTAACACTCTTTCAATCAGAAAGGCGCAGCATGCGCCTTACTGCTGTTGTATCATACAGTTCCCGTATGCAAGTAGCGTACATTTGATTAACATCACTGTTAAATATAGCCGTGTATACAATTAATGACCTTAGTAAACTTATAGGCACCTATCTACAGTCAGATCAGGTCTTCAAAGTACAACGCGCCTATTACTTTAGTGCCAAAGCTCATGAAGGCCAAAAACGCGTTAGCGGCGAACCCTATATTAATCATCCTCTAGAAGTCGCTCGAATCCTCGGCGAGATGCATATGGATCATCAAACCATCATGGCAGCTATTCTGCATGATGTTATTGAAGATACCCCCACCGCTGAAGCACAACTAAAACGAAAATTTGGCAAAGGTGTTACTGAAATAGTTAATGGTGTCAGTAAACTGGATAAGGTTCAGTTTGAAAGTAGTGCTAAAGCCCAAGCAAATAACTTTCGTAAAATGTTAATGGCGATGAGTAATGACATAAGAGTCATTCTGGTTAAACTCGCTGATCGTCTGCATAACATGCGTACCCTGGAGGCTTTAAAACCGGAAAAACGGCGTCGCATTGCCCGTGAGACACTTGATGTTTATTCGCCTATAGCACTAAGACTTGGCCTTAATTCGATTCGCCTGGAACTGGAAGAACTCGGTTTTCAGGCCATGTATCCTATGCGATACAGAATATTAAACGAACAAATCAACGATGCTCGCGGTCATCGTAAGGAGATTATCACTAAAATTCGAACAGCCTTGAAACGGCGTATGCGTCAAGAAAAGATCCCGGGGCAAATCTTAGGTAGAGAAAAACACCTGTATGGAATCTACGTGAAGATGCGAG
>Ga0115551_1000846_pt1 | contig 20154 bp, 26 predicted proteins | sample COGITO_mtgs_1103_FD_87179 | JGI IMG/M metagenome (GOLD analysis project Ga0115551, IMG submission 87179) | Pelagic marine microbial communities from North Sea - COGITO_mtgs_110321 | ecosystem: Environmental > Aquatic > Marine > Epipelagic | place: Germany:Helgoland, sampling site Kabeltonne... | reverse complement strand
GGCATATCTGCGCTATTTCCGGCCCGGATTTCATCCCTGGCAATACGCCACATCTCCGGCTTTTAAGCGCTGGTTAAGCGAATACGAACAGACCGCCAGCGATCCGATCTCCGCCAGTGATCGCTTTATGGCAGCGGCTTAGCTGGTATCCTATTTACATAAATCAAACGAGTTTTCGACATGACCGCCAATCCTCCCGTACAAACAACTGACCTGCCCGTGCTTATTCTCGGCGCCGGATTTTCCGGCATCGACATGGGTATAAAGCTCAAACAGGCCGGTATCGAGAATTTCACGATACTGGAGCGCGCGGACGAAGTCGGCGGCACCTGGCGCGACAACAGTTACCCCGGCGCCGGTTGCGATGTGCACTCGCATTTGTATTCCTTCTCCTTCGAGCCGAATCCGGATTGGTCGCGGGCGTTTTCCGGGTGGAAGGAAATTCTCGAATACATAAAGGACATTACGGATAAGCATAATTTGCGTCCGCATATAAAATTCAACAAGGAAGTTGTACGCGCAGAATTTGATGAGCAAAAAGGTCTGTGGACCGTAGAAACAGCCGATGGCGAAACCTATGTAGCGCGTGCCGTAGTGTCCGCCGCCGGTGGCCTGGCCAACCCCGCTTACCCGAAAATCCCTGGTCTGGATAAATTTAAGGGCAAGCTTATTCACACCGCCCGCTGGGATCACGACTACGACCTTAAAGGCAAGCGTGTTGGCATGATCGGCTCAGGCGCCAGCGCCATTCAGGCGGGTCCACACATCGCGCAAGATGCGGAACAGTTAAGCGTATTTCAGCGCACGCCGCATTGGATTATTCCTAAGCCCGACCGCGAAATTAGCGGCCTCGAAAAGACCTTGTTCGACAAGGTTCCGGGCTTGCTGAAAATGCGCCGTTGGGTGCTGTACTGGATGTACGAAGCCCGCGGTCCGGTGATTATTTCTGATAAACCCTGGCTGAAGAAAATCGGTCAAACGATGGCGCTGCGGCACATGCACAAACAGCTAAAAGACCCGGAACTGCGCCGCGCCTGTACCCCGGATTATTTAATCGGCTGCAAGCGGATTCTTATTTCCAACGATTGGTACCCCATGCTAGAACGCGAAAACGTTTCGCTGGAAACCGACGGTATCGAGCGCATCACCGAAAACGGAATCGTCTTGAAAAATGGTGAAGAGCGGGAGCTCGACGCGATAATCCTGGCCACGGGTTTTCAAATCTCCATCTCCAACGCGCCGTTCAAAATTATCGGCCGTAACGAGCAGGGGTTGGATAAAGCCTGGGAAGGCGGCGCCGAGGCGTACAAGGGCGTAACCGTTTCCGGTTTTCCGAACTTGTTCTTCATGCTCGGGCCTAACACCGGGCCCGGGCATAACTCCGTGCTCGTTTACACCGAGATGCAAATCGAATACGCATTGCAGGCCATTAAGATGCTGCGCGATGACGATTTGAAATTTCTCGATGTAAAACAAGACGTGCAGGACGAGTTCAACGAAGAAATTCAGGGCCGGATGGAAAACACCGTCTGGACCTCAGGCTGCAACAGTTGGTACCTGTCTGAAGACGGTAAGAATTCAACGTTGTACCCCGGCCTGAATATGGAATATCGAATACGCACCCGGAAGCTGAAAACTTCCGAGTACGATACCGAAAGGCAGACAGAGTCCGCCTAATTCGCCTAGTTTATTGGGGTGCGCTCAAATAGCGCGCCAGGCGTTTTACGCCTCGGATAGCATCTGTTTTTGGTAGTCCGCGGCGAGGTCAGTTTTCTGCGCGTCGCTTAATACCTTGCCGCCCAGCTGAAACACTTCCTGCTCTTCTTCGTCGAGGTGGTGGCTAACAACCTCTTGCAGCGTTTTCGCGTGTGTTAGCCAGCCTGGCGAGCTGAAGTCGGTGGTCTCCAGTGTTTCGATGAGTTCATCAATCTCGTGGTGCTCCGCAATGCTGTGTCGGGCCTTTTCTTGGGTTAAGTCGGCACCCATCAGCGGCACATAGAAGCAACGCTCCTCGGCCGCGGCATGCAGTTGTAAGGCAGTTTTGGTCCGCTCAAAAACTTCTTTACGGCCTGTGCTATCGCCTTCGGTTTGGGTAAGAACTTTAAGCAGTGTTCGCTGTTTGTCGTGGTCTTCGCGCAGGGCTTCAAAGATATTCATGCGGATTTCTCATAGTGGGGCGTTATGGCGGCTAGCCTACGTAATTATGAATAATCCTGCACGCCGGCGAGCAAATCCGGGTTCAGCTCGTGGTCTGGATTTCCGCTGTGCAAAACCGATATGTCGCCGGTAGCCTCCATCACCACGGCACGGATTTGGCTGTAGTCCAGCACATTAGCCTCGCGAAGCTTGGCATACAAGTCAGATTTTGTGACGCGGCAGTGGGTTAGGTTTCTTTCCAGAATCTCGCTGCCACGCATCAGCAGCAGCGGTTTATTGTCGACCAAGTGCCCCGCAGCGGGGAAATGGCGGCGCAACACCGCCACCAGAAATTGCAGTGCGTACAGAGAGCCAATCGCCATAATGCCTTGCAGCATCGGCGGGTCCTTCGCAATGATGGTTGCGGCGAGTAGTGAGCCGAACGCCACGGTAATCGCGAAATCGAAACTCGACATCTTGGAGAAACTTCGGGTGCCTGCAATACGGGTAAAAACCACGATGGCCGCGTACGCGCCACAGGCGGAGATGAACACCAACAACAGCGATGAATATTCGGTTAACAGCCATTCACTAAGCATGTGATTCTCATAATCCAGTAAGCCTCGGTACATAACAGCACGCGCGTCATGCGGTAGCAATAACGCTTGTATATTCATATTGATTTGAAGTTACTAGACGACTGGTCTATTATAAGCGTCATGACACGTACACAAACACGCCAAGAACTCATTCGAGTCGGCGGTGAAATTATTGCCCGCCAAGGCTTTAACAGCACCGGCATCAATGCCGTGCTGAGTAAAACCGGCATACCTAAGGGCTCGTTTTACTACTATTTTGCCAATAAGGAAGATTTCGGCCTCGCGGTGATTGAAGCATTTGAAGCCGAGCACAGCGCTCGCCTAGACCAACTGCTTACCGATCAATCCGTGGCACCGTTACAACGCATCCGCAACTATTGCGATGCCGGCCTGCAAGACATGCAGACCTATGACTTCGGACGAGGTTGCCCGATCGGCAATCTTGGCCAAGAGCTGGCATCTCAAAACGAAGTGTTCCGCATGCGCTTGGACGAAGTGTTCAACGGCTGGCAAATATGTTTTGCACGTTGCCTTGAGCAGGCCCGTGACGCGGGTGAGCTTTCCGCAAACTCAGACTGTGAGCGCCTGGCGGAATTTCTGCTGGCGAGTTGGGAAGGTGCCACGTTGCGCGCCAAGGTTACCCGTTCGCTCGCCCCGATGGAGGCGTTCGTGGACATCTTTTTCGAACGCGTTCTACGCAAGCCCGATAACCTAAATTAACGTATATTTTTATTTTTCCGGTCAATAATAGACTGGTCTATTCATTTCGTATAAGGAGCACACAATGAGTCAATCAATCGCAGTAACCGACGACAATTTCGACAAGGAAGTACTACAGGCCGACCAGCCAGTGCTGGTCGATTATTGGGCCGAATGGTGCGGCCCCTGTAAATCCGTAGGTCCGGTTGTTGAAGCCACTGCCGACACCTATTCCGATCGCTTGAAAGTTACCAAGCTGGACGTCGACGCCAACGGCGACACCGCCCAGCGCTTTGGCATACGTGGCATACCCACTTTAATGCTGTTTAAGAATGGCGAGATAGTGGCTACCCATACGGGCGCCGTTTCGCAAGGGCAAATGGACGCTTTTCTACAAGAGCACGTGTAAGCGCCAGCCTCTGCCCGATACATGATTTAAGGATACCGATGGACCAGAAAACTAAAGTACCAACTACACACGCGCACTTATTATCACCAATAAAACTGGGCGATTTAGAGTTGCGTCATCGAGTGGTTATGGCGCCGTTAACCCGCAATCGTGCGGGCGAAGGCTTTGTGCCACGCGATATGAACGTGGAGTATTACCGCCAGCGTGCCAGCGCAGCTTTGATTGTTACCGAGGCAACGCAAATAAGCCGTGATGGCCTCGGCTACCCAGATACGCCAGGAATTTATTCCGACGAGCAAGTCGCGGGTTGGCGCCGGGTTACCGACGCCGTACATGCCGAAGGCGGGCGCATATTCCTGCAACTTTGGCATGTGGGCCGGATATCGCATCCGTCACTGCAAGCCGAAGGCCAATTACCGATTGCGCCCAGCGCCGTGCGTCCCGAAGGCCAGGCTATGACCTATGAAGGCATGCAGGACTTCGTTACACCGCGCGCGTTGGATGTCGATGAATTGCCCGGCATACGTGCGCAGTATCGCAAGGCCGCAGAGAACGCCAAATCCGCCGGTTTTGACGGCGTCGAAGTGCATAATGCTAATGGCTATTTACTCGACCAATTTCTACGCGATGGCCCAAATCAGCGTGATGACGAATTCGGTGGCTCTATTGAAAACCGTATGCGCTTTCCGTTGCAGGTGCTGGAATCCGTGCTCGAAGTGTGGCCGTCAAACCGCGTAGGTATTCGTTTGTCGCCCAGCGGCACGATGAATGACATGCGTGACTCCGACCCCAAAGCCACCTTTACGGCCATGGCCAAGGCATTGAATGCCTACGATCTGGCGTATTTGCATGTGATTGAGGGCATGGAGTCGGATATCCGCCACGGTGCAGACCCCATTCCCGCCAGCTATTTCAAGACGGTCTACAACGGCCAATTGATGGTCAATGGCGAATACGACGGTGGTACCGGCGAGGCGGCTATTGCTGCAGGCGAGGCCGATTTAGTGGCCTATGGCCGTAGCTTTATCGCCAATCCTGACTTGCCCGAGCGCCTGCGAATAGGCGCCGACCTGAACGAACCTGACCCCAAAAGTTTCTACGGGGGCGATGAAAAAGGCTATACCGATTATCCATTTATGGATACGCAAGCCGGGTAATTATTAGTCTCTTATCAGTCCTGGGTGGTGAGCCCACCTAGGAAACACCCGAGCTTGAATCGCGCTTGGCGCGAGCCCAACTATTTATTTTGCTATACAAAGACTGAGGTTATATGTCCGAGATTAAAGACAAAGTTATTATTATTACCGGTGCCAGCAGCGGCCTGGGCGAAGCAACCGCCCGCCGTCTCGCTAAAGGCGGTGCCAAGCTGATGCTGGCCGCGCGTCGCGAAGATAAGCTGAAGAAGCTGGTTGCTGACCTAGAAAAGGACGGCGCACAGGCGGCTTACCAGGTGACCGACGTTACCGACCGCAAACAGGTCGAAGCCCTGGCGCAAGCGACCAAGGACAAGTTTGGTCGTATTGATGTGTTGGTTAATAACGCAGGCCTAATGCCACTGGCGCCATTGGATGCGGTGAAAGTCGATGAATGGGAGACCATGGTCGACGTCAACATTAAGGGCGTGCTTTACAGCCTGGCCGCAGTGCTACCCACCATGCGTGAGCAAAAAGCCGGGCACGTGCTGAATTTATCGACAGTAGCCGGCCATAAAGTTATGGCAGGCGGCGCGGTTTATTGCGCCACCAAGTTCGCTGTAAAGGCGCTTTCGGAAGGGCTGCGCATGGAATCGAACGGCGAAATCCGCGTGACCAATATTTCACCGGGTGCGGTAGATACCGAACTTACCGACCATATCAGTCACGAAGGCGCTGCTGAGCAGGCCTCTGAGTTATATAAAGACGCGATTGATGCCGACGCTATTGCCCGTGCGATTGAATTCGCCATTGAACAGCCTGGTAATGTGGATGTGAATGAGATGATCATTCGACCCACCTCGCAAGAGCTGTAATTCGTATCTATTGGCTTTGCGATCACGAAGTGAGAACACATCCACAGATAGGAAAAGAGCAAAGACTATGAGTAATCAATTACAAGGCAAACGTATCGCCTTTTTGGCCACCGAAGGCTTTGAGCAGATCGAATTTACCCGCCCTTGGAAAGACATCAAGGCCGCGGGTGCGGAAGTCGAATTGATCTCGCTGGAAGAAGGCGAGGTAGATGGCTTTAACCACCTCGACCGTGCCGATAGTTTCAAGGTCGATAAAAAGGTTGCCAATGCCAAGGCCGAGGATTATCACGGGCTGGTATTGCCCGGCGGTGTTGCCAACCCGGACGCGCTGCGCGTGGATAAGGATGCGATAGCCTTCATCAAGGCCTTTTTCGAGCAGAAAAAGCCGGTGGCCGCCATCTGCCACGCGCTTTGGACGCTAGTCGAAGCGGACGTGCTGAAAGGCCGTACGTTAACGTCCTGGCCCAGTCTGCAAACCGACATCCGCAATGCCGGTGGCACCTGGGTAGATGAACAGGTGCATGTTGACGAAGGCTTGGTCACCAGTCGCAATCCAGATGATTTGGATGCGTTCTGCGCTAAGGCGATAGAAGAATTCGCCGAGGGCAAGCACGCGGGTCAAACGACCTAGATAACCCCATACCCCCGGCGCAAAAAGCGCCGGGTACCCTACCCAACCTACTCAATAGGAGAGCATATGAAACGCAATGCAAGTGCACAATGGCAAGGTAGCCTGAAAGAAGGCAAGGGCAAGATATCCACCCAGAGCGGTGTATTGAGCGAAAGCCAGTATTCTTTCGGCACGCGCTTTGAAAGCGGTAAAGGCACCAATCCCGAAGAGCTGATTGGCGCCGCACACGCCGGATGCTATTCCATGGCGTTATCCATGATTCTGGGTGAAGAAGGTTTCACCCCAGACAAGATAGATACCAAAGCAGATGTTAGTCTGGAAGAAGGCGACGACGGCTTTAAAATTGCCAGCGTACATTTAGATGTTACCGGCAAGGTGCCAGGCGCCGATGAAGCGGCATTCAAAAAATGCGCCGAGGCGGCGAAGAAAGGCTGCCCTGTGTCCAAAGTGCTAAACGCAGAAATCACCATGGATGCGCGCCTGGTGGATTAGCCCAGATCGACGTGATGCCGGCAAGCGTATCCTCTCTGGATACCTTGCCGGTTTTATTCGCATAGAAAAAAGGAAAAATATTGTGAAGAGTCATTTAGATGAAAAGTTTATCGAAGCCCAGCGCGAACGCCTGGAAGCGCTCAGCGAGCAGCTCCAAAACCGCGGTGCACCGCCCGGTGGCGACAATGGTATACCGCAAGACCAACGCGCTACCGGCGTGAAGGATTCTGGCGAACAAGGTGCCAGCGAAGCAGGCCGCAGCCGCCGCGAGGCCTTAGGCGCGCAGAGCCAAGTTACGCTTGGCGCGGTTCGTCGTGCATTGGAGAAAATCGAAGAGGGCAGCTACGGCTTTTCTGATGAAAGCGACGAGCCGATTCCACGCGCCCGTCTGGAAGCCGTGCCGCAAGCCAACCTCACGGTAGAGGAAGAAGAAGACAAGGAGCAGCGTGATCGCGTCCTTGGAAATTAGCGCCGGACTTACACTTGACCAATAACCCGTATTAACTGAAACCTTATCTATGATCAAACGAATCCCCATACTTCTATTGCTGGCAATTGTGCTGGTAGGTTGTGGCCCCGAAGCTCGCTTATCGGTTGCTGACGGCACCGGCCCTAATCCGGAACTGCCGTCACCGCAGAACTCGCTCTTGCCTACGGTAAACATTGCCCCGGCCGATCGCTGGCCCGAGGGTAAAAAACCTACCGCGATGCAAGGCACGGCAGTTACCGCTTTTGCCGCTGATCTGGACCATCCTCGCTGGTTATATGTGTTGCCGAATGGTGATGTGCTGGTGGCAGAAACCAATGCCCCGAAACGCCCTAAAGACGGCGGCGGCATTAAAGGTTGGGTGCAGGGTAAGGTTATGGCAAAGGCTGGCGCCGCGGTGCCCAGTGCTAATCGCATAACTTTATTGCGCGATACCAACAACGACGGTGTGGCGGACCAGCGTTCTGTATTCCTAAAAAATCTGAATTCGCCATTCGGTATGACTTTGGTTGATGGCACATTTTATGTGGCCAACACTGATGCCATCGTCAGCTTTCCCTACGAATCAGGGCAAACTGAAATCACTGCTGCGCCAACCACGTTGCTTGAATTGCCCGCAGGTCCAATCAACCATCATTGGACCAAAAACATAATCGCCAGCGCGGACGGCGATAAGCTGTATGCCACGGTCGGCTCAAATAGCAACATTGCAGAAAACGGCATTACCGCTGAGTTTGAGCGTGCTGCGATCCTGGAAGTTGAAATAGAAAGTGGCGAGCACCAAGTGTATGCCTCGGGCCTACGTAACCCCAACGGCATGGCCTGGGAGCCAGAAACTGGCGCGTTGTGGACCGTGGTTAATGAGCGCGACGAGATCGGCGGCGACCTCGTGCCCGACTATATGACCTCGGTAAAACCGGGCGCATTTTATGGCTGGCCATACAGCTATTTCGGCCAACACGTAGATGAACGCGTGCAACCTCAAAAGCCGGATCTGGTGGCAAAAGCAATCGCGCCTGATTACGCGCTGGGACCCCACACCGCATCGCTTGGCCTTACCTATTCTGAACAGAACGCGCTGCCTTCGAGTCTGCAGGGCGGCATGTTTATCGGCCAACACGGTTCCTGGAACCGCAAACCCCGCAGCGGCTATAAAGTAATCTTTGTGCCGTTCGCCGAGGGTCAGCCCAACGGCAAGCCCATCGATGTACTCACGGATTTCGTCAACGCGGAAGGCGACGCTAACGGGCGTCCCGTAGGCGTGGTGCTCGACGCCCAAGGTGATTTGTTAGTGGCCGACGACGTAGGTAATACTATCTGGCGGGTAAGCACCGCGAAATGATTAAGTAGCCTATCTGAGTCAGGGCTAACTACCATTTTCACCACGAGGGGAGATTGACCATGGATGCATATACAGCCGTACTTTTCTACATTGTCTGGATGCTCGTTTTGACGCTGATTTACGCCTTTCCACGCGTTCCATTGGCGCTACTCGGCAAGAAATCTATCGATAGCTGGGAGCGGGGTAAGGAAAATCCGGACCCGATGTTTATGCAGCGGGCCAAGTCTGCGCATATGAACTGCGTGGAAAACTTCCCGCTGTTTGCTGGCGTGGTAGTGGTTGCCGGCCTCCTGGGCCAGATTGAAGTGGCCAACGCCGTTGCAGCTTTTGTGCTGTATGCGCGGGTTGCGCAAAGCTTAATCCACATTAGCGGCACCTCCTTTGTACAGGTAATGGCGCGCGCGACGTTCTTCCTGATTCAAGTTGTACTGATTTTCTATATGGCGTTTAGTTTGATTGGTTAAGCCGAACGTGCAGTGAATGTGTATGAGCGTTACCAGCGTAGTGCCGGGTCTTGAAAAATTTACCGGCAACCGCATCTTACAAGTATGTTCAACACAGCTATCACAGGAGGTAGCGATATGTCTCTGCAACGTTATCAATCCAATAGTTTACTTAACCAATTTAACAATGAAATCAATCGCTTGTTTGCACGTGATTTCGATGATTTCCCGGCGCTATCGAACTCGCAATGGGTGCCCGCGGTGGACGTTAACGAAACCGAGGATACCTATCTTATCGAGGCCGATGTGCCCGGGATTAGCCCCGACGACATAGAGGTCACACTCGAGCGCGGGGTGCTTACCCTCAAGGGCGAGCGCCAGGCCGAGAAGAACGTCGAAGAAAAAGGCGCACGGCATATCGAGCGTAGTTACGGCAGTTTTGTACGCCGTTTCTCGCTGCCCGATACCGCCGATGCAGAAAACATCGACGCGCGGGCCGAGCAGGGTGTTCTAAGGCTAACGATTAAAAAGAAAGCCGAGAGCAAACCCCGCCGGATCGAGGTTAAAAGCTAAACTTAGATTGTTTGATACTGGCCCGCTTAACTTGTTTCACAACGAGTTAAGCGGGCTTTTTAGTTTCCGTAAATAATACCTGGCAGCCAGGTTGCCAGGCTTGGCCATGCGGCGAGCAAGCCCAAAGCAAATAACTGTATTCCGATAAATGGTATTACGCCGCGGTAAATATCACTGGTGGCAATTTCGGCCGGCGCGACGCCGCGTAAATAAAACAGCGCGAACCCGAAGGGCGGGGTTAAAAACGACGTCTGTAAATTTATCGCCATCATCACCCCGAGCCAAACCGGGTCCAGGCCCATGGTTAGCAGCACGGGGGCGACAATGGGTACCACGACAAATGTAATCTCTATAAAGTCCAGAATAAATCCAAGCAGAAACATCACTAGCATCACAACAGCCATGGCGGTGAACGTGCCGCCGGGCAAAGACTGCAATAGCTCATGCACCGCTATGTCGCCTTCGTATGCTGAAAACACCAGCGAGAACATGGAGGCGCCGATGAGAATCATGAACACCATGCTGGTGATCTTGGTGGTGTTTTCGACCACTTGTCTTAGCGTAGGGATATTTAACTGACCCCTTATTAGTGCCAGGAAACTAGCCCCAAAAGCACCGACCGCGGCGGCTTCGGTGGGGGTGGCAACACCCAGCGTAATCGAGCCCAGTACAGCGACGATTAATAATAACGGTGGTAACAATCCTGTAATTAGTAATCGTGCCATGCCGCCGCTATGCATTTGCTGACGTTGCTCTTTGGGAATCGCTGGCACGGAGCCGGGCCGACGCCAAGCGAGCCACAGCAAGTACAAAATGTAGAGTACGACCAGCAGCAAGCCGGGTAATAACGCACCGGCAAACAAATCCCCGACCGAGACTGTTTTGGCATTAAATACGCCCAGATTATTCTGTGCGCGCTGGTAGGCGGAAGACAGCACGTCGCCTAAAAGCACTAAAATTATGGAAGGCGGAATCACCTGGCCGAGCGTGCCCGATGCGCAGATGGTGCCGGTCGCTACCTTGGGGTCGTAGCCACGTTTTAACATCGTGGGCAGCGACAGCAGCCCCATAGTGACAACCGTGGCTCCAACAATACCGGTAGACGCGGCCAGCAAGGCGCCAACCAAAACCACGGTAATCCCGAGGCCGCCGCGCATGGGGCCGAATAAAACGGTAATGGAGTCGAGCAGTTGTTCGGCGATTCGGGAGCGCTCCAGCATTACGCCCATGAAGATGAACAGCGGTACGGCTATCAGGGTTTCGTTGGTCATTGTGCCGAATAAACGCGACGGCATCGCCAGCAGTTCGCCCAGCGAGAATACGTCGAAGGCAGCTCCGGCGAGTCCAAATAACAACGCGACGCCGCCGAGGGTAAAGGCCACCGGGTAGCCCAGCAGCAATACCAAGCAGACGCAGGCGAACATTAGTCCTGCGATGGCAGCCATTCAGTTTTTATCCTTATGGGCCAAACGCAAACCGACTTCGCCGGCGCGGGCCAGAGCTGTGCCAATGAGCTGCGCCGCCATCACCAGGATGATGCTTTTAAGCAAGTAAACGTAGGCCAAGCCACCGGCTTCCACGGAGGTTTCGCGGCGAGACCACGAGTCAGACACATAACCCCAACTGGCCAGTAACAAGAAAATAGCTAACGGCAGCAGCAAGAATAAGCTGCCAAACAAATTCACCCAATCCTGGCGCCGCTGCGGCCAGCTACCGTAAAAAATATCAACGCGAACGTGGCCATCCGTGCGTAGGGTGTAAGCCGCCGCGAGCATAAACACCAACGCGTGCATGTAAGTAACCGATTCTTGCAGCGCGACCGAGCCAATCCCGAACGCGTAGCGCAACAACACTACCAGGCAATAGCCAAGCACCATGCCGATGGTGAGCCAGGCGACGCCTCGACCGAGCGCGTCATTTATCGCATCGACTATGCGCACAAAATTGGCAATAGCGTTGCGCATGTGGGCTATTTCAAGCGGAAAGTGGCGGCGGCGCGTTACGATGCGCTAGCAAAATACGCATAAACGGCGAGGGGTCTTTTTGATGCGTATCTTCGCCGTCGCGTGGGAAATGCCAGTCGTGCAGGCGCGACACCCAAAAACGCAGTGCCGCAGCTCGCAGAATAGTCGGCCAGGCCTTTTGTTCTTCATCGGTAAATTCGCGTCTACGCGCATAGGCTTGGCTTACGGCCTGCCAATGTTCAGGCATAAACCGGTCGTTATCGCGCACGCACCAGTCATTGCAGATAACCGCCAGATCGAACAGCAAAACGTTTGAGCACGCGTAGTAAAAGTCGATTAGTCCGGAGACGTGGTCGTGTTCTATAAGCACGTTGTCACGAAATAAATCGGCATGGATTACACCGCGTGGCAGTTGCTTTAAGTCTTGGCTGGCTTGGAATTGCAGCTCGTCGTTCAGAAGCGTTGATTCTTCGGCACTGAGCCGCCCGTCTAGCTCTTGTGCGGTGCGCTGCGCCCAAGCTAAACCTCGACTATTAGTGCGTTGCTGCGTAAACGATGCCGCCGCACGATGTTGTTCGGCAACCACGCCACCTAAGTTGGCGCATTGCGTTAGCGTGGGTGATTCCACACTGGCGCCGCGCAGCCGGTAAACCAGAGCCGCGGGCTTGCCGGCCAACTCGGATAAGAAACCACCATCGCTGCGTGCAACGGGATGCGCACTCGGTACGCCTTGTCCGGCCAGATGATCCATTAAGTCGAGAAAAAACGAGAGTTCCGAGGCCTGTAATTTCTCGAAAATCGTTAGTACCCAACGACCCAGCGTGGTATCGACAAAATAATTGGTATTGGTAATCCCGGCAGAGATGCCCTTGTAATTCTCTAGTTCGCCAACCGCATAATCGGCGAGAAAAGTTTTTAATTGCTCGGGTTCTACCCGCGTGTAAACGGACATTGGTTCGAAACCTTAGTTTTTTTGTAGACGTTTTAAGAAAACCCGCATCTCTTTGGCCGCTTGATTGTCGCCGCGGCCTTCTGCCACCGCGATGCCCTGGCTAAAGGCCTTTTCGGCGGCCTGATTCTGGTTATCGGCCGCCAAGGCCTTGCCATACAGTTTCCACGCGGCAGAGTAATTTGGGTCTTGCGTAATCGCTTGGTGCAAATGCTCTGCTGCAATGCCGGCTTCGCCATCGGTTAGGCAAATCTCGCCCAGCGTGAAACGTAGCAAGGCGTTGTCACGGCCTTGCGCCAACATATTTTCTAGATTTTTACGCATGGCTGCGCAGTTTAACTGATGTGAGGGGCCGGTTTTCTAGTTGTTCGGTTTAGCGCCGCCAGAAAGCCGGGCTTAAAACTACCAGCAGTGTGAAAATTTCCAGCCGTCCCAGCAGCATCGCCAAGCACAGCATCCATTTGGCCGGGGCAGACAGGCCAGCCATATTGGAGGAGACATCGCCCAAGCCGGGACCTAAGTTATTAAGACAAGCGGCGACTGCCGAGAAAGCGGTCACTTCATCCAGGCCGGTGGCCAAAAGAATCAGAAACATCACGACATAGACCGCCACGTAGGCCGAGAAAAAGCCCCATACCGCTTGTATTACGTGCGGCGGGATTACTTTGCCACCCACCTTGATGGGAATCTCCGCGTTCGGATGCACCAGTCGGGTTATTTCCCGCATACCCTGCTTGAACAGCAGCTGGATACGAATAATCTTCATGCCGCCTGCGGTAGACCCGGCGCAACCACCTACAAAGCTTCCGAGCAGCAACATCATGGGTAGAAAGCTAGGCCACAACGAATAGTCGGTGGTTACAAACCCGGTGGTAGTGCCGATCGAGACCACCTGGAAAAGTGATTTTATGAAGGCTTCGGTTAAATTATTATAGGTGCCCGCGAACATTAAGTAGCCGCAAGCAATCGTAGTGGCGCCGACGATCATCAACAGAAACGCGCGGCATTCCGGGTCGCGTAAATAATTGCGCAAATCGGCAGTGCGCCATGCGGTGAAATGAATGGCGAAATTGATAGAGCCGATAATCATTGCAAATACGGCAGCCAATTCGATTAGCGGTGCGTCGTGGTGGCCGAGGCTTAGGTCATGGGTAGAAAAGCCGCCCGTGGCAATGGACGAGAACGCGATACTAATCGCGTCAAAAGGCGTCATACCCGCGAGCCAATAAACCAGTGCGCAGGTCGCGGTAAGCCAAAAATACAAATACCACAACGCTTTGGCGGTTTCCCGGATACGTGGCGTGAGCTTGGAATCCTTTATAGGCCCGGGCGTTTCTGCGCGGTATAGCTGCATGCCACCAATGCCCAACATTGGCAGAATAGCCACTGCCAGCACGATGATGCCCATGCCGCCTAGCCATTGCAGTAATTGGCGCCAAAAGAGGATGCCGTGGGGCAAGGTGTCCAGGCCGGTAATTACCGTGGCACCGGTAGTGGTTAAACCGGAAACGGATTCAAATACCGCATCGGTAAGCGACATCTCGGGCCGGTCCGCCAAGTAAAACGGTAAGGCCCCGAATAGACTTAGTACGCCCCAAAACAACACCACGACGATGAAACCGTCGCGCAATTTAAGTTCACGGAATACGTTGCGCCGCGGTAGCCACACAAAGAAACCTGTGACCAGGGTGATTGCGAACGCGGTAACAAAATTAAGCTCGCCGCCGTCACCATAAAACAACGCCACGCCCGCGGGGACCAGCATGGTGAACGAGAAGATCATCAGCAGCAGGCCGACGACGCGCTGCGCTACGGCGAGGTAGTTCATTGCTTAAACAAACGACACTCCGACCTGGAATAGCTTTTCCACATCCGGGGTGTATTTTTTATCCACGATGAAAAGAATAACGTGATCGCCGGATTCTATAACGGTGTCGTGATGGCAGATGATGACCTCATCGCCGCGCGCAATGGCGCCAATAGAACAACCTGGCGGCAGTTTGATTTCATCGATGCGCCGGTCGACCACACGCGAGCTTTTAATGTCGCCATGCGCCACGGCCTCAATCGCCTCAGCCGCGCCGCGGCGCAGGGAGTGTACCCGTACCACGTCACCCCGGCGTACATGCGAGAGCAACGCAGATACCGTGGACTGTTGCGGCGAAATCGCAATATCGATAACCCCGCCCTCGACCAAGTCTACATAGGCCAGGCGATTAATCAGGCTCATGGCCTTACGTGCGCCTAGGCGTTTGGCGAGCATCGAGGACAGAATATTAGCCTCGTCGTCGTTAGTCACCGCGCAGAAAACGTCTACGCTTTCTATATTTTCTTCCAACAACAGCGATTCGTTGGCGGCGTCGCCGACCAGGATGATGGCCTTTTTAACTTGCTCGGATAAATGCCGTGCACGCTCACGGTCTTTTTCGATCAATTTAACCTGGCAATGGTCTTCCAGTGCCTTGGCTAAACGCAGCCCAATATTGCCGCCACCGGCCAACAACACGTGCTTCACCGGCCGGTCTAATTTGCGCAGTTCGCTAATGACTTTTTTGATATCGCGCTTGGCTGCGACGAAAAACACCTCGTCGTCGGCTTCGATTACGGTGTCACCTTCAGGAATTAGCGGTTTGCCGCGGCGATAAATTGCTGCCACCCGAGTATCCACCCCAGGAATATGCTCGCGCATGGTGTGCAATTCCTGGCCTACCAACGGTCCACCGTAATAGGCCTTAACACCCACGACGCGGATCTTGCCGCCCGCGAAATCAACGACTTGCAGTGCGCCAGGATATTGAATTAGCCGCCGGATGTAGTCGGTAACCAACTGCTCGGGACTGATACTCATATCCACCGGCAGCGCGTCCTGCTGGAATAAACGCTCCTCGGATAAATATTCCGACGCGCGAATGCGCGCGATTTTGGTCGGCGTGTGGAAGAGCGTATAGGCGATCTGGCAGGCCACCATATTGGTTTCATCGGACTCGGTGACCGCGATAATCATGTCCGCGTCTTCCGCACCCGCCTGCCGCAATACTTCGGGATGCGCCGCAAAGCCTTGCACAGAGCGGATATCGAGCCGGTCTTGTAAGTCGGAGAGTAAGCCGGCTTGCGTATCCACGACGGTTACATCGTTGGCTTCATTGGCTAAATTCTCCGCCAACGTAGCGCCGACTTGGCCCGCCCCCAGGATGATGATTTTCATAGCGCGAAACAGTAAGTGGGCTTAGGTTGCGATGCAAGCATTTTGCTTTAATCTCGCATTCATTCTGTCATCGGCCGCGCGCAAGCGTAGAATAGGGGCATGCCTGAAAACACGCATTCGCAAACGACACAAACCGCCTGGCTAGAGCAAGTGGCCTGGAACCCGGACGGCCTGACGCCTGCAATTACGCAAGATAAAACCAGCGGCCGGGTGTTAACCCTGGCGTGGATGAATCGCGAATCCTTGGCGGCCACCGCAGACAGCGGCTTTGCCACGTATTGGTCACGTTCGCGCGCTAAACTTTGGCGTAAGGGCGAACAATCCGGCCATGCGCAAAAGATTTGCGAAATCCGGCTGGACTGCGATAACGACGCCGTATTGTTAATTGTGGAGCAAATTGGCGGCATTGCTTGCCACACTGGTCGGGAAAGCTGCTTTTATCAACAGCTAAAAGACGGCGAATGGCAGGCGGTCGACCCGGTGCAAAAAGACCCGGCCGACATCTACAAGCCCTGATTTTGCGTATTAGAGAAGTGACAAGCGATATATGAACAACCCGGCAAACCAAAGTGATGTGCTGGAACAACTGGCGCAGGTGTTGGCGGAACGCCGCCAAGCGGACCCCAAGTCTTCTTATGTGGCGGGCTTATACGCCAAAGGTTTAGAGGCCATACTGGCGAAAGTTGCAGAGGAGTCGGGCGAGGTGCTTGACGCCGCGCGCACGGGCGACGATGCTCATTTAGTACATGAAGTAGCGGATTTGTGGTTTCACACCATGGTGATGCTTATTCAGCGGGGCTTGCAGCCGTCGCAGGTAATTACCGAGTTACAGAACAGATTTGGCATATCCGGCCTGGACGAAAAGGCATCACGTCAGGCTGGCTGACACAACATATTTAAAAGAGGAAGCAATTATGGGTTTCGGAGGCATTAGTATCTGGCAGCTTTTGATTTTGCTGGTAATCGTAGTTTTATTATTTGGCACCAAACGCTTACGCAATATGGGCGGCGATTTGGGCTCGGCCCTGAAAGGCTTTCGCTCGGCTATGAAGGACGGCGATGCCGAAGAAGAAGAGCAGGACGCCCGCAAACGCGATGAAGACCCGCAGTTGGTCGACGAAGTGGGCCAAACCCGTAAAAACACCGATCCAGTTGAAGACGCCGAGAGCCGCGAAAAACAACCGCGCGACCCAGGCTAACTGGCACAGTGTTTGATATCGGCTTCTGGGAACTGGGGCTGATCTTCCTGATCGGCCTAATCGTTCTGGGGCCCGAGCGGTTGCCCAAAGTGGCACGTACGCTTGGCCTCTGGGCGCGTCGTGCCCGAGGCTATATGCAAAGCATTACCTCGGAACTCGAGAACGAAATGGACGTGGGTGAAATGCGCGAACATTTCCGCAAGACGGGTGAGTACCTAGGCCAAACCCGCGACGAATTCAAAACCGGCGTAACTGATCTGCGTGACAGCGTGCAGTCCGCCACTGGCCAGGGCGGCGGCAAGCGCGACCATTTTCGCCGTGCGCAAGCAGCTAAAGCCCCGCCTGCAAGCAAGTCTTCCGACGACGCCGCGACCGAGCAAGCAGACGACCAGGCAAAACCGGACGCACTAGCAGACCCAAGTAAAAGCGGCGAATGAGCGAACAACAAGCACAGACGGACGAAAGCCAGGAAGAGCGGCCCTTAATGGAGCACCTGCTGGAGCTGCGTAACCGCCTGCTACGCGCGGTAATTGGCATAGTGCTGGTGTTTATACCGCTGGCATTCTTTGCTTCCGAGCTATTTACCTGGTTGTCCGGCCCTTTGCTGGTGCACTTGCCGGAAGGCAGCAGCCTAATCGCCACCGAAGTGGCCGCGCCGTTTTTGGCGCCATTCAAACTCGCAATCATGACTGCGGTAACCATTTCGTTGCCGTGGGTGTTGTACCAATTATGGGCGTTTGTAGCGCCCGGTCTATACGCCAACGAACAACGCCTGGTGTTGCCGCTGCTGGCCTCCAGTACTGGGCTGTTCTATTTGGGTATGGCCTTTGCCTACTACGTAGTATTCCCACTGGTCTTCGGTTTTTTCGTAGGTATTACGCCTACGGGCGTTGCGGTGATGACCGATATCAGCCGTTATCTGGATTTCGTGCTCGGCATGTTTATGGCATTCGGCGTCGCGTTCGAAGTGCCGGTGGCAATCGTGTTAGTTGTTTGGGCAGGATTTACTACGCCGAAACAGTTAGCGAGTTATCGCGCTTATATCGTGGTCGCCGCGTTTGGCGTGGGCATGGTGCTTACACCGCCGGACGTAATCTCCCAAACCCTGTTAGCGGTGCCCATTTACTTGCTGTATGAAGTCGGTCTGTTGGCTGCACGCTGGATGGTGCCCGGCATTCGTGAAGTCGAAGCGCAGCAGGCGCAAGCGGCGCAAGACCAAAACGATAACTAGAAAGATAAATGGGACTTCTACGAACAAATTGGTGAACTGTCGGCTTGTTAAGCCATTGTTCATCGACGGCGTGCGACTCTGCGCCCTCGCGGTAGGCCAGGACGGCCACAACCAAGCGTATGAGAGGGACCTCGACACTTCCAAATAGGACTCTATTTATGCAAAAGCACACAGTATTATTCACCGCATTGGCTTTATCTTCAGGCACCGCCCTGGCAGCCGGAGGCGGTTTAGGTTTGGGCGTTGGCCTGGATGTAGGCGGCCTTAATATCGGCGTGAATGCCGACACCTCGCTGGACCAGCAATTTTCCGCGCTAGACAGCAACGGCGATGGCGTGATCAGTAAAACCGAGGCCAAGGCTAATGCCGATCTTTCCTCCTCTTTCTCCGGGCTGGATGACTCCGGCGATGGCGAACTCACCAGAAGTGAATTCACCACGGGTTTGAGAGCAAAAGCTGGCGCGGCCGCGGGCGGTGTTTCCGATTCCGTTAAATCTGGCGTCAATGCGAGCACTAATGCCGCTGCCAACGTCGGCAGTAAAGCCAAGGCCGGCGTTAAAGCCGGTGCGAACACGGCGGCAAATGTAGGCGCCAAGGCCAAAACCGGTGTAGAAACCGGCGTTAAAGCTGGCGCCGCCACGACTGCGGCTACTGGCAAGACTGTAGTAAACAGCGCCAATGCCGGGGTTAACCTGAGCACTGAGTTACTGAATCAGTTTCAGGGCCTGGATACCAATAACAACGGCTTGATCAGCAAAACCGAAGCCTCGGTAGATGCCGATATTGCTAGTTCGTTCGACGCATCCGACGCCAACAATGATGGCGTCTTGGCCCAAGGCGAATTCCGCACTGCGGCCAAAGCCAACACTGGCGGATTCTTTAGTCGCTTGTTTGGTGGCTAAATAAAGCCGTAGTTACTACGGGCAAATAAAAAACCCCGCGCCTGCTGGCGCGGGGTTTTTTATCGCCATTATTGGCGTTTAAGCGTTAGCCGTTAGTGGTTGCTTCCTGCAAATCTTTACGCAAGCGAGTTAAACGCTCCAATAAACTGGTAGTTTTCTTATTCTGCGCCTTCATGGCAGCTAGAGTATCTTGTTGCAGCTTCTCGCCAGCTTCCTTCACATCGGATTCGGCTAGGGCTTCTTGCTGCGCGCTCAGTAATTTCTGGCGTTCCTGCTGGAATTCCTGAACCAACTGCTGCTTTTTGGCTTCCTCTATATCTTCCGCCTTAAGCTGGCTGGCGATTTCCTTCATTCTTTCCAGCTTGTCGTCGGCGTCATAACCATTTTCTTCCATGCGCTCTTCGATCATGCTTTGAAAAGCGTCGCGCTGTTCGGCTAGTTCGGGGTTGGCCTTGTAAGTTGCCTCACGGATGCTGGCCAATTCCTGTGCGGCCGCTTGGTAATCCTGGGCCATCGCCTTAACCTTTGCTTGGTCGGCCGTGGGGGCAGCACCGGCTTGGGCTAAGGTCACGCCGGGCAGTGCGAAAGCAGCGGCCGCTAATAACGACGCGGTCTTTAAAAATTTAAGTTGTTTCATAGTCAAATCCTTTCTACGGTGAATGTGCCCCTCGAAATTAGGCTACCGAATGTATTTTGCTTAGCTAATCACGTTAACAGTGATGTTTATTGCATTGCAAAACCTACGTGCGGCTATTTTTTAAACGATGCGAGCTTGTCCGCGGCGCGGGTGGTCTCTGGCAACCGATAGCGCGTTAGGCAGTGAAGTGTCCATTTTAAAGCGGTTGCCAGGTCCAGGCGGTGGCCGGGTGATACATAAATAGGTTT
>Ga0115551_1000827_pt1 | contig 20364 bp, 20 predicted proteins | sample COGITO_mtgs_1103_FD_87179 | JGI IMG/M metagenome (GOLD analysis project Ga0115551, IMG submission 87179) | Pelagic marine microbial communities from North Sea - COGITO_mtgs_110321 | ecosystem: Environmental > Aquatic > Marine > Epipelagic | place: Germany:Helgoland, sampling site Kabeltonne... | reverse complement strand
GTATCCATAATGGCGACCAACGTTTGATAATCAATCTCTGGCGTTGGCAATAAAACCACATCGTTTTTATCAGGAAAGCCTTTTTTAACTTTCTGTAAAACTTCAGATAACTTTTTATGATCTTGTTTTGTTTCGACGACCGGAATATCTCCAATTACACGAGATGCTCCCCCAGCGGCAACAACAACTTGCATTCCAGTTTTTCTAATAGTGACTTCAACTGATACATCTTCAGGATTTACATTCCCGACAGAATCCCCTAATGGCAATTTAAGATCAAGTACGGCCGTCTGCGCAAATACCATATTTAATAGCAGCACAGGAACCAAAATGATCATTAAATTCATGAAGGAAGTAATATCGAGATCTGCCTCTGATTTCATTCTCTTATGGCGTCTCATTACAACGTCTCCATTAACCTTCTTTGGTAGGGGTCGGCTTACGCTCAGTTACGATATTTAAAAACTTAACACCGGCCATCTCAATACTGTCAACAATTTCATTGGTTTTAGCTTGTAAAAAAGCATGACTCAGTAATAAAGGAATTGCGGCCATTAGACCAAATGCGGTGGTATTCATTGCTACAGAGATAGACTGAGATAGCAGTGTTGCTTTTTCGGCAGGTGCCGCATGAGCAACGGCGGTAAATGCAGCAATAAGACCCATAATGGTACCCAATAATCCCATCAAGGTTGCGATATTGGCTAAAGTCGCAACATACTGCGTACGCTTTTCCAATTGAGGAATCGCTTCCATAACACCCTCTTCCATCGCTAGCTCGATGTCTTCACGTCGGCCAGAAGGAATACGATTGATGCCTGCGGAAAAAATAATCGATATTTTAGCGACTGAAGCATTGGTATAATTTAATGCTGCGCGAAAATCACGCTTCTGCAACATGGGTAAAACATCTTCAAATGCCTGACGATTTGACGACTTTTCGCGCGTTAGAAAGATGAAGCGCTCAAGCGTCACTGCAAGACCAACGGCTAAAATAATTGCAATTGGGTACATAAAAGTGCCGCCTTCTTGAAAGAAGCGAATGATGGTATCCATTTGGTAATCCCCTATTTTTTTAGTTTTAGTTTTAAATATTTCATCGATGCGATTTTTTATCACACCGGAAATGAGGTATTAGAATGTTAACAAACATACTAATATAAAAGTTTGAATCAATAATGCTATTTTATTTATTTTTATTATCTAGCGATGAAAAGTTATATTCATTCTGAAAATAATTCAAATACTTAACTTCTCTTTTCATAATCTGGCGACTAATAGGTTTTAGCCATTGTTTACGATAACTATTAACAGGAGCGAATAGTCGCCCTGCTCCAGGCGCAGGTTGCCAAGGCGTTACATACAACACACTAGGCTCTTCACTATTACCTTGAATAGAAATACCATCAAGTCGAATAACATCACCCGCAAACGCAGTAAATGGCAAAATAAGCAGAATAATCATAATAATTTTCATTATTCTTCTCCCGCTAATTGCGGCGTAGAGTTGTTAGTTTCCGCTGACTTTTCAATATTGCCCGTCGGTTTTTGTTGATCTTCAGTCGGCACTCTACGCTTCAAATCAACAACCCAAGATTTTACCGTTTCATCTTGCTGATCACCCTGAGCAACTAAATATCGCTGATAGTATGAGAGTGCGTTTACATTATCATGCAAATACAAATCTGATAGCACTCCTAGATTATACAAGGTCATCACATCATTAGGATTGCATTCTAAAGCCGCTAGATACTGCTCTTTAGCACGTTTAAATTTCCCCAACTCCCGTAATACAATGCCTTTAAATGAAACGGCTTGGCAAAAGTTTTCATCCTGCTGCAGAGCGGTATCGATGCTTACGAGAGCCTCCTCAAACTTTTCTTGCTTACTTTGGACGATAGCCAAATTAGACCAAGGTCCAGCAAAGTCTGGAAATCTTAATGTAATATCAAGCAGTAACTTTTCTGCATCCAAAAACTTCTCATCCTGCATTAGTACGAGTGCATCACCAAAATCTTGCTGCAATGCCAATGGAACCGGGCCTAATACGTCAACTTTAAGATCAATAACTTCTGGTTTTGGAGTAAACACACTACAACCACTTAAGCTAACCACTGTGGCTAAAAAGCTTAGACGCACAACTTTAGCGAATAGCGTCAACATAACTCACCTGTTTTTCATATTTTGCATATTGAGCGGGCATCAACTCAGCTAAAGAACCATAACTTTTTTTCACCCATTGATCATACAATCCATCAAAGGTGCGACCTGCATTTTTTTGATGAACTTCGATCGCTGCCTCTTCTAAAGGAAAGGCCTGATCTTCAAGTAAATAACCATACTCTTCAAGCGCTAACTCATCTAACCCAGCGGGGCGTTCTGAAGCCAATAAGCCACTGCCAAACTGCGAGTACAGTTCAGCAATTCGAAAAGTAGCTGAAGTCGTAAATTCGAGCACACCTATTTGTACTGCTTGTGTATATCGTTCCATAGCGGCTTTCATTCGCTTATTTTTTCTATTAATACTTTTATCTAGTGGCAGCGTAATTTTTACTTTCTCAAACTTTATGCGTTCATTTTCAGCGAGTTCATACGCAGATTTAGCGGCTAAGTACTTTGATCGATCTGTTCTGTCTTCCCTTGCACCAAGATGCAACCAAACTATTTTATTCATCCAAAATAATCTTTTAGTATCATCCCCTTGCGCTAAATAAATAACATCCAGCTTATGATGCGCTTCAATAGCGGGATTAAAAGGTCTTTTGTAATCATGAGCATAACGCTTGTACATAACCAACGCATTATCTAAGTCTTTGGCTTTTTCAAAATACTCCGCTGATTGAAATAAAGCGATTCGCGACTGCTCTTTATTACCACCTTGCTGCCATATTTTTTGTAACTCAAACGCGGCACTACGCCAGTTCTCTTGGCTTTCATAAGCGACGATCAACTTTGAAGGAATATCTTTCACCAAACGGTGATTTGGATAGGCCTTCCTAAAATCTAACAATACGGGTACGGCTTGCTCATATTTCTCAGCCGCCATTAATAATGTGGCCGCATCAAACTCTGCACTGACTTTAATATCACTTTCAGGGACTAGCTTAGCAATACGAAGCCAATTTTTAACTGCTAATTCATTATCGCCCGAAGCCTTAGCCATTTCGCCTTGTTTATAAATAGAGGCGGCTAATTTTTCACGTAAATCATTGCGCGATTTCGATTTAATTTTGTCATAACTAAGAGCTTCTTTAATAGCCTGCTCTGCTTCCACAAACTGCTCTAAATAAAAGCTTGAATGACTTCTTACCAAGGATGCTCCATAACGGTGACGAGCAGACAAATTACCTTCAGATTCCCAAGCAAGGTTTGCCGTCACCAAGGCTTGCTCGTAATATTGACCGGCCAATAGCATCTCAGCAGTATTCACCAATACCTGTCCTCGACGCTCATCTTTCGGGAATTCCTGAACAAAACGCATCGCACTGGCGACCGTTAACTGTCGCCAAATAAGTTTATCCGCTTTTTTAGGCTTGTGTTTGCTGTACGTTAAAATGGCAGCATAACCAGACTCAGCCGCTTTCTCGTAGTCAGGGTATTGGTAAGCCACGATTTCGTAGTGATCTTTAGCTAATGGATATTGCTTTGTTTGATAGGCCACTTCTGCCAATAAAAAATGCGCCTTCGCGGTATCTTCAGCATCAGGGAAACTTCGAATGTATTCACCATACCAGCCAATCGCTTCTTGCAGACGCTCTTTCTTTTCTTTGCCATTTTTAATCCGCTGACCCCAAGCATGATTAAAACGAGCAAGGTCCCAAATATAAGTTGATAGTGCTGGCTTTATCGTTTCTTGAACCGCTAGAGTATGATTTTCCCAGTACTCACCACCGACCCCAAACGTTTCGACAAATATTTTTTTATGCTTACGCAATAACGTGGGGTAACGTGCTTTTGTATAGCCTTCAACAACACGCTGGTAAAATACAGGGGACAGCACATCTTGAGGATAACGATTAATAAAAGCCCTTAACGTTGACGCGCCACTTTTATAATATTTTTTATTATAGTACTGGCTGGCTAACGTTTCATAAATTCGATGTTCATAATGACGGCGGCCAATACCTGCATAAAACTGGTTTATGTTTTCCCAATCCCCTTGATAATCAAAAGTAATTGCCATAATGCGCAAAATATCTTTTAACATACTTTGCTGACCAATTGAGGCTAAAGTAATAGTTTCTTCGGTAGGAAATTCAAAATCTAAAACAGAAGTAAAAGACAACAATGATTCATCATAACGGTTCTGTTTAAATTGAGACCAACCCACCAAATACATCGCATTTAGATAATATTTATTACCTTCAGAGCCACGTATTATTAAGCGTTGGTAGGAACTTTCAGCTAAATCATAAACACCATTTGCATAATAGATATCCCCCAATCGAAAAAGAGATTCTAGGTAATAGTCAGAACGCGGATATAATTCTGTTAATTGCTCAAGGACTCGAATAGTTTCAAAAGGCTCGCCTGCTAATGAATAAGCTTTTGCAAGTTGATACAAGGCTAGATCGTTATCGTTTCGATCTGGATATTTCGCTAATAATTTTTCATAATCAGCAATAGCTTCTCGACCTGCATCCAACTCAAAAACTTTAGCGCTGGCTTCATCAGATTGATCACCTCCCTCCAAAATAAATTCATCTTTTTGCAATCGCAAATTGGCAATTCTATGATGGGTCCTTATTCTTAGTTCTTCATCCGTCGAAACTTCTAAATAAGCTCGGTACTTCTCCATCACCTCATCATGATCAATGTCTATATTTTCATTGCCCATTAAGCGAAGAGCAGCCGGTGCTAAGTTACCCAGTGTTTGCTGGCTCAACTGCTCTTGTTCAGTAAGAGGCTCTAATACGCTACAACCTGATAATAACGCGATGGTCAAAACAGCACATAATAACTTTTTCATTATTGCTGTTCCTCTTCACTCAACTCACCAAAAGCAACGTGACGCTGTAGTGCTTCATCGTATAACCGGGCTATCGATAAACGTGATTGAGACAGGTAGTCATTTATCCGGTCAATCTGGGCATTTAAATATTGCGTTGAACTGACGAGCAAAGCCGCTTTACTTTCTGTTTTAGCGTCTTCTGCTGATGCTTTTAAGGCATTAACGTTTGCCAGAACCATCAATATTTTATCTTTCATTCCTACCCAAGCAGAAGGAGACCATTTATGCGCAAGGCGCGTTTCAAGTAACATCGTATCCGCTGTTCTTATCAATCGCTCCATAGCACCCAACTGTTTTTTAAGGCCCCACTGTTTATGCACTTTTTGTGCACTCATTTGCCATAAAAAAACACCCTTAACCCGGTTCCAGCGTTGCTGATACATCTCTACATTACGACTGGCCTTATTAATAAGATTAAGCCTTTCAATTCCTTTTGCTGAGCGTGCTAACAAATTTATGTTCTTAGCTTCGTGATCATTCGGTAAGGCAAGCAGATCATTATTTGATTGATTAAGCTGATCTTGCATTTGCTTTAGCTCATTCTTTACTGTGCTCAGTTGCACACTAGATTGCTCTAACATGGCCGACGCGTTCAGCGCCTTAAACGTTTGCTCTCGTTTACTTACCAGCGTTAGCCATAATTTCAAACTGTTTTCTTTTTCATTTAAATAATTGGTTAACAGCAATAAATCACGATATTCAGTCATTTGATTCACCAATTTATTATTGGTGACTAATTGCTGTAAGACCGCGGCAGTATCGTTTAAAGGTAATGTTGTTTCAATATTTGCCTGCCAACCCCAGCCTTGATCATCTTGCTTATAAATCCAATCTTCAAGCCAGGGGTTATCAGCCAAACCTTCATTCATTTGAATGAGTAAAGACTTCATGGACAGCAACCGTTTTTCTGTCTCTTCATACACATTTAACGCCTGAGTACTGGCATACATAAGTTCCAATACATGAGGAACACCCAGCATAGATTCCATTACTTCAGGGTTGAATTGATTAAATCGAATCTGTAATTCCCGCCAAGGCTGTAACGCAGCTTCATACTGACCTTGCTCAACTTTTGCCCAACCATATTGCAAAAGCGCAACAGGCGTATAGGGACCAGCAAGACTAATACGTTTTAAATGCTTTTCAGCAGAGCGATATTTACCCGTTTGTAAAAAGTGCAACGCAGAAATTAGATGTATTCGATCGCGTAAGTCATGACCTTCTTGAGTTTCTGGTAGATAAAAAGTCGCATCTTCCATGAGTAGCGCTGTACTTTGTCCGCTATTATTCCCATTAAACATCGATAAGATAAGATTATGTCGAGCGAATCCCGTCCAAATACTGCTTCGCGGCATGTCACTAATCATGGTAAGTGCTTTCTTATGCTCTCCAAACTCGATCAATGACGCTGCTTTCATGAATTGAGCTTCCGCTACTGTTTCTAATGTTAACTGAGCGAAATCGATATTTTTAATACTGTAAAGTGCTGACTCATACTGCCCCAACTCAAACCAGCGACGCGCTAAGAAAAACCATGTTTGAGAGGAAACCGTACGGCCTGTTTTCTGTATCTCAGTAAAAATTGATTGCGCCTGTTCGTGCAAACCTAATGACAGTAACATGGCAGCTTCCATGACATCTGCCTCGTCAGCAATAGCACCTTCTTTGGAACGTAATAGCTTCAGCTGATTCATCGCACTGGGAAAATCACCCGTGAGATAATGATAATAATATTCACCTTTTTGAAGGCGCACTATTTCCTGCTCATTGCTTTGAGCATAAGAAAAAGTCGCGCTAAATAATAAAAAAGCTATCAACAATAATTTCATATATTTACCACTGACTAATCAGCAGTTCTGCATTTTGCATTTCTTTATTATCTTGTACTTTCAATTCGATATACAAAGGCTGATCAAGTTTTTCTATTTTTGCCTCTATAACAAGTTCACGATTTTCCCCATACTTGTCCACGCCTTTAGCAATGGCTTTAATCGCATGTAAACCAGGCCCTAAATTAAGGTTACTTAGAGGCTGCACTGCGCCTTCCCGTAATGCACTTATTTGGCGCTTAGTATATAAATATTGGATCGGCTGCTTGTCATCGACCGTTATATTAATTGAATAAGGCTCGAAAAATTCGCCGTATGCCAGCGAGAAAAACACAGCGGCCCGGGTTGTTGCAGGACTCAGCAATTCTTCTTCCAGCTGATATAAATCTCTATTTAAATCCAATACCGATTGTTTAATCGCCGTTGCCTTAATACTCAACTGACTTGCTTGCGCCGATGCTTTTTGTGCATTCATCACATCGGCTTCTTGTACAGGTTGTGCGACGCTGGTCATTGATATTAAAGATAACAATACTAAATAGGTAAAACGCATTTTTTGTAACCTTCTTACTGAAACCATTCTTTGTTATTAAGCCAAAGCTTTAATTCGTTTGATACTTCAAGCTTGCGATCATTGACACTGTCCGTAACGAGGTAATCTAAAACGCCATCCGGTGAAATAAACATCACGGCCGGAGCAGATTTAAACCACCAAGCTTCTGAATTCGAAGCCTGATATTCCAATACGGGCAAACGTGACCATGGTGCGGTGTAATCAGTTTGTTTACGCCATAAAAACCACGTCTGAAGCCCTTCTACCGCCAAGCTTTCTGCGAGATACTGTAAATCGATCAATGTTTCTTCGCATTGGTCGCATGCATCCAACCAAACGAGCATCACGGGCTTACCAATTTGTTCAGATAGACGCTGCGGTGCCCCATTACTACTGGGCATGACAAAATCCGGAACATGGTCGCCAACCTCTAATGCTTCCGCAAACGGAAAGATGCAAACAATCATTAAAAATATTTTATAAATAGGGTTAAGTATTCGCATCTCTTATCGAAGCCTGTCTGTTGCAAAGTTCATCATTAATTCGAGGCTTCACCATTAGAATGCAGCATAATTTTTATGATTAGATAACTGCCAATTCATAGCAACCGCAGTAACATCATCCGAAGTTAAGTCGATCACCTTCTCGATGTGACTTAAGACAAGATCACGTTTCAGTACACTATAACCTGCTCCTATCGACCAATCTATGGCTGATTCAGTCGCTTTTGGCGTTATTTGCCATTCATTAAGGTCACAATCAGCCGCAGAGTAGCATTTCCCACAAATAAGATAACTGGCCCAAATGCCGACTTTACCACTGCTATCTTGCTCAGTTGGTAAACTGTGACCCAGTTCTATTCTCATATCATTGATTTCCAAATAAATAAGAGTAAGCATTACAAGAAGGAATCGAGGGCACGGGGCTAACTTTAGAGTTTTTTATAATAGAAAATGAATTAATAGCGAACTTCACACGTAGAAATGGCGTCGTCAACCGTTCTTGCACGACAAGAAATAGGGAGGGAATGATATTATTTAGAACAGACAACCCTAGCGTCATACTCCACACGGGTTGAAATTTTAAGCTTCGCATTTTGCGCTAGCCTTTATTTTAATTATATTTATTAGTTATATTATCATCCTTAATAATTGGTATTAGTTTACCTGTCAAAGCAAATAATTCCAGTTCTTTTGCCTTAGTGCATCCATCTAATTAACGGATGCACTTTTAAATACTCTCAAATTCAGTTACTGACTCATTTTTTTCATAGCTTTCTCAAGTCCTTCTAAAGTCAGAGGATACATTTCATCTTCCACAATCTGCTTAATTGCGCCCAATGATCCTCCATTACCCCAGTGACTCTCAGGTGCTGGATTAATCCATACCACCTTATCAAACTTGTCTTTCACTCGCTGCAGCCAAACAGCTCCTGCCTCATCATTCCAATGCTCAACACTGCCGCCCGTATGCGTCACTTCATAAGGTGCCATCATCGCATCACCAATAAAGATAACTTTATAATCACGGCCAAATTTATTCAGCAAATCCCAAGTCATTGTCTGTTCATTGGTACGACGAATATTATTTTTCCAAACTGACTCATATAAGCAGTTATGAAAATAAAACGTTTCCATGTGCTTAAACTCAGTTCTAGCCGCAGAGAATAGCTCTTCACAGACTTTGACATGAGGGTCCATCGAACCACCGATATCAAAAAACAATAATACTTTCACCGCATTATGACGCTCAGGCACCAGCTTTAAATCTAAATAACCAGCATTTCTTGCGGTACTTGCAATCGTATCGTCTAGATCTAAGGTATCAGCCGCGCCGGTGCGAGCAAACTTGCGCAAACGGCGTAAAGCAACTTTGATATTACGAATACCGAGTTGAATTGAATCATCTAGGTCGCGATAATTACGTTTTTCCCAAACCTTAACCGCCTTCTTATGTCGAGACTGCCCCTGCTCAATACGAAAGCCTTCAGGATTAAAACCATTAGCACCAAAAGGTGATGTCCCCCCCGTACCAATATTTTTATTACCACCCTGATGACGTTTCTTCTGATTTTCCAGACGCTCTTTGAAGGCCTTAATAATTTCGTCTAGGCCACCCAAGTCTTTAATCTTATCCATTTCCTCTTGAGTCATGATGCGCTCCATCTCTTTACGCATCCAATCATCAGGAATACTAGGATCATCCATCGCAAGATCTAAGTTATCAATGCCTTCGAAATAATGAGCGAATGCTTTATCAAACTTATCGTAATGGCGCTCATCTTTAACCAGACACAGCTTCGCCAACGCATAAAAATCATCTAGGTCCGCAAACGATAAATGACCTTCTAGCGCGGCGACTAAATCCAAATATTCACCGACGGAACAAGGCACTTTCGCCTTGCGTACCGTCATAAAAAAATCAATAAGCATAACTACCTCCTAAGCCTGAGCGCTTAACCGCGGCGACGGCTCATGAAGGCCAATTTTTCTAACAACATAACGTCTTGCTCATTTTTTACCAAAGCACCGGCCATGGGCGGAATGGCTTTTGTTCTATCAGTATCACGCAAAAGATCAACGCCGATCTCGTCAGCCATCAATAACTTAAGCCAATCGATCAATTCAGACGTGGATGGCTTTTTCTTCAAACCAGGAACTTTACGAACATCAAAGAATACTTCCATTGCTTCTTTTACAAGAGACGCTTGGATGTTTGGATAATGAACATCAACGATCTTCATCATGGTTTCTTTAGAAGGGAAATCGATATAGTGGAAAAAACAACGACGTAAGAAAGCATCAGGTAATTCTTTCTCGTTATTACTAGTGATCAAAATAATAGGACGATGCTTAGCCACAATACGCTGTTGTGTTTCGTAGCAATAGAACTCCATTTTATCGAGTTCTAATAACAAATCATTTGGAAATTCGATATCGGCTTTATCGATTTCGTCAATCAATAATACAACGGGCTTATCGGCATCAAAGGCTTCCCAAAGCTTTCCCTTAACAATGTAGTTCTTGATGTCATGAACTTTATCGTTGCCGAGTTGAGAATCACGCAAACGGGATACAGCATCATATTCGTATAAGCCTTGATGCGCTTTTGTTGTACTTTTAATGTGCCACTGGATTAGTTCAGTACCTAAAGATTCTGCTAACTGCTCCGCAAGCATAGTTTTACCGGTGCCAGGCTCGCCTTTTAATAATAATGGACGCTGCAGAGTAATGGATGCATTAACAGCCATCTGCAACTCAGGCGTTGCAACATATTCACTAGTACCTTGGAACTTCATAATAGCCTCACACTGAAAAATCGAATACATAAAATTTTCCGCAGTATATAGCGACGATAGCCCTTGCAGCAAGACTCTTAATTCTGCTAGCTCTACTGACTGGCCAACCGTAATAACAAATCACTACCCAATAAAGGTTTCGCTAAAAAGTAGCCTTGCAGACGATCACAACCGAGCGCTTCCAGCTTTAATTGAGTCGCCCTATCTTCAACTCCTTCAGCAACCACTTCGACGCCCAGTCCTTTGCACATGGCAATAATCGTTTCGACAATCACCTGATCTTCATGGCTATAACAAAGCTCTTGAATAAATGAACGATCAATCTTCAGCTCTGAAACCGGCATTTTTTTCAGATAAGCCAGTGACGAGAATCCGGTTCCAAAATCATCCAAAGCAATACGAATACCCAGTGCGGTCAAGCAGCGCAAAAAATCCAATGAACGCCTAGGCTTTTTCAACAAGACTGTTTCTGTGACTTCTAAAATAAGCTGCCCTGCAGGAATATCATAAAGCTCAAGCTGCTGAGCAATATCTTGTAGTAAATTATTTTGCCAAAGGTTGAGTGTTGAAAGATTGATCGAAAGAGTTATTTCAAAACCCGCAGTTAAGACCTTCTGATATTGTGAGAAAGCATGGCTTATTACCCAATGTGTCAATGGCTGAATGAGGCCAGTTTGTTCCGCCAATGCGACTATTTCATCAGCAGGTAAAGGACCATAAATAGGATGATTCCAGCGCAGTAATACCTCAACACCTAAGATTTTACCGCTCCGACAATCAAACTGAGGCTGGTAATGTAAAAACAAGCCTTGATCACAGGCGATTGCGTTGCGCAAATCCGCGACTAGCGTGAGTTTTTTCTGACTGTACCGGTCTGCTTTCTCGCTATACCCAGCCCAAGGCTGTTTTTCTTGCTCTGCAAACTCCAACGCGACATGCGCTCGACGCATCCATGACGTCACATCATCGTCGACCAACGTCGATGCAAAACCCACGGAAATAGGGGTCTCGATCTGCATCCCTTGATAATGTAACGGCTGGCTAGAGTCTGTAAGCAACTGCTCAATAATTTCCTCCAGTCGATATGCCTGAGTATCTTTTAAAGCGATCGTAAAGTGCGTTCTATCCAGCAGAGCAACCGGACCTGCCTGATCATAAAGGCCGTATTGAAGGGGTATTATTTCAACATAACGCTGACACAGAGCTGAAAAGCGCAAGGCCATTTCAACCAGTATTTCATCTGCACGAGAATGGCCTAGCGTATTATTGATTTCATTGAATTGATGCAAGTGGAAAATGGCTAAGGTCTTATTTTCATACAGATCACGATTATTATCTGTAAAAAAACCTTCTAAAACCTTGTGTAAAAAAATACGATTGGGTAAGCGTGAATGATATTCATGATGCGCCTGAAAATGTAATTCCTGCTCCACCTGATTACGCTGTAATATTTCGGACTGAAGCGCCTTTACACTTAACTGCAAGCGATGATCGAAAAACCGCTCTCGATTAGCAGCATCATAATTAGAATTGGATAATTGCATTAAGTTGTTAATACTGACCGCCACCTGAGCGGTTACAAAAGGCGTCCGAATATAATCATTAGCGCCTTTCTCTAGCGCTCGATCAACCCCTTCGCACTGCTTTCCACCACTGATAATAATGGGGACTAAATAGCCCTGCGGCTGCAAACGCAACCATTCAACGATTGATTCTGCCGAGCCACAAGGAACATCAAAATCTAAAACAAGTAGATCGGGGAGAAAAGAGAGAAAATGAGATTTGAAATCGTGATAGTCAACCAAGCTACAAACCTGCTCAATGGCCAAGGAGCTTAGAATTCTAGAAAGTAGATTTCTATTAGTGTCCTGACCATCAACAACAAGTACCTTTGCTGACTGTGTTCGTAATAGGGATGATAATGGCAACATCGAGAAAATAGACCAAAACTGATTTGCTCAATTCTATGCCATTCAAGTCACGAAAGACAATCACTACTCCTCTTTTTACTTAGTTCCTTCATCACCCTCTTTACTTGCATTTTTATCATTATCAAATTCGCCCCAAGAGTCCTCATCCGTATCAACATCATCCGGGTCTATAGAGAAATCTTCATCAAAGCTATCAGTCGCATCACTGCCTTCTGTATCGACTGAGGCAGAAGCCTCCTCAGAAAATGATATTTCTTCTTCACCAATTTCATCCAGAGAATCAAAGTCTCCAGCAAAATCATCTTCCAAATCTTCTAGGTCAGCAATCACTCCTTCTGCCTCGATATTGGTTTGAGCATCGACTGCGAGCGTTGATTTACGCAATATAAACCACCATACCCCAGCGCCAATAACAGCAACGTTCAACAAACCAATAAGCAAATAAACCCACCAAGCTAAGCCTTCCTCCTCACCAGCCACTTCGCGCTCATTATCCGTAAGTGATTCATCAACAGGTTCTTCTTTGGTGACATCATCGATGTCAATTTTTGGAACAATACTCTCTTCCACGGCTTCTTCAGGCTCATCCTCAACGACAGCACTGTCGTCTGCAGCACTTTCATCAATGCTACTATCGGCACTCTCATTTAAGTTTTCACTTACAACGTTGCCGTCATTAGATTCAACAGCATCATTATTTTCACCCTCTACTATTTTATCAGCGACTTCAGATTCAGCGTTTTCAGATGGAATGGGCAGATCAAACACAATACTTTCTGGCTTAACCTTAAAATTCTTACCACTTTGAGTGACACCACGCACATTCAAATCAACGCGATACTGGCCTGGTCCTTTCGTCTCCTCAATTTCACTAACCCAAGCTTGTGCCTGTTCATCAAAAATAACCGATTGAATGATCGTATTGTCATCAGGGCTTTTTATTTTTGCAATAACTCGAGAACGTTCGATATCCAAATTATCTGACAACCCTCTCACTTCAATGCGATATACGCCCTTGCTAGTATCGGCACGATGAGTAATTTCAACAGGCTGAATCATGGTCATTGAAAAGCTTCGCTTACGCTGAAACGTTCTGCCTTCAGCGACAACATCAACCTGATATTGCCCCATTTCCTTCAAACGATATAAACCTTCCCGATAAATACCATCTGCTGGAGGACTTTCAGGATCCGAAAGTACCTTACTCCCCTCTCGACCACTCGCAGTAACCACCTTCATGGTTATATCGGTTAAACGCAGAATCTCACTACTATCAACGACATCCCCTTCGTTAGTCAGATTAATCTGAACATCGAGCTTATCACCAGGAAATATCGTCGCTGGAATGCCTTTTATTCGCAAGGCTAAATCTGAAAGAATAGTGACTCGATTAGAAGGATCTAGATCAGCCTCAGCAATCCACGTTCCGGCCTCAGGTAGCTTGATGGTAATTAGATCGAAACTCACATCTTTATGCCAACGAACAGATGCTGGGTGCTTCATTTCAGTCCAGCGCTCACCACCTGGGGTTAATAACGCCGTCTCTTGAGCCCCGACTGAAGGCTTAAAAATCAACGCAGTAAACTCATTAACGCTGCCATCAATGACAAATGTATTATCTTCCATAGGAACTTGTTCGGCAGGGATCGCCTGATCGAAGGCACGCAAAAAAGCCTTCATTAATGCTTCAGCATCTTGCGCTTCAGAATATAACCCGTCGGTTTCTAAAGCGATTTCTTGCAATAAGTTTTTATCCGCTAAATCGGATAACGCCAAGGTGTGTATATTCGCCCCGGCGACGCGGTATTTACCCAATACCTGCGACATCAATTTTTTACGTTCTTGAGTATTTATTTGCTCTGCATTGGCCGCCCCAGCCTCCGCCATATCGATTTTACCGTCTGTTAATAAAATAATACTCTGCTGAAAACCACTATCAGCACTAAGGCCCCAAGCGGCATCATTCAATGCCCCAGACAAATTAGTCTGTAAACCGAATGAAGAAATTTTTAAAGTAGATGTTTTAGCCTGACTACGCCAAACATCGTCTACCTTAGCAACAGGCACTAGATTATTGACGTAACGACCAAAGGTCCAAATACCAGCTTGAGCGCCCTCGGGCATTAATTCTAATAACAAATTAAGCGCTGGAATGCGTAGATCATTGGGATCGGTTTGCTTCATGCTGCCAGAGATATCAACAACGATTCGCACATCGTATGGCAGGGCTTTATTATCACCCTCTGCTGCTGATGTGGCTGTCGAAACTCCAACCCATAAAATGCTAGATAGTAAAAGGAAGGCGGTAAGCCTTCCCCCCGAAGACATAAGGTCTCTGAACATTTCAGAACTCCACCAGGGGAAATAACTTATAACGTTGACTCTAAAACACGACGGCCATTTTCAGTAATGTGCCAACGTACTCCCTCTTTACTACTCACCTTGCCCGCTAAACTGCGCACGGTAAGAACATTAAGGGTTTTTAAAACCGTGCTTTCATCTTGATTCACTTCACGGCACAAGCCCGCCAACGAGCGGAAAATAAAGCGCCCACTAGAGAGTATTTTCAAAACACTGGTCGACGTAACGTCCAACTCATCTTGCATTGTTAAAATACTAGGATCATGAGCATGAACATCCTGCTCTGTTTCCGTATCAATCAATGGCAGCAAGTTAGTTCGAATCATACGTAAATCTTGCTGTACTTCTTCAACACGCTGCTTAGCAACTTGTGCTTCGTTGAAGATACGATCCGATAAATTATCAATCACAAATCGTGACAATAATGCCGAGATCAAACAAAAACCGGTAAAGATCAATAATCTTGAAGGGTCACCTTGGCTTTCAAGCACCAGCTCACTATTAACTAAATCAAGCACAACTGGCACCAAGAATGACGCGCCCACACCCACCACTAAAAAACGAGGCAGACTTGACGCATCCGGATCTTTTTCACCGTATAGATAATAATTAACTAAGCCGCCAAAAATACCGGCGAGTAACATGACGGTTGCCATGATAAAAATATGATTTGCCATCTTTCGACCTCTCATCTATTAGAGTGTGAATTAATTTCAGACCCTAAATAAAGCTCCACTAACATTTATAACGCAGCGACATCGAGCGCTCCTTGCTTTAAAACTAGCAAAGAATCTCAAGTTCGCCACAGTGAAAGAGAAAAAAATCACAAATTTGAATGAGTTAGCGTTATTTTTAGTCAATAACGCTAACAAAGACGTTAATTCTGCTGAGAGAATTTAGTCCGTAAGAAGTTAAACAATGACAGGAGAGACATTAGAATTAAGCCTGCGAACAAGCCAACCAACATACAAATAACCGCATCTAAGATCGGTGCATTATTTTCTAAGAAGGTTCTGAAAATAATAACAAGAAAAGCCGGCGCATAATTTGAAGCCTCCACCGTAAGCGGTGCAGGCGTAAATAATAAAACAGCCCCCAAGATCCTTACAATGGATTTCATATCTTTCTGCACTAGCCAAAAAAACATTTTATCCCATGCCCAAAAACAGGCCAACGCAGACACTGCATACACCAACCACTGAACAACGTTGTCAAACATTAAGCTTTCCATATGATGCGGCTCTGCCACTCCTCCTCAGGAATTTTATCATCTGGTATACCTTTACCTTGCAATGATATTCCGGCTTTGTGCACAGAGTCTGGATCGCCACTGATTAAAGGATGCCAATCATATAAAGGCTTACCTTCGGCGACTAAGCGATAGGCACAAGTATCAGGTAACCAATGAAAGCTATGAGCCTGCTCTGGAGTCAGCCAAATGCACTCAGGCACCTTTTCATTACGAGTTTGATAAACGGTGCAAGAGCAATCGTTTTTATCCATGTACCGACAATGAACATCGGTGTAGTACACTTCATCAGTATCTTCGTCTTCTAATTTATGCAAACAGCAACGAGCACAGCCATCACACAATGACTCCCACTCTTGCTTAGACATTTGCTTTAGGGTTTTAGATTCCCAAAATGGTTTAGCAGCACTCACTCGTCTTTATCTCGCTTGCAAAATAAATCTAAGCCTAAGCCCATTTCTTCTTTTGGCGGTGGCAGCTGTAAATAAAAACCCTTTTCTTTGATCGAAGCTAATACGTTTTGCGCGTCGGCACGGGCAAACTTGCGCTCAGGAGTGATGATCATTTTAGTGACCAGTTCAAGGCTGCCAAATGTATCCAATAAAACCTCAGGCACACGAGACAAATCGTCCGCTAAAGAAACGTATAAATACGTCTCTTCTTTACGGCGACTTTTATAAATATTACACAACAACTTAGTCATAACAGCCTATCTAAATTCTATTCAATGCCGATATCAGCTTGCTCTAAATTGAGCAACAAATTATCACCGACTTCACTTTTTCGCCAACCCAATAAAGGTTCAGGCAAACTATAAGGGCCGCGAGGATACCCAGATCGCAATAAGGCTTCCAGTGTTTTCTTTTTCACCAACATATCCGCTGGAATTTCGAGACTGTCAGCACAGGCAGTCACGACTTTTTTCATCACTTTTAGCTGCTCACTCGCGTGAGGCGCTAGCGGCTTTTGCAAAGCATCAGGCCAGCTTGCTTCTTCAACTAACATCGATTCTGCAATCAAGGCCAAAGCCTCATCACCAACCCGCTGACGAGCATGAGCTTTCATGCCTGCTTGCGCTAAATCTCCTTGATGGACCGGCTGATAACGAGCCATATTCCACAAGACGTTATCTGCAACAACCTGCGAACGCGGAACATTCCAAATCCGGGCTGTCTGCTCACGCCAAATGGCCACCTGCTGTAAAATATACTGCTCTTGTGGACGTAACTTCCACGCCAACTTTATCTTGCGATACTGCTGACTATAATCTTCTGTAATCTGACCTAATGCTAGTATGCGAGCACAGTCTTCTTGCCACCACGACAATCGACCCATGTCCGTCAGCAATACCATCAATCGCTCGTAGCACTGATATAAATAGAAAACATCGGCAACAGCATACTCAACCTGCTTAGGGCGCAAAGGCCTATGCAACCAGTCAGAGCGGGTCTCACCTTTGTCGATATCCAAATCCAGCACCGCTTTTACCAAGCGCTGAAAACCCATAATGCCACCCAAACTTCCAAGCGCAGCACCGATCTGTGTATCGGCTACAGGAAAAGGCGTCGTTCCGGTTAAACGATGACACACTTCCAAATCTTCTGAACACGCATGAAAAACTTTCACTAACTGCGGATTATCCAGCAACTCAGCAAAAGGCGACCAATCTGTTATCGTCAACGGATCGACCAAATAACAATCCTGATTATCCGCTACCTGAACCAGCCCTGCTTTCGGATAGAAGGTCGAGGTGCGCATAAATTCAGTGTCTAATGCGATAAAATCTTGTGCTTGCCACAGCTGGCAATACTTTGCCAAATCACTGTCGGTGGTAATCCAGATTGGCTTAGGGATAGAATGTAAAATATTAATGCTCACTCTTTTCTTTTTTATACTGACTGAAACTAACTCATGACTCGTCGGCCTGTTAAGGCATGATTGAGCGTGCCGCCATCGACTAAATCAAGTTCGCCACCCATCGGAATACCATGGGCAATGCGGCTAACGACAACATCTTCCGGCAACATATCCATAATGAACTGAGCGGTGGCTTCACCCTCGACCGTCGGGTTAGTCGCTACAATTACTTCACGAATAGACAGTTGCTCTACTTTGCGCTTCAAATCTGCCAAACCAAGCTCGGCCGGACCAATACCATCGATAGGGGATAAATGACCGTATAAAACAAAATACTGCCCCTTAAAATCTACACCTTGCTCTAAGGCTAAAACATCGGAAGGAGATTCAACCACACACAGCGACTCTGTTGAGCGCTCAGCATCGCTGCAAATAGGACACAAATCAGATTCAGCATAATTACGACAGGATTTACAATGATCCAACTTATTCATTGCCTGCTGCAAACTGTGACTCAAACGCTCGGCCCCTAACCTGTCTTTTTCTAATAGGTACAGCGCCATACGCTGAGCGGATTTAGGCCCGACACTGGGTAAAATCTGAAAAGCATCAATCAACTGCTGCAATGCCGGTGGCAGCTTCATCGCCATAATTAAACAACCCTAAATTTATAAGCCTAATCGTTTGTAAAACTAGAAAGGAAGCTTCATGCCTGGCGGTAAGCCCATACCCGCTGTCATAGAAGACATCTGGCTTTGGTTTTGCTCTTCGATTTTACGCACAGCATCATTCACCGCTGCCGCTAACAAATCTTCTAATAATTCTTTATCTTCACTCATGATGCTGTCATCAAGCTCAACGCGCTTAACATCATGACGACCTGTCATGGTGATTTTAACCAAGCCTGCACCAGATTCACCAGTGACTTCTGAATTGGCCAGTTCTTCTTGCGCTTTTTGCATCTTTTCTTGCATCTGCTGGGCCTGCTTCATCAAGTTGCCCATTCCACCTTTAATCATAACTATCTTCCTCTTTATCGGGTGTTTAAATTCTGGTTTAAATTCGGTTTTTCAATTCAACTATCAATCTTGATATCTATCAATCAATGTGTCGCCGTAAGTGGACGAATAGAGCCTTCAATAATATGGGCTTCAAATTCTGTTACTAACGCCTGTACAACCTCGTCTTCCATAATCGCATGCCCGGCCTGAGCAAACTGCTCCGCCATTAAGCGGGTACGACGTTGATGAGGTGTTTCGCCACGAGGCAGCTGCACATGCATCAACAACTGCACTGGCAGGCCCGTTATATCACACAATACTTGCTCAATTCGCTGGCGTTGGGAGTCATTAAATAATGCCCCCTGGTCTGGATCAACATCCATCACCAACTGGTTTTCATGTCGGCTAATCAGTGCGCTGTTCAACGCAATAGCCATTGGCATGCCGGCTAACGGCAAATGCCTAACCCACTGCCACCAATTAAGGTTGGTTAACTGCTGCCAATTAAAATCAAAAGCGGCCTCAGGCACAATGTCTTTTCCCATTCGCGCAATATCTTGCGCTACCGGTTCAAGATTGGCCACCACAGGCAACGGATTATTTAATAGATCAGCTGCACCAACTTTAATGGGTTCTTTTTTTACAATTTCAACAACAGAGATATCGTTAGCAGGCTGTTCTGACACTGAATTGTCCATTATAGCGCTGTCTAAAGCAGGACTTTCACCAACAGGGCCTTCAAGACCCGAACGCTCAAACACAGACGTTTCAGCAACAGGATTCTCATAAACAGCATCCTCATAAACAGCGTCTTCATAAACAGGATGTTCAACTACAGGCGCTTCAACTTGTTCAACCACTGGCTCAGGCGCTAATTCTGAGTCAGCTAATGGCTTTTTTTCTTCGAATGTTTCCACTGACTGAGAGTTTTCAGCAGGCTCAGACAGTAATTTAACAGAACCTGGCGCTTCCAAAGACCCGACCAAGTCAAGATTCAAAGGCGCACTGTTTACTGGCTTAAACGCCAACATGCGCAATAAAATCATTTCAAACCCTTGGCGCGGATCGGCAGCCAACGGTAAATCTTTTCGTCCAACTAAGGCAGTTTGATAAAACAACTGAATATCTTCGGGTCGCATCGCCGCGGCCAATTGCATAATCGCCGCTTTATCACCTTCGGTATTATCCACCGAACTCGGAGCAACCTGCGCGACGGCAACCTTGTGCCATAACTGCATTAAAGCTTGTACAACTTCATCATAATCAGGGCCGTG
>Ga0115551_1000818_pt1 | contig 20503 bp, 16 predicted proteins | sample COGITO_mtgs_1103_FD_87179 | JGI IMG/M metagenome (GOLD analysis project Ga0115551, IMG submission 87179) | Pelagic marine microbial communities from North Sea - COGITO_mtgs_110321 | ecosystem: Environmental > Aquatic > Marine > Epipelagic | place: Germany:Helgoland, sampling site Kabeltonne... | reverse complement strand
GAGCATTGCAAAGAACAGTAATAAGCCGCAGCATGGAGTAAGACTGTTGAATCTACACCACCACTAAGGCCTAACCAAAGGTCAAATTCCATTCGATTGTCAGCCGTTACATTATTATTTATAACAATCGAATTTAACGCTTCAGCAACGGCTTGCTCAACTAACATTTAGTGATAACTCATTTAACAGTCGTGCATTTAAGAATAATCCATTGCCACAGATTCTTCTCCGAAAGCATACTTCAAAACCAATAACTGTTCATCGGTAGGACGAATACGCCAATGATCACTCAACTGAATGTCAGCTTGAGCACTGTCATTTGAATATTGTAAAATAACAGGGCAGCCGTGCTCGCCTTGGGCAATATTCACAGGGTCGAGCATGCCCTTTAAGTTAGCAACAAACTTATGATCCAACTGTTCACGCTTCACTCTTACTTTTAACGACTTTGCATAATTTAACCGAGCCTGGCTGATTTCCATTGCATTAATCGCATTGGCTTTCAGTCCACCCGAATAATCATCGTGGCGCACATTCGCTTCGATGATTATGACCTTATCTTTATCAATGACTTCGCGAACCTTCTCAAATGCCTCTGAAAACAAAGAAACTTCGACACGTCCAGTTCTATCATCCAGAGTAATAAAGCACATATTTTCCCCACGCTTATTTTTCATAATGCGTAGATTAACAATCAAGCCCGCAAGCTTTTGTACTTTTTTATCATCACGTAAATTCGATAGTTTAGTCGGCGCTAGCTGGCGTACTTCGTCTTCATATTCATCAAATGGGTGGCCAGTAACAAACAAGCCCAAGGTATCTTTCTCGCCCTGTAAACGCTCTTTTAACGTCCAGCCACGTAGATGGCGATGCTTTTCATACACATCAAATTGAATATCTTCTGCGGCCTCTGCTTCTGCATCACCAAATAAATCAAATACGCCCGATGCTTCATTGGCTGCGCTTTGGTTCGCTGCTTTAACAGCATCTTCAATGCTGGCCATCATGACTGCGCGGTCTTGCCCAAAGCAATCAAAACCACCACTTCGAACTAAGGCTTCTAACACACGCTTATTAATTTTCTTGGGATCACAGCGCTTACAAAAATCGAATAAGTCTTTAAAATCGCCCCCCAAATTACGCGCTTCAACTATGGCTTCAACAGGGCCTTCACCCGCCCCTTTCACCGCACCCAAACCGTACACAATTGCACCATCGTCGTTTACGATAAAACCAAACTCAGACTGATTAACATTGGGTAATACCAAGTCGAGTTTCATTTCTCGACATTCTTCAACAAAGCCTACGACCTTATCGGTATTTTGCATATCCGAGGTCAATACCGCCGCCATAAATGGCGCAGGATAATGACATTTCAACCAAAGCGTTTGATACGATACCACCGCATACGCGGCGGAGTGAGATTTGTTAAAACCGTAACCTGCGAATTTTTCAACCAAGTCAAAAATTTTCATTGCTAAGTCAGGATCAACGCCAACCGAGATAGCCCCTTCGCGGAACGTACCACGCTGCTTCTCCATCTCTTCAGGCTTTTTCTTACCCATAGCACGACGTAACATGTCAGCGCCACCAAGAGTATAACCTGCTAAAACCTGAGCAATTTGCATTACTTGTTCTTGATAAACAATAACGCCGTAAGTCGGCTCTAGAATTTCTTTTAAGCTTTCGTGCTGGAAATCTGGGTGGGGATACGCGACTTCTGCGCGTCCATGCTTACGGTTAATAAAGTCATCAACCATGCCAGATTCAAGCGGACCTGGGCGGAACAAGGCCACCAAGGCAATCATATCTTCAAGGTTATCCGGCTGCAGACGGCGAACCAGATCTTTCATACCACGAGATTCCAGCTGGAATACCGCCGTCGTTTGCGCTGTTTTTAAATACTCAATGCACTCGTTGTCATGAAGGTCTATTTCCTCAATGCGAATATGAGGCTCGCCGGTTTTATCTTTAAAGCGATTAATGGTTTTAATCGCCCAATCAATAATTGTTAATGTTCGAAGTCCCAAGAAATCGAACTTAACCAGACCTGCTTCTTCTACGTCACTTTTATCGAATTGCGTTACTAGGCCGGTATAATCTTCATCACAGGCAGTTGGAGAAAAGTCAGTCAGCTTAGTCGGCGCGATGACGACACCCCCGGCGTGCTTACCGGTTTGACGTGCAATGCCTTCAAGGCGTTTCGCCATTTCCCAAATTTCTTGTGCTTCATCGTCTTCTTCGATGAATTCTTTCAGCAGGGGTTCCATGTCGAGCGCTTTTGCCAAGCTCATACCAGGGTCGCCGGGAATCAGCTTGGATATTTTATCCGCTAAACCAAATGACTTGCTCTGTGCACGAGCTACGTCTCGCACTACAGCTTTTGCTGCCATCGTACCAAAGGTCACGATCTGCGATACGGCTTCTCGGCCATAATGATCTGCTACGTAGTTGATTACCTCACCACGACGCTCCATACAGAAATCGATATCGAAATCGGGCATGGATACACGTTCTGGGTTCAAGAATCGTTCGAACAACAAGTCGTATAAAATAGGATCAATATCGGTAATTTTTTGCGCGTAGGCTACTAAAGAACCCGCACCGGACCCACGGCCTGGGCCTACTGGAATGTCGTTATCTTTCGACCATTGAATAAAGTCCATTACGATCAGAAAATAACCGGGGAAGCCCATGTCGATAATAATATCGAGTTCGAATTTCAAGCGATCGTAGTATTCTTTTTTACACTCTTCGTAATCTGGCTGCTCGGGCTTTAGGATTTTCTCAAGACGTTCGTCTAAGCCTTCATACGATATTTTACGGAAGAACTCAGCTTCAGTAAGGCCATCGGGAATCGGGAAATCGGGTAAGTAATATTTACCCAGTTCTACTTCTACATTACAGCGTTTGGCAATTTCTAAGGTATTTTCTATCGCTGAAGGTATATCCTGAAACAGCTCAATCATCTCTTCAGGACTGCGGAAATACTGCTGGTCGCTATAACGTTTTTTTCGACGCTTATCCGCTAACGCGTAACTTTCACCAATACAGACGCGAGTTTCATGGGCTTCAAAATCATCGGGCTTAATAAAGCGCACATCGTTGGTCGCAACCACAGGCACGGAATGCTTGCTGGCCAAGGCAAGAGACGCATTGAGCACAAGGTCTTCATCTTCTCGGCCCGTACGCTGAATCTCTAGATAAAAGCGATCACCAAAATGCTGCACATATTCTGTTAATAGCGCATCGGCTATTTCAACATTGCCCTTGATCACTTGCTGACCAATATCGCCATCACGAAAGCCGGATAAAACGATTAAACCGTCGCTTTTCTCAAACAGCCATTCTTTACGCACAATGGCTTTATCATCAAACTGATTGTGACTGTACGCTTGAGAAATAAGCTCGGTGATATGGCGATAGCCCTGTTTGTTTTGGGCTAGCAGGGTTAAGCGGTGTGGTAAATCTCGTTCTTCATCATTTTCTAACCAGATATCGGCGCCAATAATCGGCTTAATGCCTGCGCCTTGAGCGGCTTTATAAAACTTAACCAACGCATACATATTGCTTTGATCGGTCAATCCCACCGCGGGCATATGATGCCCAGCGGTGGTTTTAATCAAGTCTTTGATACGCACGATACCGTCGATCATGGAAAACTCTGAGTGCACCCGTAAATGAACAAATTGGGCAGGTGCAGGCAGCTTTTCAATAATTTCTGGCGTATCAACAGGGCTGGTCATGGATCAAGATCGACTATGCAATAAAGTGACCTATGATTGTACCTACTCAACCGGCAATAATCATCTACATGTTAACCATCTACGGTTATTCCTGAACTTGGTCAAAATACACGAGGCTTTCTGCCTGTTATTTCATAAAAAGCTGATCCTCTAACGACTGACCATGAGTTATCTGGCGATAAGGAACCTTGTGCTGCGCCAATAGCTGCAATAGCTGTTGATCGAGTATTGGATTTTTACTGGAGTTATAACCTATGACTAACTCATCCCCCTGTTTTAACTCTATTTTGGAAACCGCAGTTAATTGCTTAATGTTAGACACGATAGCGGTATTTTTAACCACTAATCGCACGGTTAAATACGATAGGGTTTGCTGTTCTGTTTGCTGCCCAATGATGTGTTGTGCTTTTAATTCCCCTTGATCTAGGTACAGAACCTGCTCGCACAAGCGCTCTAACTCCTCTAAATTATGAGAACTAATCACAAACGTAGTTTCATCCGATAAGGCCATCACTTGTTGTCGAATATTACGTGCATTTTCTGGATCTAAGCCTGCCGTAGGCTCATCTAAAAGCACCAGCTCAGGTTCACCCATTAATGCTTGGGCAATGGCGACCCGTTTTTTCATACCGTGGCTTAATGCGGTTATTTTCTCTTTTGCTGTATCAGCTAGCTGCATCAATTCTAAAACTCGAGCCGCTTCTTTAAAAGCCTCACTTCGTCCAAAGCCTTGTAGCCGAGCAAGAAAACTAAGCTGCTGCTGAATGGTAAGATTCGGATTAAACAGTGCGTCTTGTGGCAGAGCGCCAATACGACCGATTAATTCTGGGCTACCGACATTATGCCCTAGAATTTTAGCCTCACCTGACGTTGCCGGTATATAACCCGCGAGAATTCCAAATAAGGTACTTTTGCCAGCACCATTAGGGCCGACCAAGGCGATCGGCTGACCTGCTTGAATTTCAAAGCTGATGTTATTTAACGCTTTTTTATTGCCATACGCTTTGGTCAAATTTTGGCATTCAATTAAAGCACTCATATTGCCTGCCTCTTAAATAAGCCATAGCCTAATACTAAAAACCCCAACGTTTGCATGGCAGGGTTCCACAATGAAGACAATGCCGCACTAGGACTGAGTTGTGCCATCTGTGCGATCTGCGTTCCAGGAATCCAATAACTTAACAAAGATAAAAAAGGAAAATACGACGCGGCATAATTAATAATAAGCCCTGCGAGTACAATAATAATAATCGCGACTAAAATGGATATCCGAACGGAGTTTATGACAACAGACAATAGACTCATCAGCGCAACAAAAGGGCTCGTTGCCCATATTAAATTAAACAGTAATAACGGTAATATTTGCAATCCTTCTAACCAATACTGAGAATTATTGAGCAGTAATAATGTATAGGTAATGCCGAGAGTCGCGATCAATAAGAACAGTTGTATCAGCATGTGTCCGATAAATCGACCAAAGAAAATATGTGCACGACTGCAGCGCAAAGTTAAAAATCGTAGTCCTCCACGTTTTCGTTCAGAAATCATTTGATCGGAGGCCATCAATAAACTGAACGCAGGAAATAAATATAAAGCGACGACCCAATAGACCGCGAACTCTGCCATTGACCAATTTTTTAACGACTCCAAACCAAGAAGGCTTAAAGCAGCAAATATTAATGAGCCACCTTGTGAGTTTTTCATCGCTTCTGCGGCAAAACTAATGGGGTAAAAAAGCAGCCAAGTCCACGTTAGAATAAAAACGCTGGTCACAAAAATACCGCGTTTACTGGCAAAAGAAGCCACCAGCTCTTGATTGACGATGAGCCCCAGCGGGTAACGAGTACTTGATTGTGTAATGTTCACGATAATAACCAATATTTTATCAATAACGGGTTACTTTACAGGGAGGCTAATCAACCTGCAAAGTTAAATATAACCTTACGATGCTCTTACTTTATTGTTTTTCTATATTGACTCGGTGTGAGTGCATTCAATTTTTTGAACGCTCTAGAAAAGCTTTTATAATCAGAATAACCCAGCTCCCATGATATCTGCTGCAAACTTCTCTTGTTCGACAATAACAATTCTAAAGCTCTGGTATTCAGCACGCTCTGTTTTAAATCTATATATTGAATACCTAAAGCCTCCAACCGCCTTCTTAACGTTCTTATTGACAGATTCAATTCACTAGCCACTACTTCAATGTTTGGCAGCGGCAGTCTCGACTGTATCAATTTTGATTTAATAACCTCTGATAAATCATTAAAATTCTCAATATTGTTTAACTCATGATCACATACCCTCGTTGCTTGAAAAAGCTCTCGTTGATCAGAGAAAAGTAATTGTTTTTTTAATAATTTCTGAGGGAATTCGAATATATTATGCGATTGATTGAATCTAACATCCGTATTGGTAGACAACTTAACCCAATCAGCTGGTTTTGGATAAATGACAGAAATTATAATCGGATAGCTATCAGGCTCCATAACCAGCATATTTCGCAATGTACTTTCGAACATTAAAAACGTTGATAAAACGGTTAATCGATCAGATTGATCGTTCGTTTCTGGCACACTTAGCATGATACGAAGCGCATCCTCTATCAATAAAATTTCAGCCTCCATTCCGCTATAACGCGTTTTAATGTATTTCTGAATGACCAAAATAGCATTTTCTAAATCCGAGCTTAATAGTGCTGCAACCCCCATCGAACCATGAGTCAAAGCATCTCGCTCAGTGGCTAGGTATTTAATGAGTTGAGTTTCAGACGGCACAATTGTACATAGGTAAGCGTTTATATCAGCGATCGATTCATGCCCAAGATACAAGCTAGGCTGAGACATGATAAACAATGGCAGATCACTATTTCTGAGCAACTCGACAGGAGGAAGATTCAGTTGTTTTAGATAAGATTGCAATTGTTGAAGATAGGAACTTACAACAAAGAACTGACCTCGCCCAAGTATATTCATAATATGTCTGATTTAATTTCAATAGATATAATCCTAGAAACTTATATAGAAACATGCAAGTTACTCTTTTAACATGACCTTTTAAGAGTCTATTATGACCTAAATTGAGGTGGCCTGAGATCTTCATAACGTTAGACTTAAAACTGATTCTTTATGCAGAACTCGCTAACCATGCCGCTACTAAAACTCTCATTAATCTATGTAATACTATTAGTAAACAATGTTTCCTACGCATTAGAGCAAAGTAAATTAGAACAGTCGCTACACCAGTATTATCAACTCAACATTGATATTAATCGTTACTGGATGAATGATAATAGCCTCAAATACAAAGCTAAAACAGAAGAATCATTAGAACTCATGCATCAAGCGATGAGTGACCTACTCGAACAACAATATTCCGCTGAAGAATACTTAATCATTAAAAATAACTGGGTAAATGTAAGTAATTTCATTAAGAAAACTGCACTTATAGAAAAAGGCTACACCGACATTGCACTGATTGCTTCTTATCGTGTTTTTTTAGATAAAATGCGCTTAGCAATGCTAAAAAGATATCATCAAAATCCACCAACATCAGACATATCTAATCTCCTTATGCTTTTTGATAGAGTGATATCTACGTATGTTGAAATCAATACCGATGTCTTTGGTTCCTTCATTCGCAGCGCGACAGACGATGATATGAATCTCATAAAACTAGCCAAAAACATCAATCTCAGTTTGGATAGTATTGCCAAATCAGAGAGTATTTCAAAAGAAGATTTAAAGTTAATAAATACAAAATGGAATTTTATTCGTCATATTGTCACAGACAGTAATAGTCAGTCACTGCCTTTTATTGTTTTATTAAATGGTCAAAAAATAATTAAGACTATTGAACACTATCATGAGCCTAGATAGTATTTTTGTATCTCAATAAAAATGAAGACAAGTACTGTTTTGCTTGCTCTGTATGACAGTCATTCGAGCTAAATTTATTGAGTGTGTTCGAAATGCACATATCTTCATTCATACAAAATGATGCTTTTATGATCATAACCTTGGCAGAATGATGCTCACTTTCTGATATCTCAATTATTTCTACTACACCTAAACCAACGTCGGCAAAAGAAAGGATAATTTCTTGCTTTATAGCTACAGGCAATAATAAGTACGCTACCCCCTCTTTTGTTAATAACTTAGCAATGGATGCGCATAAGTCTTTATATGTCAGGCAGTCTGTATGCCGAGCGATATGCCTAAGATTGTTATCTGAACTCGTCGGACTGTGCTGAGAAAAAAACGGTGGATTACAGATAATCAGATCGTATTTTTCATTCGATTTAACTAATGATTTATCCGCAAAGCTCTGGATATCTTGATGCACGATGTTTAATAAAGAATGCCAAGAACTAGCAGAAAAATTTTCGGCTGCCTCTTCTGCACCTTCTTGAGTAATTTCTACAGCCGTAATGGATTCAACAATTGTAGGGGATATTTCAGAGCATTTCTGCGCTTGCATTAAAGATAACAAGCCCGTTCCTGCACCAATGTCTAAAATTCGTTTCGCATTAGCAACGGGAATGAAAGCACCAAATAATAAGCTATCTGAACAGACTTTCATTCCCGAGACTGTTTGCTTAACAGAGAATTTCTGTAATTTAAAAGTAGACACGTTTTAGTCGCCTTAATGTTTAATATTATTTAGACGACTCACATCGCATACTTTAAAGCATGAAAAACCCAATGCTGTTCAAGGGTTCCTGAAAATAGCTGCGATTGCGGCCCAATCGCATATAACGCGACATCTTCGCCACCATGGGTTTCATAGTCCATGGGCACGAGAGCCGCTTGCCGGTAATTAGGATCATCTTTGGCTAAAGTATTTTCGCTTAAATGATCTTCGCCTGAGCCATGAATTGCACCTGGGCCATCGCGATAACCTAACGAGGTATAGGGCTGACCCGTAAGATCTAAGCTTGCTTTGCGCTTTGGGTATCCCTTAGCATCATTAGACACGACATCGCCCAATATTGGGTTGCCGCGGGTTGCATAGCCCGCCAAGGTTAATGTATGGCTATGATCGGCAGTGACGATGATTAATGTCTCTTGAGTATCGACTTGCGTTAATAACCACGCCACTGTTTCATGCAACTCTTGAGTTTCGGTTAGGGCTTTATACGCGGTGCCATCGTGATGACCATGATCAATCCGCCCTGCTTCGATCACCAATGCATACCCTTGCTTATTTTTCTGCAGGCGCGTTAACGCAACCTCTGTCATCTGCTGTAATGATGGTTGTTGAGGTGGACGCTGGTAAGCATAATCCATGTGCGAATGTGAAAATAAGCCCAACCAAGGTTGTATCTGATTAGACACTGACTCATCTAACGTTGGTGATTTTTCTAACGCTTCTAAGCCTTTTAGTGCCTCTAGATCTGAAACATAGCGTCCTCGCTGCTGCCACTCTTCAATCAAATTCCTATTATCACTGCGCTTACCACCGTCTTCTTTTGGCAAAAAATGACGACGACCGCCACCGAATAAAATATCCAAAGAGTGCTGTTTATTATCAACAAATTGGCTAGCGATATCAGTGCAACCCCGTTCTTTTTCAGCACTAGGAATAGCCTCATCGCTTTCCCAATTTCTATCGACACTATGAGCATAGGTCGTTGCTGGAGTTGCATGAGTAACCCTTGCAGTCGTGATCATCGCGGTGCTCTTTCCTTTGGCTTTAGCAAGATCGATGAAGGTTGGTAATATTTCTTGGGAAATGGAAGCACAATCACCACGCTGAACCGAATCAGGCAAACTAATAATGCCTTCATTAGTTTTCACACCCGTCATCAATGCCGACATGGTGCCTGCGGAATCTGGCGTTTGTAGATCAACATTGTAGGTTTTTATCAAGGCTGAGTATGGAAACTCTTCAAAGCTGAGGGCAAACTCTTCCCCTAATAAACCTTGCTGCTGACCCACATAAATTCTCGCTGCGGTCAGTGTACTCACCCCCATGCCATCACCTAATACAAAGATAATATTTTTGGCTTTAGTCGTATTAATTGAGTTTGAGTTTTTGGTAACCGCCGCTTTTCTCTTTTGTACGCTTTCTCTACCTTGCTGATACCATTGCGCAGCAGTACGCGAATCTTTCATTTCTTCTCTGGCGGATGTATCAAAGGAAATATCAGAAGTACAAGATATTAAAAATACCGCAACGGCACAGACCTTAATAAATTTCATTATTGAGAATCCTCTGCAGACATGTCAGCACGAGAAAGCGCCTGCAACATGGTATGAAAAATCTCATTCTGCTCCATTAAACCTGAAAATAAATAAGCCCCTGGGCCTTTTGCATGCAAAGCCACATCATCACTGCCATGGGTTTCTAATGGTAGCGCAATACCGACTTCTTGATGAAAATTTTTGTCTTCACTACTAGCAAAGTGCTCAGTAGATTCCTTACGCCCACTGGCTTTGCCATTGGCATATCCCAAGCTGGTATAAGGCATGCCGTCATTGGCGAGCACAACTTCATTTTTTTGGTTTTTAGAAATACCCAGAATAGAATTTCCACGTTTAGGGTAACCCGCCATCACAAAAGTATGACTATGATCTGCCGTCACGATAATGAGCGTATCATCATCTTTTGTCATGTCATCTGCGAGCTGAACACTGTCGGCTAACATAGCCGTTTCTGCTAACGCCCGCGCGGCATTGCCATTATGATGAGCATGATCAATACGTGCGCTTTCAATTACTAATAAATAATTTTTGTTCCGTTCTTCAAAATACTCAATCGCCTTCTGCGTCATTTGCTGCAACGATGGTTGCTCACGGCGTCGATCCATTTCAAAATCCATGTGCTCAGATGAAAATACCCCAAGCACAGGGCCGTCTTCAGATTGCGGCTGTGTAGCAGTATTCCATTCAAGTAAGTCTCGTTGATTGTTTAATAAATGTCCCGCAGGGAACTGCTGTTGGAATGAATCATAATAATTTTCAAGTCGAGAAGCGCCACCGCCTAACGCTAAATCTAATCCCGCAGGAAAAGCCCCTTCAATCAACTGTTTAGCAATAGAATCACAACCATACCAATACGCATTCAAATGGCGATCGTAATCACCTTCCCAAACTCGATCAGGACTATGAGCATAAGTTGCCGCGGGCGTTGCATGTGTGAGCCGTGCCGTGGTGACAATACCCGTATCAAAATTCTGCTCATATCCCCACTCTAGAAGTGTCTTCTGATTATGCTGTGCACTGCCCTTACAATCCGTTCTATCTTGCTCTGGGCCCATACTTATAACACCGGCACGGGTTTTCACCCCCGTCATTATCGCGCTCATGGTGCCTGCAGAGTCAGGAGTTTGCTGGTTGCTGTTATACGTTTTTATCAATGCTGTATAAGGAAATGTCTCAAAGTGTAGAAAGTGCTCTTCCCCCAACAACCCTTGCTGCTGACCTTGCCAAATTCTAGCAGCGGTTAATGTAGTAATGCTCATACCATCACCAATAAAGAGAATAATATTTTTTGCAGCCGCGTTGTCGGGAGTATCGGATTGAGTTTTAATCGATGCTTCAAGGAATTGAACTTTATCGTTTAACCAGCGATCACCTTGCTGATACCAGTGTTTTTTAAGCAAAGAATCAGCAATGGCAGTGCTAGACAGATTTAAAAGTAGAAACAGGAAGGAGATAATAGGCCGCATGAGAAAAGAAAGACTCAAAGAAGTATGCCGCTATTATGAAGACTTTATAAGAATTTAAAACGAAAAAAAAGGCCATCAAAATATTTTGAGGCCCGAGCAAGGTACTCAGCACAGAAATAGGTAAATTAAAGAGTAGGCTTAGAGTCTGGAGCACCAGTTCCTTTCTTCGCAATGTCTCGTCTAATCATTGCGTAAAAGCCACCAAAAAATGCGCATGTTAGGAATACAATTAATAAACCAGCAAAAACAACTTCATCCATATACATAACGTGTACCTCTCTTATCCAATTCTAATATTCAGCTTTCACATATCACAACAACCTATTCGCGATTACTTATAAGGCTATTGCTAAATGATTTGATAACATTAGATTAACAAGTAGGTGGGGATTTTTTTTGATCTGGATCAACGTTCTAATGCCATATTGACAAATCAAATATGAAAGTTGATCTAGATCAAAAATCAACCTATTTCAATTCACTTTGCCGTACTTAGAATCGGAATTAACCTTGTGATAAAATTCTTTTTACCAACTTATCAATCAGCTGATCTTTTATTTTTTCACGCATTTCTGATCGTAATCGGCTCATTAACTGCTGATCAATTCTCATTAAGATACAGACATCTTGCGCCCGAACACTTGCTGTTCTAGGAGTTTCAGAAAGAAAGCTAATTTCGCCAAAAAAATCACCTGGTATTAATTCAAAAATAGGTTTGCGGCCTTCTCTATCGATCACCTCGACGACACCAGACAATAAGATATAAAAAGATCGTTCCATAGAACCTTTTAAAACAATCAACTCTTTCGGCTGAGCAACCACAAAACTGTCCTGCTCTGTGGCTAGTCGTTCTCGCTCATCCGGCATAAACCCTCTAAAGAAAGGTATTTTCTGTAGGACCATTTGAATATGAGCATGGCTTAACCCCGTTGTTTTTTTCATACTTTATCCTGACTTACGTGCAAGATTGACCTAGTCTGTGCACCTTGTATTAATAAGGATAGTTTTTTAAGCCATACTTAGAGCAGTATTTTCAAATAATTTTGCCTAGCCTGATAGGATCATATTGTGAATGGACCCTTTTTCGCCTCATTACTAACTTTCAGCTTACTAAGCGCCCCAATTTATGCCGCTGATGCAAACGACTCGAATCATGCAGGCGCTATTGAAACAAGCTTGAGTGATGTAGAAAATGATCCGCAACCTGCTCAACTCACTGAGCTTATCGAAAACGCTCAGTTTGCGCTCGCTTATCAATTAGGTCTCAGTATGTATTCTAACTGGGAAGGTGATGAACAATTTGATTTCAACTTCGCATTGGCGGCAGCGCAAACAGAGCATTACAATCAAGCGATATTTCCTTTTGAGCGCCTACTAGAAGCCTACCCCAACAATCTCCGTTTTCGCTTAGAGCTGGCCCGCTGTTATTTTTTCTTAAACAACCTACCCGCAGCAGAGCGTGAATTTAATACCGTTGCCAAGAACAATCCTCCAGAAGAAGTTCAGAATCAAATCGATCGTTTTTTAAATCGTATCGCCGAACAGAAACAGCAAGTCAGTCAATCATTAAGAGCCGTCGTCGGTATTGTTTTAGGGCACGATTCCAATATTAATGCAGCTGCTGATATTGACGCAATTAATGCTACTTTTTACGATACTAATAACGTACCCACTTTAACCGGTACGCTGCGATTAGATGATGAACAAAAATCACAAGCCAGTAACTATTATCAGCTGCAAGCATTTGGATATTACAGAAAGCCGCTATCAAAACGCTCAAGTCTAGACGCAAGTGCATCCACTTCGAAAAAAAATAATTTTATTAATAATAACTACGATCTGACCAACCTTTCATTCAACGGCGGCTATACCCTGTTACGCAGCAATCACAGTGTTCGTTTTGGCGGACTGGCTCGTCAGTATTGGTTAGCAGGTGAAACCTTACAGAACCAACTGCTCGCAAATATTCGCTGGCAGTGGTATTTCGCTCCATCTTGGAAAGCTCATTCAGAGTTGCAGGCAGGACAACAAAATAACAGTCAAAATGACGCGCTAGATTTCAATCAATGGCAAGGTAAGCTCGGTGTTCAGCGACAGCATGAAGCTGGCTTCATACAAGATTTACAGCTTAGTTTAGGCAGTAATATTGCAAAAGATAGCAAGAATGATTTTCAAGGAAGTGCCTACTATAGCCTTGGTTATCAGGCTCAGAAAAGGTTCACTGACAATCAACAAATATATGCACTAGCCAGTTTCCGCAACAATACCTATTCATCTGCATTTGCCGATGATGATCTATTTTTTGCTGGAGAAAAACGAACAGACGATATCATGCAACTCACGGCAGGCTGGGTTTATAACATCCAGCCAACGACTGCAATTAAACTGCATATTAATCACAGTAAAAATAAAAGTAATCTCGAACTGTATGACTACCAGCGTACATTAATCGAAGCTGGCATAACCTTAGCGTTTAAATAAAGGAGCTCTTACAATGCAAAAATTTCAAGCATACTCATTCAAACGTTTTCTGCCGCTGTGCTTATTCAGTTTAATCTGCAGCAGTTTTCTGTTCTCCCATTCAACGCTTGCCGCAGACCTTGCCGGACGTATTATTATGGCCCGTGGTGATGTACAAGCGATCAATGAAGAAGGCGTTATGCGCCAACTTAAACGCCGTGATTCTATTTATAACCATGAAATCATTAAAACAGGCAAAGACAGTAAGGTTCAAATTCGCTTTATTGATAATGCCCTATTGGCTTTAAAAGCCGACTCAGAATTGAATATTAAAGCCTATGTTTACTCCACAGAAAACGAAGAAGATAACCAAGTTTTAATGGAGTTAGTCACAGGTGGCTTCAGAACATTAACCGGGCAAATAGGCAAAGGTAATAAAGCCGCCTACAAGGTTGAGACCCCTGTCGCGAGTATCGGTATTCGAGGGACGCTTTATGATGTACAACTCGCTGTTGATAAAATCTTAGCGGGGGTTTGGAAGGGAGGTATTGCTTTAGATACTGCGCAAGGTCAGTTTGATTTAGGTTTAAACTCAGATTTTGATTTTGGAGAAATCTCGTCTAGTGGTGCATTTACAGGGCTATTAACCCCACCGCAAGCCTTTACGCCGCCAACGCCTCAGACCCAAACAGATTCAACAACTGAAGATGGAAATGGTGGAGTAACACAAGGATTTAGTAGCGGTGATAATGACGCTGTAGCAACGAATGAGCCATCACAACTAGAGTCATTCTTTACCACGAATGGCAGTATTCCAAGTCCGTTCGAAAAAGAAGGTCGACCCGATAAGAGCATTGCAGAAAGTAATAATTTCACTAGAACAGACACAAATACGGACCCAACAACTCCAGATCCCAACGATCCAGATAATGAAACACCTAGCACCAGCCCAGACTTACGTCTAACGAGTGCAGAAATGGACCAACTCCTCACCGAAAATACATTAGCCATTCTGCTGGGTAGCAACAACCAAAATCTCACCATTGCATTAAATACCGATGGCACAGGAGAAACTTTCTTTCTCGCGCCTAATATTGCAGAAAACGGAGAGAAATCGTACGAAACGATACGTCGAGGTAATGCCACTGAAGCTGACTTTAGTGATAAACAACCCTGGAGCGATCAAGTGAGCTGGGGCATTTGGCAAGGCAACAGTGAGAATCCTATTCAGCGTTATACCGAGTTTAATAATAACCAATACTTCACACCATTAGAGCAAGACTTATTTTATATGGCGGCTCAGCCTGCATCCTCAACTGAGCTAAGCGCTGGCATCATAGAGGGCACGATGAATTTTTCTACCAGTGTTATGGACTTAAGCACAGGTCACACGGATTACATCGCCAGCAGTAATGTCGGCAATGTAACCCATATAGACGCCCAGTTTAATCTCACTTCGAGCTCAGGAAATTATTCGATTAGTAACGTTTCTCTCAATGTCGATATAGGGTCTGAACATCGTTGGAACATGCACTCTACTACTGGGGAAATTAATGGCGCAGGCATTTCAATTGAAAATCTAACAGGGAGTTTTATAACCCTGCCAACCGATACTTCAGCCACGGCAAGCGGAACGTTAAACGGTCTATTATTAGCGCCTAGTACAGGTAGTTCTGACATCACTACCTTTGCAGGAGGCTTTGAACTTTCAACGACTGATGGCGTAAATAATGCCGCAGGGGTCATCATACTGCAAACAGGGCAGTAACATGAACGGCCACATACCTGTACTTGATTATTTACTGGTATGCCTAAACACCCCATCCCAATCTTGCGTGAGCGTCTGCTCACGCAAGTCTTGAATTCGATCGAGGTAAACTTGATAAAGTTTTATTTCCGGAAAATCCTTCTTTAATTCAATCAGCTTGCTCACCGCCTGCTCCCAGTCTTGCTGAAGATAATCAGCATACGCTAACGAGAAGCGGGCAATCTCATCTTTCTGCTCAGCAGTAACGTCGGACTCAAGACCCAAGGGTTGATAAACGGCTATCGGCTCATCCTTTCCTTTTACCTGAATACGATCAACAAATGCAAAAACAATATCAGGGCATAGCTCTGCGGTGCGTTCACCGACTAAAATACCTGCGCCATAAAACTTAGTAATACTTTCCAACCTCGAACCTAAATTAACGGCATCGCCCAATACGGTATAAGCTCGGCGATAAGACGATCCCATATCTCCAACGTTCATAGTTCCGCTGTTTAAACCCACGCCAATTTTGATCTCTGGCAATCCCCTAGCCATAAATTCAGTACTAATTACTTCAGTTATTCGCTGCATCTCTAACGCGGCTAAAATAGCATGATGAGCGTGCTGACCATCTTCAATCGGTGCTCCCCAAAATGCCATTACCATATCCCCAACATATTTATCGATGGTCCCCTCATGATCAAAAATAATTTTAGTAATCGGGGTAAAATATTGATTCAACATCGACTTTAAATCCGCAGCGGATAAATGCTCAGAAATGGTCGTAAAATTTCTAATATCCGCAAATAAAACCGTTAATTCTTTGCTATCTCCGGTAAATTGATAAGCCTCAGGATCCGCTAACATGCGTTCAATATGCGCCTGAGGAACATACTGATTGAACATGCCTTTTAATAATCGACGACTCGCATTTTCACGAAAATATCCATACGCTAAGTTTAATAAGGTAAGCATTAAAATCAGCAGTATCGTGCTCGCAATGGGTAAATCTAGCCGATAGACGTGCCATAAGTAAAAGTTACCACTTACAATAATAGTCAGTGTTAATGAGCTCAATGCAACAGAAGAAATGGGGCCTAGCTTTGGTAGCAAAAGTGATAATAATGCCCCCAAGAACACCAAAACAGACAGTGTTAAACCCGCCTCCCACTCTGGTCGATAAGGAAACTCACCGGATAATAAAGACTGAATAATATTGGCATGAACTTCGACACCTGGATACTGAGTTCCGACGGGAGTAGCCCGTAAATCTGCGAGGCCAATAGCAGAAGTGCCGACCAAAACAATCGCGCCCTCTAGAGTATTTGAATCAATTTTTTTTTGTAAAACATCCGTAACAGAAATATATGGAAAACTATGCTGTTTGCCCCTAAACGGTATAATTACCTGCCCATTAACATCTGTGCGAGCCTTTTGACCACCCGCGATGATAGACGTCATAACTTCAACATTGCCCAACGGTAAGGTTTCAATGTCTATTTTTTCCACAAATAAATAACTCATCACTGTCGCTAAGGACAATGATGGGTATAGCGCATCGCCATGTCGGATAACTAAAGGGGAGCGGCGTATAATGCCATCGGCATCGGTAAAATTTGAAACAAATCCAGCACCCGATGCCGCTTGCTGCAGTAATGCCAAATTAGCTGCATAACCTGACTTAGTAATAGAGACTAGTCGACTCTTTTGTTCTGCGGTTAACTGATAACTCGGAGCTGGTAATTGTCCAACCTGAATATCAACCTGATCTTGAAAGAAATAACCCAAAACAACATCCATATCACTAATATGGCGGGAAAAATTCTTATCTCCATCGGCTATTTCCAGCCAATCTTTGGGAGCCTTCCAATCAATTTTATTATTACTAAGGTGATGTTTTACGTCAGCGACGGGGTTTCGCTCTGGCTCAGAAAAGACCACATCAAAAGCGACTACAATAGCCCCGTATTCTTTAAGTCTGGTTATCAACTCAGCCAATTTATGACGACTCCATGGCCAGCGACCTTCATCTGCCAACGATTTCTCGTCAATATCTAAGATAATAATTTTATGTTCTGCTGTTTCTTTTTTTTCTGTTTTTTCTATCTTCTCTGCTAACGAAAGCGAGGCATTAAAGCGTGTATCATAAAAAAGAAAATCAAGCCGATTTAACCAATGATTTTCATTAGTATTTATACTTAAACCCAAAAAAATCAAATAAGCCGATAGTACAATACCAATGTAGGCCGATACTCTTTGTTGCGGAATTCGAAACCATTCCATGGTAATGCTCCATCTGAATACTTCTGAGCTAAATTGAGAACATAGATTGAATAGCGTAGATTACATGAACTAAATTAAGAGTAGCAGTCTATCAGCGTGAGCCACGGAGATTATAGGTAGAATAATGCAAAAGCCTAGATGAAAACCTAGGCTTTTAAAGGAGGTACAATATCTAATTATCAATATTTATTTAAGACAGCTTTGATAAGCGATAACGTAATTGACGAGGTGTTAAACCGAGAATTTTAGCCGCCATTGTTTTATTGCCGCCGCATTTCTCAACCGTTTTCTGTATTTCACCCAACTCATTTTCATTAACACGCTGATAAGGCCGTGAATATAAGGTTTGAAAGTTAGGAACAACTTGAGTCGCCATCGTATGCGCAAGCTGAGCACAGACAAACCACAACTCCTGCAAAGGCAGACCGCCCGCGATTACATTGCGCAAGTCTAATACTAAAACCGCAAGAGTCGTTTGACGTAGGCGTAAAGGGACTAACAAACAATGATCACGATGACTGAAATCCATTGGCGATAATGCGTCACGATTAAACGCCTCTGGTCGTTCTGACCCTTCACGAATAACCAATACAGAGCCTGACTCAAATACACGACATAGAGAATGCTGAACAGCAAAGCTGTAAATACCATTCTCTACTTGGCGAGAGCAATGCTTCGCTTGAAAGCGGTTTGACGCATCTGGAATAGCAATACTGATATTATCAATGGTCGTCATACTGACCATTAATTTTAATAATTTCTGAATCGTGTGATCATCATTCTGACGCGACTCCAGCACGTTGCTTAATTGCACCATCCAGTCTGTAGGAACATCAATTTTATTAACAGCATGTCGGTAGTTTTGAATTTTGGCTACATCATACATAAGCTCACCTCCCGTTAGTGATGAAACTTATATCGCAACTTTCATACCAATAAGTAAAGACCAGTGAAATAGCCAAAATAAAGGTATCTATGAAGAAAACTATCAGAAATCTGCCTCTTTTTAAGCCACCTGATAATCACTAAGCTCTAATTAAGTGCAGCTATATCAAATATCACACAAAACGACCTTCCAACTGACCCTTATAAAAATCGCTAAGCAACCCCTGGGTCATCATCGGGTAAAAATTCTTTCTGCAGCCAACGGGATAGAATACGACAAGCATCATGGCTGGTAAAAATTCCAGCTAAACGCTTCTCACGTAAAACAACAGCAGCATCCCATGTCTCTTCTGCCATTTGATCAAGTACTTCATCTAAACGCACATGCAGATCAACCACATAAATACGACGCCGGCAGATATCACCAACCGTCAGTGCCGTGAATTCTGTTGTTGGGTGGCCCGGCATTTGTGCCAACTTAATATCCGCAGTAGATAGCAGCCCAACAACTTTATGGTCAACCACCACAGGCAAATGATTAACCTGTTTTTCAGCCATTAATTGTATCGCATCATTAATTGCTGTGGATTCTTCAACCAAATGAGGGAATGGTGTCATTACCTCGGTTAATGTCGGCATGTGGCGCATAGCAGCGTACTCCTTAGACTCCGATTCGACCGAGAGTATCCATAATCTGGCGAAGCACTCCTGCTAGAGTTGGATGTTCTTGCTCAAATTCAACAGCTTGTTGCTCAATGCGATCAGATAAATCCTGTGATATTTCATCACTATTTTCTGAGCCTGAAGCCACTTTCACATCAGCCAGTACTCGTTGCAATAGCGCTTGGCTTTCTCCATCAATACTTTTCTGCTGCTGCAATTGCTCATGCACTTGAGTTAATAGTTCGTGTAGTTTTTTATCAGACATAAAGATCTCCTTTTTTTACAGTATAGAGCGCTGAAAATAAAAAGCCTTAACTCAAATCAAATTTGATCATTAAAAATGTGCATTAAGTAAGTCTTTAAAATCAACACGTGTGTTATTCCATAAAGTACTGAAAAAAAATGCAATTAACAAGGTGATCACCAGCAGTCGAGTATGCACAGTCCTCAGAGTGCATAGTCTTGCTAAATATCGACACGGTCAAACTTGGCCTGACCCTGATCGTTGAAATACGGTGTTCCAAATAAATACAGGCGCATGGTTTGGGCAGCGAGATTCGTCTCAAAACGGATACTCACTTCGCCGCTTATATAAGGCGTCAGTGCTGCCAACATTCGCAGAGCAAGCTCTTTATCAGCGGCGGCACAAATCAACAGAATCCCTTTAGCGGGTAGAATGACAGCCGGATTAGCCTCTTGTTTTACTTCCCCTAGATCATAGCGTTCCAGTGCACTACCAATACGCTGCACTAATTGATCCCGCGAAGTCGATCCTGGCTCTGCCCATACCTCCAACTGCGTTCGCAACTGTTTATAATCAGCGGCATATTCGCTGAGAGACTGAAGTACTTGCTGTCGCGCTATATCCGAAGACGGCTTCCATTGAGTTTTCCAATCTCCTGCCTTAGTCGTTGAAACATTCGGCAATTCCAGCAACAGACCTGCAGGCGAGCTTTCAAGCAATTTAGGTTGCAAGAGCTTGTCATTATCACGATCACCAAACAGCGCAATAAGTAGAATTATTACGAATAAAATGGGTACCAG
>Ga0115551_1000813_pt1 | contig 20578 bp, 24 predicted proteins | sample COGITO_mtgs_1103_FD_87179 | JGI IMG/M metagenome (GOLD analysis project Ga0115551, IMG submission 87179) | Pelagic marine microbial communities from North Sea - COGITO_mtgs_110321 | ecosystem: Environmental > Aquatic > Marine > Epipelagic | place: Germany:Helgoland, sampling site Kabeltonne... | reverse complement strand
TATACGAAATCCTGACATCTCATATTTTGCTAGAACTGATTTTAGAAATACCAATGATCTTTTTGGTATCTATCAAGCTGATCGCCTTTTTGGGATGTACCTTTTAGGTAAGACAGGAAGTGGAAAAACGAATCTTTTAAAAACACTTTTATATCAAGATGTATATAAGAATAGAGGGTGTTGTCTCTTTGATATTAATGGTGATCTACTCAAAGAAGTTCTATCTTTTATTCCAGAAGAACGTAAAAAAGATGTGGTATACCTAGACGCCACCGATTTCAATCTCACTCTTGGGTATAATCCTTTAAAGAAAGTAAGCTATAAGAAACGAGCACTTATTGCTTCAAGTATTTTGGAAACCTTTCAAAAATTATGGGGTGGTCAATCATGGGGATTAAAATTGGAATATATCTTACGTAATGTGATATTGACTTTACTCGATCAACCGCAAGCGACTTTTGATGATATTCCAAAATTATTATTAGATCCTGAATTTCAAAGGCAATGTATTACTCATATTATAAGCAAGAACGTACAGCGGTTTTGGCAAGTAGAATTTCCTAAATATACTCGTACCGATGTACTTCCAGTACTCAACAAGGTGGGTAGTTTTTTATCTATTCCGATGCTTAAAAAGATTTTGGTTGATAACACTGAGCAAATTTCCTTAAGAGTAATTATGGATTCACGAAAGATACTTTTAGTGAACTTATCCAAAGGAAGTCTTGGAAACGATGGAGCAAATCTATTAGGTTCGTTGCTATTGACTTCGTTGGCTTCCGCATCTTTCTCTCGAATTAATATTGAAGAACATAAGCGTGTTCCTTTCTTTATCTACCTCGATGAATTTCAAAATTATACTACAGAATCCTTGTCTGGAATGTTTGCCGAACTGAGAAAATTTAAAGTGAATTTTGTGATTGCTCATCAATATCTACATCAATTAACACCCAATATAAAAAATGCTGTACTAGGAAACATAGGAACAATTATCTGTTTCACATTAGGACAAGCAGATGCAAAGTATATGGCTCAAGAGTTTAATCCTGTATTTGAAACAGTAGATTTTACCAATCTTGAGCATTATCATATCTATTTAAAACTACTGATTAATGGAAAAACATCTACTGCGTTTTCTGCAAAAACGGTAACTATAAATGAGATATAAGACTATTTGACAAATTAGCAAAATGGCTGATCTATTATTAAGATTGTATTGCTTCATACTGGTTTCAAACGAACCTTAATTAAATAGACTATGAAACCAACTAAACGTACCGATCTTGATATTCCTTTATGCCAAGAAGTCCAAATCCATTACAAACGACCTGTATATGATGTTGCTAAGAAAATATCAACGTCACAATCTGCTGAGATCATATTTCGTGATTTTGCTGACACTGACCGATTAGATTACAAAGAGTTTTTCTTTGTAATGTTACTCACGAATGCCAATCAAGTTATTGCCATCAGTGAAATATCTATTGGTTGTACTAACGGTACATTGGTGAATACAAAAGAAGTAATACAACTTGCCTTACTTACCAATACATCAGGAGTCATTATTGCTCATAATCATCCGTCAGGAGAACTCAAAAAATCTGCTTCTGATGACACCATAACCCAACGTATCAAAGGAGCTCTTGGTTTACTTGATATGACATTACTCGACCACATTATTCTAACTACAGAAAGCTATGTCTCCTTCGCAGACGAAGGATGGTTATAGCTTTTGACTCTTTATGCCTAAGACTCCTATTACCTATTACGGTGGCAAACTCAATATGCTATCTCATATCCTTCCACTTATTCCCGAACATAGAATCTACACCGAAGCTTTTTTTGGTGGTGGTGCGGTCTTCTACGGGAAAGAGCCTACTGAATCTGAAATCATTAATGACACAAACAACCTTGTGATTAATTTCTATGAGGTCATCAAAACTGATTTTAATTCTCTAAAGGCAAAAATAGAGGCTACGCTCTTTGCACGTTCTACCTATTCGGTTGCCTTTGCAATCTATCGAATGCCTCACTTGTTTAACAAATTACAACAAGCTTGGGCATTTTACATCGCTACCAATATGGGTTTTGCCTGTAACGTGGGATCGTGGGGGTATGATAAGTATGGTAAACGGGTTAAAGCATTTAGGAATAAGAAAATTGCTTTTGATGAGTCGATTTACAAACGACTTGAGAACGTGACCATTGAAAACAATGATGCGGTTAAAGTTATTACGGCTTACGATACTGAAGACGCTTTTCATTATATCGACCCTCCCTATATAAATTCTGATCAAGGATTATATGAGGGCTATACCGAAAGAGATTACACAAAGCTTTTAGATACCCTCTCTACGATAAAGGGAACGTTTCTCTTGTCTTCATACCCTTCTGACATTTTGGATGAATACATCCAAAAAAACGGATGGTACAGCAAACGTTTTGAAAAACCACTCAATGCATCTAAAGGAAAACTAGGCGAAGCTCGAACTTCTAAAAAAGTAGAAGTATTGACTGCCAACTATCCTATCTAAAATCAACTACTAATTTTTAAATACAACTGAATATGACACTTAAACAACAACGCTTGTTTCTGTACTTCTTTGAAGTACTTGAAGCACACCTACGGTTTACCGAATCACTGCCATTATCTAATGAAGTTAAAGCATTACTCACTCGTGAGGAATGTATTAAAATCATTCTGTGGATTGCTCCTGAACGATATCAGAAGGCACAATTAGAGAATTATGATGAAGAGAAATTACACACTCTTTTGGTTACTGACTACAATATCCTTTTATATATCATAGATCGATGTCGAAAACAGCTTCTGCAACCTATTAGCTTTTCAGAAGAAGAAATTGAAATGCTTTTTACTCAGACGAATAATCAAATACATTATCTCTATAGTAAAAACCCTAAGACATGGGATAGCTATGACCTAAACAATTATGTTTCGCTTCTAGCTAAAGCGGGATTTACCATGCAAGTCTTTGGTATTTATTCTTCATCTGTAAAAGAAGAAGATAAGTATACCGTAGACTCACTACCAACGCTCTTTTTTGATACAAACGAAGAAGCCGAAACGGAGATCTCGCGCCTTATCGAAGAAGAAAACTATAGCGAAGGTGCCCTTGTGGTATATCCGCTCTGGAAAATCAAATAAATCATTAATTAATTTTAAAAACTGAATAGTATGGAAACACCAAGTATTGTAGATGTCTTAATACAGAACATCACTCAAGATCAAGCACTCTTAAAAGATGCTGAGAAACAAATCACTGAAGCTAAAAATGCTAAAAGTGACATTGCTGATCGTCTTAAAGGCTATCGAAAAGAAACTGAGATTATTTTAAAATATGCGAATGAAGAACAGAAAGAACAGATTGAAGCATTAGGCTTTGATACTGCCGGGAGTACTAGTGGATTAAATACGGTAGCCACGTTGGCAATGGATATTATTATGAAAGCGAAAGATACCGTACTGACCAATGAAGCTTTGTATAATGCGTATACTGAAACATTTGAGAACAGAGATGACGCTGAAAACTATACTGCCTTTAATATTAAATGCAGACCGTTGTTTAATTCTCAGCGTTTGATTCGCAGAAAAGCAGCTGATGGCTCGTCATCTCGCGAAGATATCATTTCACTCAATGGAACCCTTCTGAAAAAAGAGGAGGAACCAAAAGAAGTAGTGAAATCTGAAACGCCTGAGCTAAAGGATACTCCAAAAGAGCCTCAGAAGAAGGAAACGCCGAAAACAATCGCGTTGAAAAAAGGAACCTTATCTAATAACAAGAAAAAAGATGACACGACATCCAAGTAAAGATAAAGCGATTGATAACGCGGTATGGTCAAACTTTGAACACCGTACAACAAATAAAGAGTACGTAGTTGTACGAGGTACTGATCACAATTACGTCGTCATACCCAAAGATTATCCTACTGTTGATGGGCAAGCTTTTGAGGTTTTACCCGATAGTTATGCAACGCTTGATTATGAGCGGATTGCAGATATCTTTGCGGATCACAATCCGTTATGGTTTTGGGAAGAACTCAAAGGTATGTTCTCAACCGCTAATGGAGAATTACTACGATTCATATTAGCCTATGATGTTCCGCTAGATAAATTGATACGATATAGCTTGTCTACTCGCGGATATGATAAAGATCAACGTTGGGTTGGTTTTGATAAAGCTAAAGAAATTTGGTTGGAATAACTGAATACTTTGAAACACTTGTCTTTATGATAAGTGTTTTTAATCTAAAGCTATGCAATGTTAGAAAGAAGAAAGTCTATTCTTAGTTTTTAGAAAACATCTTCTTTAATTTTTTTTATAATAAATGGTACGAGTATTGTAATTTATTTGATAAAGAGGACATATTTTACCAATATAATAGTGCTTTTACGGGTTTCCGTATTTGTAATTTATTTTTCTCAAAATTAGATATATTTTAGAATATTTTTCTCAAAATTAAATTAAAATCTAATAATCTTAGAATATTTTTCTAAATAAAATATAATATTTTTGATGAATATACGTTTTGATAAATCAAAAAGGTTCATTTTTAAGCATGAATAATATCTTTTTGATTAAAAATCATAAAATAATTGAGGATGTGATACAATATTACAAATACAATTAAATAATCCTAAAAAAAAACTTTAAAAAACACGCTATAGATAAAAAATTCGTAATAATCTCCCATTATTGTAAGTAATTCACAAAAATAATAGGTATTTACTAATATATTCATTAATATTATACTGGCAATAGATAATTAACCCTTTTAAATTAAAATATATTTGTATATTTGCACCCGCGCTAATGAGAGTCACTTTACGTTCCAGCAAAGCAACTCTCGTCAATTCAAATTAAGTTTTTCAACTAACTACCCACCGTGAAAACCGGTGATTAGTTATTTGTACATTAGCGCTTTTTTTGAAACATTCAGGTAGATTACAATAATCTTCTGAATATAAGCTAGTACATTTAATTAGTAAAATAAAAAAAAATAAAAACGCCAAAAAGAGACGCTTAATGCGATAATTAGAGTGTGAACAGCTCATTATTTATTAATTTAATAGTTAAACTTATTGGTATATAAAGCCCTCGCTCTGACCAGTGAGGGTTTTTCTATTTTATTAATGCTCTGACCAGCAAAAATTTTAAAAGAAAAGACCTAAGCTCTTTTATACCTTTATATTACAATTTTTAATTATATCATATTTTATATTTTTGTTTAAAAAAAAATCCTACTTTATAAGCAGGATAGGAGATTTTTTATAAAAATTTATCCTATTATACTTTTATTTTAAGGCTGTAACTTAATTTAATAAATCTTACAAAAAGATTTTTTTTACTTAATGTTACTGTATTATACATGTCTTTCTGCCTATTTTAGTTTGATTACAATTGTTCAAAAACAATTTATTTTGATTGAAGTACTTTAGAGGCAATATATAATAACCTTAAAGTTTAAGAAATCTAACTTGTACTAACAATAATATAAGAATTACTGATCTAGGTACATAAAGGGGAATCCAACTTCATAAATCACTTGATCTACTTTGTAATGAAATATTTTATTACTTATGGTTTACTTATTAGTAGTTATTAATTGTTTAAGAAATTAATATTCAAGTTGGGTGAAACAAATATACTTTAATAATATGAAGCTCAAATATATTATTTTTGTTTTTAGACCATTGTATTTAAAACATCGATGAAATACACAGATTGTATGTTTTCTTAACTGAAACTAACGTTCGATTGCGTATTTCATAGGGTGTTAATAACCGATTAAAGGTTTTTTTAAAGAAATATGTTAATTTTCAGATTATTTAATTTTTAATTAATAAGTGTATGTATCTCTTAATGTCTTCGTGCCACACTGCTTTTGGAGCTTTATATTATATACTTTCTTTTTGAAAAAACACTCATGTAATTAGAATCAATACAGCCATCGATGACACAAGATTTTTTCACTCATTTATAATATACTGCCTGAGATTCGATGTGAAAAAGCCAAAGAAATTTGGCTAGAATAATTGAATATTATAAAGCACCCACTTTCATAGGTGCTTTTCTTCTGCGTGGTGCGTTTGTATTTTATGAATTTGTCATTAATCATAAAAACAATACAGTTAGATATACGCTTAAACCTTATCTTTAGACTATGACACTCTACCAATACAATATGCTGAACCAAGAGGATCAATATACAGTGATCTGGTAACAAGGTACGCACCTTGATTTTATTATTGTAGATAATGAACGAATTGCTGTTTACGCAATTGATCTGTTCTTTGTAGAAGTCTATTATGACAATACCACTAATAAACTTATTAAGAATGTCAGCTTCAAGCAAGGAGAGAGATTGGATAAGTATAGTAATATTTAAACCTCACTCTAATGAAGATGATTAAAGCTATAGGAAAATCAATATATCAAGGTAATAAAAATCTTATGTATCTCTTTAGTGATAATAACAATCACACTTTCAAAGAAGTAATCATTTTTGATAGTGTTGTCATTCTCATTAGTTCGTTGTACTTCTTAGCCCAAATTAATTGGTAATGAATATCTGGACGATCATAGGTATTGTATCTTCTCTTTTAGGGATTATCTCATTTATCAAAAATGATAGTTCGGTCATTCTCCTTTTTAAAAAAGCCTCATTTGAAATTGTTGCGGAATCTTACAAATTACATCAAAATGATACATTTAAAAAAATAACCCTGCGAGAAATATCGAAGGGTTATCACTGTATATTGGAAATAAAATATAACTCAACTTTTCGTTGATCTAAACTTTACTTTTGGACTTGTTATAGTGTTATTAATAGTCTTATATTCAGTCCAGAGGTTATTCTCTTTTTTCAATACTAAAACATACGAACTTGTCATACTACTTTTATAAACTAAAGCCCAATTGCCATCTTTAGAATAAATAGGTTTAGAAAAATAGATTGCATTAGCCTGATCATTTTTCGTGCGTGAATTAATATTTGAGATTATGTTTTCGCCCCAATAGCCTTGGTGCTTTTGAGATATCAAATAATCGTACTCATTTAAAGAAAATACATTACTAAAACCATCATCTCTAAATTGCCCGGGTCTTATGATATTTAATGATAGTTTCAGGCTATCAACGGTATATTGATTTCTAGTGAGTTCAACGTCTCGCAATTGCATTAATAATTTGATAACATATTCGTTATCATTTGTTGCAGTAAGTGAAACTTCACTTTGGTCATCTGTATGTATGAAACTATCGGTAATGAGATAGTCGTCATCCTGTTGCACATTTTGACAATTGCATACAAAAGACATTAACAATAACAAATAAACGATCTTATTCACACGGCGATCCTTTTGGACTTTCTCCTTCAAATGTAACATTTTCCTGCTCCATTCCTGCAATGTTTCCATAATTAGCTTGCTGTTCTTCCGTTAATACCTCTTCAAATAATTCAGTGCCAAACATCGTTCCCCACATTAAATGATTGCAATATTCAAGATCGGCATCTATCCCTTGTGCTTGCGCATAATTAAATAAACTCATTGACGCGTTATCAATAAAATTATTCATCGCGTTGTGAATTTCATTATCAAGGGTATTGGCAGTGTCTTGAACTTGTTGGTCATAAAAAGCAATAAAGGCATTTAATAAATCATTAAAAGATTCGCTTTCAGAACCCATTTGATTAGTGACGAAGAGATTAACCAAATAAGCATGTACGAGTTCGTGTAATGTCACAGCCGCAATAGACAAATCTGTAGCAGTATTAAGATAGGTATTATCAAATTTGATGTCTACATAATAGGCTGTTTGATCGCCACTCACAAAAGGTACCGTAAAGGCGTTATTGCCATTAGGAATATCTATGGCAGATAAGTTAAGGTTTGTCTGTTCGTTAGCATTAAACGTATTACTTATCAAATCAGTAAACTCAGAAGAAAGAGAAATTGCTGTCTCTATAATCTCTTTTTGACAAGGCTTATCTACAAGGTCATAAATTATTTTTTCATCAAAATCTACATCCCCGCCGTCAATTAGTACTTCAAGTGCTAGTTCTGCGAAGGCTACGTTTCCTAAGCTTTCAAATATCCAATCAACCTGTTCATCAGTGAGATCAGGTTCTAGAAAATCATTTATACCAAAAATGAGATCAAGGTCATAGTTTATTCCTACTACAGGGTTAGTATCTTGATTAATCTCTGCACAACCAGAACCATCGGTATTACAGCCATTCGGGCAAGGATCATTATTTTCTAAATAACATACATCTTGGGTATCTGGCAGATCAGGACAACGCAAAGTATTTTCCATGCTCTTATCTCCATACACAATAAGAATTACCCACGTACCTCCTGCACCTTGATTGTCACAAGCACTAGGTGAAGAGTGTAGCTGTCCTCTCCAATTACACAACCACACAAGAGTAGCTTCGACATCAACTGGGGGTTCATTATCCTCACCTCCTGGGCTTCCATCTCCAGTATTTCCATCACCTGGGCTTCCATCTCCCTCATTACCACCAGAATTCCCTGTATCACTATCTGGATAATCATTTTCAGGACAAGGGTTTCTTGTTTCTCCACTGGTAGATACTCCATCCAGCAAACTGAGTTTCGCGATATAACGACCATCAATACTATAATGTAAAATCTCCCCCGTAAAAGTTGAGAAATCTTGCATATCCCTGTAATTAGGAATCCAATTAGCATCTGGACGATATTCCATAATGTAAGAGAAGAAGCCTGCCGAAGATTCTTTAATAATCAAGTTAAAGACAGAAATTATAGTTGAGTCACTTCTCTCAATAGAAGTGAGTAAAAAGGTATAATTCTTACGATCATATTGATCAGTTATTTGAATAATCTCTCTTGTTTGCAGTGTTCCAATAACGAGATCAGGTTCACTTGATCGATTATTACCGCTTGATTTATTAATAGTAAAATGTCCGCGACTATCTCCTTTTGTAGAAAGATAATTCATAATTTCAGGGATATCATCTGCGGAGACAGTATTGGTAATAAGATGAGTTTCTTCAATCGAATTTTGTAACTCTTGAGATGATCCAGCGTCATCCTTTTGACAACAGATAAAAAGTGTCATTGCCGTGAGAACAAGAAATATTCTCGTTCTCCATAATCCTGTGTTTTTAATCATAGTATATTCATAGTTTTAATTAATACTCAAAAAAATAGGGGGTGTTTAACAATTTAGGAGTGTTTAAATGTAGGTGTCTATATGATCATATAATAGTTGCAATGAGTGAAGCATACGTTTGACTGAGGGAAATCATAATAAGGTTCGCAAAGTAGATTATTAGAATTTTCATTCTTTACGGAAACCCGTAATACGGGAAAAATTATTGGGGTGAAAGACATATTATTTTTAATCCTTTGGTATATTTTCATATCTAATATCGTAATACAGTATCTCAAACGAGTTGTTAAAATCATACAAGAGCATATACCCACTAGGTGTAGCCATTACCGTGTACTTAATCGCTGTCCAATATGTCGCTCCCTTTATTCTTTCGTAAAAAGAAAACTTCATGGTATGTATCACATTTCCAGTATTTCCGTCTATATATGACCTTAATATTTTCCAATGATCACTATCACTGTAATTATCATTGGTGTTTGCTCTAAGTGCTTCTAAATTGATATTAGCTTCCTCCAATGCTTTCACTGTTTCAGTAAAAGAATCTTTTATCAAGAGAATTCTGAAATTCAATGCTGATATGTCATCAACCCGAAGCAAATTATTCCTTCCTTTTTCTATGTTATTATACTTATCATTTTCATTACCATTCTCATATTTTTTAAGAAGTGGTATGTCACGCTCACTTGGAATATACGCGAGTAAATAGCTAAAATCTTTTTTCTTGAATGCTCGATAGATATCTTTATCAAGACTTGTGATTCCCCTGTAGGTTTGATCATCATTCTGTTGTCCGAATGCACTGTGGGTCATACAGAGAAAAGCTAGTGAAAGAGTTATAAGATATTTCATAGAGAGAGGTTTTAATAATATTAATACTTGATGATACCTAACAGGTTTCTGTTATTCTATAGTCCAGCCTGTATCAAATTTTCTTAAGGTAACTTCGCCTTCAAGAGTTCCCGAAGTACACTCTGGCACTTTACTATTACGTTTACTACTTGAAATACGGATACTATGGAGTGGTGTTGGAGTATAGGTGTATGAGAATCGGACAGTAGCGGTATTATCATCTTGGGATATTCCGATAATATTAGTGATTTCAGGGGTCGCAACTGCGTAGCTTTTTCTATTTCGAGAGGTGTCATTACCTACTAAATAATCGTTTCCTTTTCCAACCACTTCTATATTCAAAAGAGTATATGCAGGAAAAAATATATCTCCGCTCATCTGTCTTACTGATATCTTCACATATCCCTTATCTTCTAGATCAGAAGCATTTTTCAGGATTGTATTATACTCATCCCAATTAGACTGAGAGCTAGAAATTAATTGTTGCGCACATGGGTTTTTATATTCTTTTTTAAGGATTTCAAGTGCTTCTCTATTCTGTAAGCTATCATTAAAGCAACTTGTAAGTAAAGAAAGAAGGACAAGAAAGTAAAGTGATTTTTTCATGGTAAAATTGATTTAAGTTATTGAAATCATTGAGAGATTGAGTATTCATTGAGGGAATAAAGACAGCGTTACAGTTTAGTTACGGATGTTGCGATAAATTCTATGAGTTCAACACCGCCGATGTACGCCTTACGGATTCGCGTACCACCGCGTAATTGAATCCTGTCGCCTTGTTGTAGATTGAAAATAAGATCGCCTTGTGATTTAGGAACAAAGACATAATCGCCAAGAGCACCACCACCAAACGGAGCATCTTTTGCGGAACCGCCAATAGGGATGACTTGGAAAACTATGTGATTCTTTGGAATTTTAGTCTGCCATGCATTGGATGCTCCTGGGGTGTAAAATTGAACTTCAGTAATAATATCAGCACCTATATAGTCTTTAGCGTATGCAGGATTTATGACTTTAGCATACGAAACTTCAGTTCCTGCGGGAACGGTTGACGTTGATTTCACGGTTTTATAGGTTAGACAACTGCTAAAAAATAGGGGGAGAAAGGCAAAAAGGTAAAGTGATTTTTTCATTAGACATTGGTTTTAAGTGAATAATGATCCAAACATAACAAAAAGTTTATTATAATTTACATATTTTAATAAGTAATTTAAAATAATCATTGTATTCAAATTTGCTGTAAATACAATTCCCATGACAGCAAAAAAGAATATTACAGATACAGAGTTTAATACTCTTATGATTCAAGTAGCAGATAAGCTTAAAGAATTACGAATAAACGCAGGTTATACAAGCTATGAGAATTTTGCTTGGGATAATAATATTAATCGTATGCAATATTGGAAGATGGAGAAAGGGGAGACAAACTTTACGATGAAGAGTCTTCATAAAATACTTCAAGCCCACAAAATGAGCGTTACGGAATTCTTTAGTGAAGGATTTAGTGAATAGGGAAGTATACTCTATTTTAGTAATATTCCTTCTTCCTTCATAAACTCCAAAGTATGTAAATAATATGATTCATTCTTACTTGCTCTAACGACTTCATATATTTCGGCACCAACTGATGATAGTCGAACGATCTCAACTTCAATAGCATTCTCTTTTGTGCTTAATTGATGTTTTTTATCAAAATACTTAATGTCAATAATCATATCTTTCTCTAAAATCATATAGGTTGTGTGGACTAAACCTAAATCTTCTAAATGTTGTAATAGTTCACTATCAAAACCCCATGTTGCATCCGAGTATTTACCTTCATTACTAGAATTTTTAAATAATACCTTGTCTGACCTTGTTTCTCCGGGATACGTTTCCCATAAACAATTACATAACAGAGTAAATATTGAAGCTTCCTCAGCATCAAGAAGTTTAATCGCATGTAATGTTCTTCGTGAAAACGCGCCTGGCGAATCAACTTCATTAGCAAGAATTTTCGCCCATAAATATTGCATAGTTTCATTAGAGCATTCTTGACTAATATTAAAGAATTCAGACATCCAATCTTGGTCTACCGTATGATCTGAAAACTCATATTCTTTTGCAAACAGAATAGCTTTGGCAATAATACTATCACTATTGGTTTGTCGGATAGCTTCAGTTCTATAAATCCGTCTAAAAACACGTTCACTTTCATATCCTCTCATTATTTCAGGAAGACGAGATATTTCTGGAGTTTCAGAGAGTACATCGCCAAATCTGAAAGCAACAGATTTTAAAAGGCTTGCAACAGCTCCTTGATCAAGGTTGATTTGAATTCCTGTTTGAGTTCCTAGATTAAGTGTTTGAGTTTTGTCAGCAACACCTGTAATTTCTTCTTTCTCTGGATTAACGATATGGACTACATATTCACGAGTCGCAAAATACCGTGACACAAGTTCTGAATATTCAGAAGCATATTCTTTAAAGGGTTTTTCTTTTTCTAAAAATATTTCTAGCAAAAATTCTATACTGTCATATTCAGGACGATATCGATTATCATATTTACTAAGCTCTAGCATTTTCTTAAAGGGCTTTATGGTAATAGATGTTTCGTTATCTCTATCAGCATTATCTCCTTCGTTCAAGAACTCTTGTAGTTCTTTTCCTGTTACATTATCAAGATTTTTTTCAAAATGATTTTCTAATAGCATATTCATAAAAAAAACGAGTGTTGGTATCTCGTGATCTTTAATACTCTTCCTGTTATATCTCATAAGTAAAATGTATTATTTCTTTAAAAACCTCTAGGAGTCCTAGGACTCCTAGAGGTTCCTTATATCCCTTGAACTCTCCTGTAATTTAGCCTCAAGTTTGATAGTCGTCGAAACAATTTGCTATCATTCTACGAGCCTTGCAAGGCACATTGAATTGAACATTCAGACTAGAAAATCTAGATATCTAGATCAAAAGGATTGAATATAAAATGTGCCAAATATGAAAACTGTATTTTTTTTATTTTTCGCGTTGTTTGTAATTTCTACAACAACATCTTGTGATCCTGATGACATCAACGATACACAAGTAGAGCAAATGGACGAGTTATCAAGTGATCCACCTCCCTCAGAAGAAGCTGAAGAAGAGATCGAGCCTAACAATAATGGTTAGTCCGTGTTCTTAAAAACTGGAAGTAGCCGACGGGTTACTTCCAATTTTTTATTCTTGAAATGGTGATGTTGTATCATCTATATTATCTCGATTTGCATTTTTGTACTTTGCATATTTCGCACATAATTCAGCTGAATTCTTTACATCAAATTTCTGACGTAAATTCCTGACGTGTACTTCTACGGTCTTATGAACAATAAATAATTTATCAGCAATTTGTTTGTGAATAAATCCTTGGCAAAGAAGTTCTAATACTTCTTTTTCTCGATCAGATATATTCATAAACCCCTCTATTTCTAGCATTTCTTTGATGCTCTCATCAATATACTTTTCATCATTCATTACCTGATCGATGGCATAGAACGTTTCTTCAACACCTAGTTTTTTATCTAGATACGCATCAACCTTACACTCTTCAAATAATCGTTTGTGATGAGCTTTCTTTGCATGTTGGGTTAGTATCATAATTTTAATATCTGGATATAATTGCTTTATTTTCTTAGCAATAATAAATCCGTCGTAGTCATTCGTTTCAAAATGCAGATCAAGAATAACAATATCAATTGATTGTACACTCAATATTTCTAAGGCATCTTTACGATTCGTAGCAATATCAATTCTATCAACCTTTGGATGCTGGGTAAGTAATAAATCCATCCCTTGAGCAAAGCTTAAATGATCTTCTACTATTAATATATTTATTGTTTCTTTCATACCGTATTTACTTTTATAGGGAAGATTATCGTTATTATCGTTCCATCTGGCGAACTATGTATATTACATTCTCCACGTAACAGTTGCGCTCGTTGTTGCATATTTAATAACCCAATACCATTCCTATCTTCATTTTGAAAACCGATACCATTGTCAGCAATAACAAATGATAAAATATCTCCATCTTTTTTATGACTAATGCGTACCTCTGTAGCTTGAGCGTGTTTTTCTATATTATGCAAAACCTCTAATAGAATACCGTACAAGTTTGTTTGTGACGGAAGGGTCAGATAATTAATCTCAGTAGGAAGAGGTAATTGTATATCAACAAATATTTTTCGGTAATACTGAAATTCGGTTAATTGATCTACAATAATTTCATTTAAGGTAGAGTCTTTAATCTTATCTCCTAGTGGGGAAAGTCTATGGGAAATAAGCCGTATTTGCTTGTTGATGTCTGCTATATCCTTGACAATCGCCTTACTTACTTGATCAGGGTTTTTTGCTTTGGGGAGGGCAAGTATCTTTAATCGAATTGCATCAAAACTAGTTGTAACAATATCATGCAGATCTGTGCTTATTTTTTGTTTAACAACTTCTTGTCCTTCAAAAATTGATTCAAGACGGTGTACTTCAAATCCTTTTTCTTTGGTTTTATGTCGTTGTCGAATAAGAAAGAATATAACAATAGCCAAGATGACTACAACAAGAGCAAGTAATAATAACCAATCACGTTTTTTTATATCAACTTCTTGTTCTGAAATTATTCCTTTTTGAATACGATTTCCTTGAGTGAGGTTGCGTATTTTTTCAAGTTTCTTTTTATTTTCAAACCGCTCTTGTAGTTCTTGAATTTTTTTTGCCTGTTCCTCTTTGAAAAGAGTCTTATACAGATTAGTATGTTCTTTATAATACTTTAGTGCTTCTTTATCATTGCCAATAGCTTCATAATACTCTGATGTGATTTCGTGATGACGTAATAGAATATCTTTACTTTGATTTGGGTTACGTGTTCTAGAGGCTGAATCTAAATATTGCTTTGCAACAATATAATTTCCCTTTTCAACAGAAATCTTTGCCAACTCGTTATATGGCGTTGTGAGGAATAGGCTATCTCCTTCTTGTTTTTTGATAGCAATAGATGTTTTATAATTCCGCATTGCTCTATCTAAATCATCTTGCTGATAATAGACTGAACCTAGATTATAATAATACTTGCCAAGATTTTTAGTTTCTTTAAAACCGTCTTGAATTCGTATTGCTTTCTCATAAAATACGCGGGCAGAATCATATTTTTCTTCACTCTTATATACATGCCCGAGGTTATTATACCCATAGGATAAACCGATACTATCGCCAACGATTTCACGTAATTTCAGTGATTCTTTGTAATACTGTTTAGCGATATCAATATTACCCATTAATCGTTGGGTCGCACCAATCGCATTACATATTTTGGCTTTCTCTTTGTCATCTTTATATTCTTCAAAACCTTCATAGGCTTTTAATAAATAACGAATTGCCTCATCATAATTACCACTATTTCTAAAGAGTACTCCTGCCTTGTAATAGGTACTAAACTTTGCCTTAGAATTTTCTAGCCCATTATATACTTGTAGTGACTTATATAGATTAAATAACAGGCTATCTGATTGTTTCTCCTTTCTATAGATCAAGGCAATATTAAAATATGAATCTGCCGAGTTTTGCGATAATGAATCACTCCTAATGCTTTTCGTATAAAATTCTTTTGCTTTCTGGTATTTCTGTTGTCTATAGTAGATGTAACCAATGTTTTTATAGATAAAACTTGCATCATTACTCAAGCCCTTATTTGCAGTAATTTTTAATGCTTCATTAAAAACCTCTATTGCTTTGGAATATTCTTTGTTTTCAGAGAATTCTTTTCCTCTTTGAACTAATTGATCGAGACTATCATTAATAACAATAATCCTATCATTTATTTCTGATGCTTGTATTCGTGGTGAAGCAAACAAAAGAAAACCAAACACAATCTGGCATATAGATAGTAATGAATAATTTCTTCTTCTCATATATACGAAGGTATAAGAAATTGAAACATCTTTACACTATGTGTTTGATTTTTAGGGAAAACCCGTATTGAAGTTAAGCTACATAAAGATAATATTTGTAAGAACTTCTTTAAATAAGATATTATGAAAAAAGCAGTATTACTTTTAATGACAACAATTTTATTATCCTTTTCAACAAACAATAGTGATAATATTGATCCAAATAAATTACCTGATGTTACAAGAGAATTTGACGCAACTTTAAAGAGACTAAATCTACTTTCAGGAAACTAAAAAGTAAATGGGGTGTTGATGAAAAGATGATTATTAGAGATTTAAAAAAATTTTCCACTGAAAATATATTGGAAAGAAATATTTCTAAATATTATAGAGACTACGATAGTTGGAGAAATGTAGAAGCCCAAATTAGATTTTTGATTGGTTATTTTGAAACCAACGGAAAAGGAGATATTAAAAATAGAGATTTCAAAAAATATAATAGTAAAAACTCAGGTAGAGTTATCTACAGGGGGCAAGAGTATACCGTAGAACAGCTTGGAAATATAAATTTTGGTGCAGCATTGAATGCTTTTGGTTACCCTAGAGAACCTTCTATTTGTGCTGGAGGTCTTTATCAAATCTATGCAGACAAATGTATCCCCGTTGCAAGACTCGAATATAAAAATGCTATAAAACGTTGTATCACTACAAAAACTGGCGTATGCATGGATTATAGAGGTGATTCTAAAATGATACGAAAAGGATATAATGAATTTTAAAACATGAATGAGTTAGAGAAATAGGAGAATTAATAAAATAATAGATCTCCTTCTTTGTAGTCACATTCACTATCATCACCAATCATTCTAGTAATTCTTACCGAATTATGAGATATCTCAGATAATTCTAGGTCAGAAATATGTAAGCAGGATAATAATTCCTCTTCATTAATTTCCTCTCCTGATTTCGTTTGTAAAATAACTTTAGTTTGAAAAGGACAGGTGGCGCCACAATCCCAATTATCAACGAGTAAATCCTTGTTATCAGAAACTATATATGTATGTATTATTTTTTGTTTTGTATCTGTAGATGTATGAGATAGTAAAAAGGAAAATAGAATTATCATAACTATAACCACACCAAGTAATTTGAAAAATAGTTTTAGAGTTTTCATAACAAAATTATACTATAAAATTAATTTAACAAGCAAGTTTATTAGTATTGCTTAAGCATGAATATTTAGCATATTTACTTAAAAAATGATAATAAAGCTCCTTATAAATAAACTGAAATTAATAAATGATGATGGTTGGATAACATCCATATTTATATGCACATTAACTATTTTTTTTCTTCTACCACTTATTGAAATTAATTTTATTTTTTGTGCTTTTTTTGCTGTAGGAATATTATATGAACACATCATAGAATGGTTAGCTCATGGTTGGCTTCAACACTATAGATGTAACATTTTTTCTTTTTTTAATAAGAGGCATCAGAGACATCATGAAAACACATTGATACATCATGCTTTGCAACCCATATCAATCCTAATTCCTGCCGTCTGCATAATACTTATTCCTTTTATTATTATGTTGTTTTTTGTGTCGAATGGATTATTTAAATCTATTTCAATAGGTGTTATTTCGGGTTTTTTATTAGCACATATATATTTAAACTTATTGCATTATGATATACACTCTGTAAATAAAATATTTCCTGTTTTTTTTTAGGAATACATGGTATTATAAAAGAATATATGAAGAGCATATAAATCATCATATTGAACATGAGAATGGTATTAAATATAGTAAGTATAGAGTTTATGGTATATCGAATCCTTGGCTTGATATTCTTTTAGAAAAAATAGGTGTTTCTTCTATGGTCGATAAACTTTATCCAAGATTTGTTGAATTTTTAGAAGATAAGTTTGAGAAAGAATAATGGATATAGAAATTATAAGCAATTTAGGGTATTTAGGATTATTTATATGGTCTGCTGTAGATCATACAGGCACTCCTGCTGCTCTTTTGATAGGGACTAGTTTAGCAGTACAAGGAACATTAGATATTAAGTTAGTACTCATATACTCCTTTTTAGGTGCTGTTTTTTCAGATATATTCTTATATTATCTAGCATATTTTTTGGGATATCCATTAATCATTAAATTAAAAAGAATATTTCCTGTAATGACTAAGCCTTATAATGAAAGTCAGTTATTTGTTGAAAAATATGGTGTCCAAACAATAATTTGGGGAAGATTTCTTGCAGTAATAAGTAGATATTTACCTATAGTTTTTGGAATATTAAGAGTTGCTCAGTTAAAGTATATAATTGCTATGTTAATTGGAAATATTTTAATGAATGTAGTAATTGGATATGCTATATTTCTTTTTTGGGAGAGTTTTAGTGTTTTTCTAAATGACAAAAATATTATTTTATATATCAGCATAGGAATAATTGCTATCCAAATAGTTGTAACAATTCTATTTATAAAATATAGAAAATTTAAGAAAAATTAATAATGAACTCTTTGGCAACCTAAAATTAGAATCCTCATCAGCAAATTGATATAATCTTATTATCACAATTAGGTAGATAAAACCATTGAAGTAAATAAGTAGTATAAGTTTGTTTCTCAAGAATTAGAATTACTTCTAAATTATAATTAATAGGTATTTACGAACTAATCTAGGGATTTCCCGTATTGTTTAGTGAAGGTCATTTATCGATACTTGTAGAGTAAAAAACTGACATTATGAAAACACAAGAAAAAATCCTGAGAGTTTGTTTATCAGAAGAAGAAAAATCAGCTATTGAGAATTTAGCGCTAGTTATAAGTGATAATCCCAAAATGTTGGATGAGTTCTCTTTCTTATCAAATTCACACCTTTATGCTCAAGAGTTGCCAAGAAGGGTCAGAGAACTATTCTATCAGTTTAAAAATCAAGAATCACATTTAGCCATACTAATTGAAAATGCACCTTTGTTTAAAAAAGATTTTCCTAAAACTCCAACTAAATATAGAGAGAAACATGATTACAAATTAGATAGATCAGATATTATACATGGTCTTTTTTCAAGTTTATTAGGAGAACCTTTTAGTTTCTCTACGCAAAGGCACGGACATGCGTATAATCGAATTATACCTCTACCTAAGTTCGAATCTATTTCTAATAGTAGTTCAGGTTCTTTGTATAATTTTGGTTTTCATTCAGAAGATGCTTTTCATATTGGAATGCCAGATTATCTTGGACTGATGTGTTTGAGAAATACTGAAAATGCTCCTACTGTTATCGCCTCAATAAAAGATGTTTTCATCCCAAGGGAGATTAAAAAAATTCTTTTTGAGCCACAATTTTATATAGAATCTAATCCTATTCACAAAAACGTCATAAAAGAGATAAACTCTACTAAAAAGTCAATACTCTTCGGTCATTTTGATAATCCTTACTTAAGGATAAATATGAATACACTTGATTTAAATATGTATGAGGGTAAAGTTAAGGAAGCATTGTCTTTTATATATGAAGCCATCAATAAAAACAAAATTGAAATAACTCTTAAATCAGGAAATTGCTTATATGTAGATAATTTTAATGCAGTTCATAGAAGAGATTCTTTTATACCTAATTATGGAGATGAAGCAAGATGGCTGACTAGACTCGTGGTTACTAACGACTTGCGGAAAACACGTCATTTAAGAGATAAAGCTGATTCAAGAATAATTAATTAACCTATGATAAAAGAAGAAAAAATTAATATAGTAGCTGGACATGAGGATATATCAACGATCTTACTTAAGAAAGAAGATATTTCACTTTCTTGTATCCTCCTACACGGAGCAGGTAATTCTGATAAAAACAGACTTATTCAACTAGGAAAAGAATTGACTAAGATAGGTTTAGGGTCTATTGTGTTTGATTTTTCTTCTCACGGAGAAAGTTCACACAATGAACCAACGAGTTTAGAGAAAAGAACAAGCGAGGCATTAAAAATAATTGAGCATCTCGACTCTAAGCTTCCTATCACAATCTGTGCATTCAGTATGAGTGGGCAAGTAGCGATTAATTTACTTCAAAGTAAAATAAAAAACCGTATAAAAAATATCATTTTGTTTGCTCCTGCGCTTTATGACAAAAGGGCTTTAAATGTTCCGTTTGGTCCCGAATTTAGTGAAATTATAAGAAAAAAAGAAAGCTGGAAAAATAATAATGCTAATGAAAATCTAAAGGATTTTAATGGAAATATATTAATTTTCTTTAGTAAAAATGATCATATAATTCCAAATGAAATTCCTGATATAATTGTGAATGCAGCGATTAGTGCTAGTAAGAAAAAAATTTTATATTTGGAACAGGCACCGCATCAACTTGCGAGATGGTCTTCAGAGCATTTAAATAATTCAAAATTTATAGTCGAGAGTATTGTTGATTTTTTAAATACATAATGATATTTGAAAACAGAGGGTGTAAATTAAACTCTGTCTGAAATAAATTTTAATTATTCTTTTTTAGATAGAGAGGATTGAGGGTGTAAATTAAACTCTGTCTGAAATAAATTTTAATTATTAATTTTATTCAGACAGAATCATGAAAACAAAACAACAAACAGAATTCGAGAAAAAGGTACTTGATCAATTCATGTCAG
>Ga0115551_1000810_pt1 | contig 20649 bp, 15 predicted proteins | sample COGITO_mtgs_1103_FD_87179 | JGI IMG/M metagenome (GOLD analysis project Ga0115551, IMG submission 87179) | Pelagic marine microbial communities from North Sea - COGITO_mtgs_110321 | ecosystem: Environmental > Aquatic > Marine > Epipelagic | place: Germany:Helgoland, sampling site Kabeltonne... | reverse complement strand
GCTTCAACCACTTCTGTGTCTGAAAGGCGTTCATAGCGAATTTCGCAATCGTCTACAACCCATTCAAATATTTCCTCAATGTCAGCCAATTCTACATCGGCACGCACAAATACAGTCCAAGAGAGATAGCACATCTCTGGGTGCATCCCAGAGAATTCAGGTAATGCCTCTAAATGAGGAATAACATCAAGACTGCCCGCTTCCGCTTCGGCTAAATCCTTTAGCTCACGAAACATTCTATAAGGTTCATTACCGGTGCATAAAACATCTTCACAGGGAATAAACTCAATTTTCCAACCTTTCTTACGACTGTCAGAACCTGACGCTGGGTCTGAATCAAAGCTTTGGTTTTCTATCGCCGATCCGGTCGCGGCCTCACTATTAACACAGACAGCCTCTCCGGCTAAAATAATCTCAAACTTACTTTTCAGTTCATTAGCTTGAGTCATCTCAGGCTCGGAGCCTGCTTGCAGATCACTCATCAAGCCTCGCAAGCAATCAACGCATTGCAAAAAAATATCAACATGTTCCTGCTCTATTTCCCGTGCCCCCCCTCGAATTTCATCTAATAATGTTTCCAGTACATGAGTAAAACCGGATATTTGCATAAAGCCAAAAGTGCCCGCGCCTCCCTTAATTGAATGCGCCGCACGAAAAATAGTATTAATAGTTTCAGCATCAACGTCCGCTAAATCCAGTGCTAATAAACTGGACTCCATAATATCCAAGCCTTCAAAACTTTCTTCAAAGAAAACCTGATGAAATTGCGAGAGATCAATACTCATAATAATTAACCTAATACTTTCTTAATGGTATTTAATAGCTGATCTGGATTAAATGGCTTAACAATCCAGCCCGTCGCACCTGCTTTTTTACCCGCCATTTTTGTATCACCAGAAGACTCTGTTGTTAGCATAAGAATCGGCACAAACTTGTACTCAGGCAGTGTGCGTAGCTCTGTAACCAATTGAATACCATCCATAACGGGCATATTCACATCCGACAAGACCAAATCAAATTTTTGCGTTTTAGCGATGTTTAAAGCTTCACTGCCATCACAAGCTTCCTGAACATCATAGCCTGCACCTTTTAACGTGAACGTGACCATTTGTCGCATTGATGCAGAATCGTCTACCGCCAAAATGGTTGCCATTGGCATACTCCCTCAATCTTGTGAATAAATTGCTTCTGAATAAATTGCTACCGCACAATATGTTGTGTCAGCTCTAGCGGTTCAATTAAGCCCAACAGCTCAGCCACATTGATAATAGCCTGCGAAGGTTTAATCCATATCACACTATGACCTTGCTGTTTTGATGCTTTAAGAAGGTTTACGATTAACTGAAGTGACGCGGTATCGCACTGCTGAACACGATCAGCAATAAGCTCAATTTTACCGTGCTCTAACAACGCTGATTCTAACTGGCTATACAAACTCTCGACCTTTTCGATGGTCATTCGCTCACCGCATTCAACTTGATGCCCTTCAGACATGTCATTCCATTCCTATTTTCATTTACTTTAAGAATAGACGGCAATTGGAAAGCTGCTAATGTTGATTGGAATATAAAGAAAGGATTGTGAATATAGGAATTTAATAAAGACGAGTTCTAAAACTATAACTGACGGTTACGAGCACTGCGGGCAGCAAATTCATCCATCATTTTCTGATCTTGCTTTTCTTCCAGTGCATACGCTTGTAGATTTAATTTTTCAATCAGCTTACGCAAGGCTTCAGCCTTTGCGCGCGCCGCCAAATAGACGCGCTTAGCACCCTCGGCTTGTTGCTGAACCAGATCGATTTGCTGCTGCTGATGACCACTTGCCTCTTTAATTTGTTCAATAAAAGCAATGGTATTTTGTATCTGTCCACCTTGAATAGGTGCGGCATGCTGACTGGTTAAACTGCTACGGTATTCCGTCATATATTGTTCAAGTTGGGTGAGCGTGCCAACTTCCTGCTCTAGCTTCTGCTGATATTGACCCCATACCTTTAAATCTTGCTGTTCTTTATCAGCCGCCATTTTTAATACAAAGCCTAAACGCTTAACTCGTTGCTTACTCATACAGTTTGCCCACTCACATCCGCCTGCGGCACATCAGGAAGAATGACATTTAACTGCTCAAGACTGGCGTCAATTTTAACGCACTCAGTTAATTCCTGTTGCAAGAAGCTTTGAATCATGGGCATTCGATTCAACGCCAAATCCAGCGTAGGGTCGGTCCCTGCTTGATATGCCCCCACACTCACTAAATCTTTATTCTCTTGGTAGTGTGCATACAACTGACGCAGCATTTGAGCTTTACGTAGCCAATCTTTTGATACTATTTGCGGCATCGCACGACTGATCGACGCTTCAATATCAATCGCAGGGTAATGTCCTTCATCGGCTAATTTTCGCGATAATACAATGTGGCCATCCAAAATAGCACGACTGGCATCGGCCACCGGATCTTGTAAATCATCACCTTCACTTAACACCGTATAAAACGCGGTGATCGAACCACCACCTGCTTCACCATTACCCGCGCGCTCTACTAACTTAGGAATTTTGGTAAATACCGAAGGTGGATAACCCTTGGTTGCAGGAGGTTCGCCAACCGCCAATGCAATTTCTCGCTGGGCTTGGGCATAACGGGTTAAAGAATCCATAAGCAGTAATACGTTTTTACCTTGCTTACGGTAGTACTCGGCTACCGATGTGCAATACATCGCAGCACGTAGACGCATCAAGGGAGAATCGTCAGCTGGAGAAGCAATCACCACCGAACGCGCCATGCCTTCTTCACCTAATATTTCATCAATAAATTCTTTTACTTCTCGGCCACGCTCACCAATTAAACCTACCACAGTAATATCCGCTTCGGTAAAACGTGTCATCATACCCAGCAGCATACTTTTACCCACGCCACTGCCTGCAAATAGCCCTAAACGCTGACCACGACCCACAGTCATCAGCGCATTAATAGAACGTATGCCCACATCTAAGGTGGTGCGAATAGGATCTCGATGCAATGGATTAATCTGCTCGCCTTGCAATGAACCTTCTTCGGCATGCAGTGGGCCTTTACCGTCTAAAGGTCGGCCAATACCATCAAGTACACGACCCAGCAATTGAAAGCCGACTGGCACGCCGTTAGAGCCCGACAGGGGGCTAACTTTAGTCCCAGCCTGCAAGCCATCAACTTGTTCAATCGGCATAAGAAATATACGACTGCCATCAAAGCCAACCACTTCGGCTTCAATATCGGTATCATCACGACGTTCAACCATGCAACGATCGCCAATTTTTACAACAAGGCCTTCAGCCTCTAGAGTTAATCCCACCATACGGATTAAGCGTCCGCTGGCTTTTTTTTGCAGTGATAATTTTTCAAGACTGATATTACTAATTTGATCGCTCAAACTCATGGCAAGTCATCTTCTTCAGTCACATCGTTATCGGCTATAGGTTCTTCTTCGATGACAGGTTCTTCTTCGATGACAGGTTCTTCTTCGATGACAGATTCTTCTTCGATGACAGATTCTTCTTCGATGACAGATTCTTCTTCGACAACAGGTTCTTCTTCGATGACAGATTCTTCAATAACAGGTTCTTCCGTAGCTAACGGTTCACCGTCAATATCCGATAGATCAAGTTTTTCACACTCCTGATCGATCAGCTCAAATACAGCGTCCATTCGTTCACGCAGGCTAAATTCAATTAACGATTGCGTCGTGGTAATTCGAGCACTGCCTGCATCTAAAACGTCATCCACCGTAAAATGCATTTCACGACCAGAATGACTTAAGCCATGCTCTAAATGCACCGAATCTGCGGGACTAACATAAATTTTAATATTTTCAGCACCATTAGGAAGCTGATCAAGCGCCGACAATACTTTCTTAGTAATATGATCATCGCCTTGCGCTAACTCACGCTCAATAATCGTTTCGCACGCCGTTCTAATTAACTGGCTCAAAACTTTAGGCAATGCACTGTCTTTTTCAACCAGACTTTGCTCTAACTGCTGGCTTAATTTTGCCAAGTTACTCGCCGCTTCGCTTATTTCTTCTTTACCCGACGTAAGACCTTCCGCCTGCCCGGCTTCAAAACCAATTCGATTACCTTCTTGCGTACCCTCTTTCACGCCTTCTTTATGACCCTCGACTTTACCCGTCGCCAAGCCCTCTTTTTCACCCTTGTCTCGACCTTCGTTTAAGCCTTGCAAAAAACCTTCTTCGTAGCCTTCACTGCGAATAGCTTCCAGCTCTTCAACCGTAAGCGGCTCAACAACATCAACCTCTTCATCAGTCACCGCCTCATCGACAACTTCTTTTTTTGTACCTTTTGGCCCACCATGCCAATAAGGCAAATCCCACGGTTTTATCTCAATATCTTCACTGCTTGCCTCAAACTCATCATCCTCATCTTCTTTCATCGTATTCACCGTAGTCGTCGTCATAGCCGTCACAATGGTTTACACCATAGCCTCACCACCACCACCAAGCATAATTTCACCCGCATCCGCCAAACGACGTGCAATAAGAAGAATTTCTTTTTGCGCGTTTTCAACTTCGCTTACCTTCATTGGGCCTTTCGCTTCTAAATCATCACGTAATAATTCAGCCGCACGCTTCGACATGTTTTTGAATATTTTCTCCTGCACCGCCGTATCGGCGCCTTTCAGCGCAACCACCAATATGTCAGTTGAAACTTCACGCATCAGTGCCTGAATACCACGATCGTCCACATCCACAAGATTGTCGAAAACAAACATAAGGTCTTGAATCTTAGTCCCCATGTCTTCATCCGTTTCTTTAATCTGCTCAAGCAGATCATTGGCAATGGTGCTATCAACCAAGTTAACAATACTGGCTGCCACCTTAACGCCACCCATGGTCTGAGTTTGCGTACCGGCTTTGCCTGAGAATTGACGTTCAAGAATGTCATTCAATTCTTGCAATGCCGCTGGCTGAACCGCTTCTAATGACGCAACACGCATAATAATATCGAGACGCACCTTCTCATCAAAATTCGACAAAATCTCTGCCGATTGATCAGGATCTAAATAAGAAATAACAATCGCTTGAATCTGCGGATGCTCATGGCGAATCAAATCAGCAACCTGGCGCGACTCCATCCACTTCAATGAATCCAAGCCCGTGGTACTGCCACCCAATAAAATACGGTCAATCAATGCACCCGCTTTATCATCGCCCAAGGCTTGCTGCAGCATATTACGAATATAATCATCCGAACCTAAGCCCATACCCGTTTGGCCACTCACCGCCTGCAAAAACTCAAGCACCACACCTTCCACTTGTTCTTGACGAACATCGTGCAAGGTTGCCATAGACGTGCCAACGCGCTGAACTTCCTTTGGCCCCATGTGCTTTAGAATTTCAGCCGCATCTTTTTCGCCCAGGCTCATCAATAAAATGGCTGCACGCTCAACCCGTGAAAGGTTTGCTAATAATTCTTTCTGATTTGCCTCTGAAGGCATTGTATTTTCAGCCATGTTAATGCGTTACCTTATGCACGTTAATCATCACTAGCATTAATCCATTGAATAACCACTTGCGCTACCCGCGCAGGATCTTCAGCGATAAGACCTTTAAGGGCATCCAGTTGGCGCTCAAAACTTTCTGACGCCCCCGGTAATAAAAAGTTATCAGCCCCAGACAAAGTGACCTTATCTTCGTCAAATTCATCGTCGGCATCGGCCAACTCATCTAAGCCCATACCGTCTTCATCACTACGGCCTTTATTGGCAATACTATGAATCGTAGGACGAATTACACCAAAAATCAGCACCAGTAAGAATAATCCTGCCAATACCTGCTTCATAATTTCCCAGAACCAAGGCTGAGTCCAAAATTCTGGACTGCCTAATTCAATTTCACCCTTACCCATGAAAGGCGAATTAATGACATTAACACTATCACCCCGCGCGGCACTAAAGCCAACAGCATCTTTCACTAATATTTCTAAACGCGCTAAATCTTCTTCCGCCCAAGGTACAAATTGCATGTCTCCGGTTTCGGCATTCAAAGATTGCTTATCGTTAATCACAACCGCAACCGTTAAACGATTAATACGCCCCACTTGCTGCTGCTTATAACTTAACGTGCGATCGACTTCATAATTACGCGTTGTTTCACTGCGTTTATCCATAGGCGTAATAGGCTGCCCCGTCGCTGGATCAATTTGCTCAGGCGCTTCAGCCTGACCCGGAGGCTGATTAGTCAGCGCGCCCGGTATACCACCTTCAGCACCACTCACTGTTTGCTCATTTATTAATTGCTCACTGCGCACGGCAATTAAATCGGGATTAAAGGTTTCTTCCGATTGCTCCACCACCGTAAAATCAATATCTGCCGATACTTCTGCTTTATAATTTTCGATGCCTAACACAGGTTTTAATATGCTGTTCACCCGAGAACTAATAGAGTCTTCCACGCGTTCGGTATATTGCAATTGCTTCGTCGCTAATAATTCTTGGCTATCATGTTCTATTTTTGACAGCAAATTCCCTTTCTGATCAACCACAGAAACAGAGCCTTTATCCATTTCACTAATCGAAGAAGATACGAGATTAACAATCGCTTCAACCTGATCTTTATGCAAAGCCGCACCGGCATAAAGCTCAAGAAAAACAGACGCTCTTGGCTGTCGATGATCACGCACAAAAACAGATTGCTTAGGAATGGCAAGATGAACTCGGGCATTACGAACGGCTTGAATACTGGCAATCGTTCTGGCTAATTCGCCTTCTAAACCACGACGGTAACGGGCGGTTTCAATAAAATGACTGGTGCCTAAATTGGATTCATTATCCAACAACTCAAGGCCAACGGTTTTGTCGTCGATCAAACTCGCGGCCGCCAACTTTAAGCGCGCATCGTGCAACTCATCAGCACGTACCAGAAGTACTTGTGACGTAGGATCGATTTCAAATTCAAACCCTTCTCGCTGCAAAACTTCAACAATTTCTTGCGCGTTATAATCTTGCATACGATTAATTAGCGGTTTGTAATTAGGCTCTTGCGACCAAATAAAAATAGCGATGGTTAACGCGATCACCAAAGCAAAGCCACCCAGCATGGCCGCTTGGCGCACAATGGATAGTTTATTAAAACCGGCAACAACCGGATGCATATTTGATTCTGAATCAGCCAGCGCTTCGTTCGTCGTCAACTCGGAAGACGTATCATCGGCGGCTTGATTTTGAGCTGGGTTAGCGACTGCATTATCCATTTAAGAACGCCCCACTATACTGGCATGTTCATAATGTCTTTATACGCTTCTAATAACTTATTGCGTACCTGCGACATTGCTTGAAAAGAAACACTGGATTTTTGCATCGCCACCATCACTTCGGGTAAGTCGATATTTGGATCACCCTGGGTATAACGCGTACTCATGCTACCCGCGTGTTTTTGAGTAGCGTTAACTTGGTTAATCGCATTGCCCATCATTTCGCCGATACTAGGATTCGCAGCAGACGACGAAAAGTTCATCTGATTGCCCGGACGAGTATCTAACGCAGCAGTTTGATTCATCAAATCTTGCTGAGTTAATTCATTGCGAAACTGCGACGGGGTCATGGTAGAAGGATTAACGTTCGAAGCCATCATATTAGACGGTGAAGGAGAAGTCATAGCAGCAGGATCAAGCTGACTTCTTTGCTGCTGTAATTGCGCCGCAAAACTGTTTTGTGGTGCCCCGACGGCAGAATTTTGATTGGGGCTTTGCAACTGATTTTGTATCGTATTTTGCATGCCAACAGTCGACGCTGGATCAGTGGTTTGCATTTGCTGACGTACTTGACGCATCTGTAATAAAACAGAGTTGATATCCGCACGATTAACCATAACCACCACCTCGACCTTTTATTCGTGAAGTTGACGCTTTTAATTCAACTTCACCTATATTTTTTTGGCACTTTTGCCATCTATCTTTCCTTTTTGCAACTTGTGGGCCAACTTTCTAATCTATTAACGAAGCATTGTTTTAAACCAACTGAGCTTCAATATCGATTCCTTCTTCCCGCAGCTTAGCCACCTTATAGCGCAAGGTACGAGGACTAATGCCTAGACGTTCAGCAGCCTCTTTGCGACTAGGTTCTTCATTCAATGCCTGCACAATAAGTTCGATTTCACGTTGTTTTAAATCACTGCCTAAAGCGCTGCCTAATGTATTACCTAACGTATTAACCAAGGTGCTTTCCACTGAACTTTCTGCCCCCTCACTGCCGGACACATTAATCGTCGGATTTTCTGTCACTTCTTGTACATCAAAGCGACGATTTTTCGGCACAGGCGTTAATACTAAATCGTCTGCGGTTATTTCAAAACCTTGCTGTAAAATCAGCGCACGTTGCACGGTATTATCCAACTCCCGAACATTACCCGGCCAAGGGTGCGATAATAATTTCTTTTGCGCTTCGCTATTAAGATTCGGCACCGGCTTTTTCATTTTTCCAGCATGTTTTTGCAACAACAATTGTGTCAGCGGTTTAATATCGTCTACGCGCTCACGCAATGGCATCCAATTTAATGGGAAAACACTTAAGCGATAATATAAATCTTCGCGAAAATGCCCATCTGCAACATAGTCGGCTAAGTCACGGTTAGTCGTCGCAATGATGCGCACATCAAGATCGATGACTTTTTTACCCCCCAAACGCTCAACCTGCTGTTCTTGTAAAACTCGCAATAACTTGGCTTGTAATGAAATATCCATTTCCGTTATTTCATCAAGCAATAACGTACCGCCATTAGCCTGTTCAAACTTACCCGGAGTGGCAGCATACGCGCCAGTAAATGCACCCTTTTCATAACCAAACAACATCGCTTCCAACATATTTTCTGGAATCGCCGCGCAATTAATTGCAATAAACGGCTGACCAATACGCTGCGAATGCTGATGAATATAGCGCGCTAAAACTTCTTTACCCGTACCACTTTCACCAGAAATCAAAACGGTAGAATCCGTCGCCGCGACTTTTTCCGCGATTTTAAATAAGTTTTTACTTACAGCGGATTCAGCAATCGGTTTATCTTCTTCAACCACCACAGACGTCGGCTGATACTTGTTCATGACCGACAATAATTCCTGAACTTCAAAAGGCTTCATCAAATAATCATTCGCCCCAAGCTGCATCGCCTTAACCGCCTGTCCCACATCGCCATACGCCGTCATTAAAATCATCGGCAACCATGGTTGATGCTTTTTAACCTGCGCCAATAATTGCAAACCATCCATCTGCGGCATATTAATGTCACTTAATACAATGTCTAAAGAAGACTGAGCAATTACCTTAACTGCCTCAACCCCATTACACACTTCATGCACCTGATGCCCTTTCAACATCAAAGAATCAACAATGGCTTCTCTTAAGTTCGGATCGTCTTCAACTACTAGAATTTTCATATTGTTTCTCCGGTACTTATTCTGGATAGCTGCTTTTAATCACAACTATTAAAAATGACAATTAATGGTTGGTCTTAGTTTGGTTTTTTTCAATCGGCTGAGCGGGCAGTTTAAAACTCGCAATTGCGCCTTTCGTGCCCGCTGATTTAATCGAGAACTCACCGTAGTGCGCGCGAGCAATGGCCTGAACAACCGCAAGCCCTAAGCCTGTACCATTACTTTTGGTGGTAAAAAATGGCTGTAATATCTGATCATTAATGGCGTTGGTAAACCCTGGTCCATCATCTTCAATTTCAATATTCACCTGAAACTGAGCATTTACATTCACTCTCACATGCAGTTCAGCACCTTGGCCACAGGCTTCAAGCGCGTTGTTAACTAGATTCATCAGCGCACCAATTAATGCATCACGATTACAATGAATATGAACATCAACTTTATTCACCTGAAACTCACAGGTGGCATTATTTTGCTGCAATGGAATTTCTAACGCTTCTTGCCAATCATGCAACAGTTGCGAAAGCGCCATATCATCATTCAGCGGCGCTTCTCCACGCGCAAAAATTAACATGTCACGAATCTGATGCTCAAGGTGATGTAAACGCTGCATCATTTTATTGGCGAATTTTTCTCGTTGCTCTGGCTGCAATTCTTCATTTTGTAAGTGCTCGCCATAAATCATCGCCGCACTTAATGGCGTACGAATCTGATGCGCTAACGATGCCACCATATTTCCCATCGAAGATAAGCGCTGGTGCTGGCTTAAACTTTCTTGTAATTTTCGCGTTTCGGTTTGGTCGGTAATTAAAATAATCTGACCCGGCTCAGAGCCTAACGATGCAGTTTGCAAACTAACTCGACGACCATCAACCAAGGAAATCTCATGACCATCGTCAGGCTTAGGACTAAAGCTGGTTTTAATCACGTTACGCCAGAGTTTGCCAAGTAAGAAATCATTTTCAACTCCACTCTTATTACTGCCTTCATTCGGCAGCAACAGCGCTGATGCCGCGGGATTACATTCGCGAATGCGTCCTTCACCATCCAATAATAAAATACCGCCCGGCAACATGTGCAACAAGCTTTCTAAACGCTCCGCAATACGTTCTTTATCGGCGAGTTCTTGCATGCGTTGATAAGAAACTTCGGCCAGTTCACCGCTCAACTCTTCAACTTTAGATTCTAAAAACTCATAACTTTGCGACAGTTGATCTGACATAGTACTGAATAAATTGAAGGCATCTTTCAACTGCTCTCGATTAAGTTGCTCTTTGTGCAAGAGCTCTCGATTTGAAAGATCTTTCTGCGCTGAATTTAATAAAGCGACGCTAGCCATAAACGCTCCTGCTTGTGTCGGTTATTCGACATCAAAATAGTATTACTAGCTATTCAGCAATTAGCGTGCCGCTTTTACGTCGTGATTTTTTAATTAAAGCGTCAGAAAATATAATTTTAAACACTAGAGCTGACCACAAAAACACGGGGGACATGAAAAATATGAAAGAGTGGTAATTGAGAAACGGCGAGCTACAAAAAAAACAGGCATAAAAAAACCCACAAGACTGAGCCTTATGGGTTTTATTGTTTTACTAGTGCGAGTATTAAGCCGTTTCTTTTTCCTTGCGGCTTATATCGTATTTACGCATTTTTTCTACCAAAGTCGTACGACGAATTTTTAACTTCTCCGCAGCACGAGCCACAACACCCGTTGAATCATCCAACGCTTGCTGAATTAACGATTTTTCTAAATCATTAAGGTACTCTTTTAAATCGAGGCCATTAACAGGTAATAATGCTGGAGAATCAATACCGACCAAACCATTTTCAATCTGAGTAACATCCGCTAAGACTGGAGCTTGCATCATGCCATTTTCATCTGTTTCATCAACATGACGGAATTTTTTGGGCAGCTCATTCACACCGACAACACCATAAGGATGAAGAATCGCTAAACGCTCTACCAAGTTTGCTAATTCACGTACATTGCCATGCCACTCATGACGACATAGCGACATAATCGCGGCAGAATTAAAACGAATAGAACCACGCTTTTCATACTCCATACGTGAAATCAATTCGTTCAACAGTAACGGCAAATCTTCAACACGGTCACGTAACGCAGGCATTTCAATCGGGAAAACGTTTAATCGATAATACAAATCTTCGCGGAAGATTTCCCCTTCAATCATTTGCTCTAAATTCTTGTGCGTCGCAGCAATAATACGCACATTGGTCTTCATTGTTTTCGTGCCACCCACTCGCTCATAGGTATGCTCTTGTAAAACACGCAGAATTTTAACCTGCATATTCAACGGCATATCGCCAATTTCATCTAAGAAAAGCGTACCACCTTCAGCCATTTCAAAACGCCCTTGGCGTGTTGTAATCGCCCCCGTAAAGGCACCTTTCTCATGACCAAACAATTCGCTTTCTAATAACTCGGCAGGAATAGCACCACAGTTAACAGGTACAAAAGGACCCGATTTACGATTGGAGTGATAATGCAAATTACGCGCAACCACTTCTTTGCCCGTACCGGACTCACCCGTAATTAAAACACTGACATCTTTGTCAGCCACTTGCATAATTAATTCACGTACATTTTGAATCTGACGGCTGGTACCTACAAGACTTCTAAACAACTGAACATCTCGACGCTCAGCTCGACTACGATTATGAGTAAATTGTTCACGATAAACTTGGCAACGATGCAAACTGTCTAATAATTTATTATAACTCGGTGGCATTTCTATCTTGGCTAAAATAGCGCGGCGTAAATTATCTGCCACATCATCGGTAGACTCAGCACCAATATAAAGAATAGGCGCGCCGTTATCCCAAGCAATAATATCTTCAACCATTTTAGCTAAGCTAATATTTGTACTACTCCCCAGTAATACAGCCGAAATATCATTACGTTCCGTGATCTCAGCTTCTACCTGCTTACACCAAGTATTGGCATCAACAGTAATAGCTTCTTCCCCAAGAAAATCTAAAATAACTTTAAGATCGTGGCTCCGCTGATTATCGTCATCAATCAGTAGAACCTTAATTTCTCTCCACATGGGATATGTGCCTTAATTTATAATTTTTTAATCAACTAGCATCTAAGGCCAGCTCTGCCATCATTTTGACTTTGATGCTAATAGTAAAGTATCTATTTGGTAATAGGTCAATCTTCTGACGCAAGTATTTTTATTTTTATATTAGATTGTCTAGAGGACTTTTATAGCTGATTAGGACGTGAGATGACAAGCATCTTTAAGCTCTATTTAGAGCTTAAAGATGAATATAGCTAAAAAAGCGATGTTTTTTCATTATTTGATTAGTCTTTATACAGATAAAGCCTTTAAAGAAGACTCATGCGCACTGCTCTGCTTATTGGGCTTTTTTCCACTAGTTGCCAAATATTCGTCACGAATCCCATCCCAACCAGACTTAATTTCCAACAATAGCGCCATCACCTCATCAATCATTGAAGTATCATTAGCACTAGAAGCCTCCAATAACCGACGATTCATGTAGTCATACAAACGGTCTAGATTGGAAGAAATATCGCCACCACTGTCATGATCAAGGCTCGATTGTAGCGTCGCAATGATGTCCATCACGCGACCTAATAATTTTGCTTTTCCTTCATGATTCTTTTGATCAATCATACCTTTTGCTTGCGACATCCGAGTCAATGCACCTTCCATTAACATCTGAATTAAGCGATGAGGATCAGCCCCCTCAACCTCCGATGTCATACCGACTTGGCGGTATTGATTTGCGCCCTTGTTATACATAACTCAGCCTCTTAATTGATTCTGCTTCTCACCTTTTATGACGGCCAATCAATCGAATACTTTAATAGTTTATGAGTAATTTATTAAAAACATAACGGTCATCGGCTGCCGCTCTTAGCGGCAAGCCCATATTAAAGCCATATAAAATTTCCTTAAGTCATTGAAAAATAACGTTTTATTTAATTGGCATTAGGCTTGCTTAGTCTCATTAACTAGAAATAATTTCGGTATTGAACCATGAACCTTTTACATGCCTCTAATACAAAAACGACCCGTCGTATTGATCTCGACTCTTATACCTTGTTGGTACAAGAGGCGAGTCGTGACTTCGCCAAGCTGCAATCTGCTGAACATGCCACCGATATCAACGAGGGCTTATTAGAGACTGCCTTGTACAAGGTTAAGCAAGCCCTTGATATTAATCCTAGCGGCATTAAAGGGCTTAACTTATATGCACGTATTGAATTATTCGTGGGTAATCCGCACAAAGCGCAAAGCATTATTGATCGCGCGCTAAGCACAAAACCCGATAGCTCTACCGCACTGTACAGTGCTGGCCATATTGCCTTGGCTTTAGGGCAACTGACCCTAGCTGAAAAACATTTTAGCGCGTCATTAAAAATATCCAAGGTGGCAACGCGTTCAGCTTCATCTCTGGCTTATACTTATTTAGAACAAGGCAAATACGTTGAAGCATTTCAGCTGTATCAAGAATTAATCAAGACGCAAGAAAACGACCCACACATTAGGAATAAGTTATTTGAATCGGCCTCACATATTAATGCTGATTTTTATTCTCCAGAATTAGAAGCAAACGTTCTACGCTACCTAAATTTTGAAAACGTTGATCATTCACTATTAAGAAATCTGATTACGACACTGCTGCATCATAAACTTAAAATTAATGAAGCCAGCACGCCACTTGAGTTTGATCAAATTGCGAGCGATCCGTTATTATTAAATAGCTTAAAACGTTTCCATTTTTGCGATGCTTTATTAGAACGTTTATTTATTAGCCTTAGGCAAACCTTGTTATTTAATACCGTTCAAGACATGACCATCCCCAGCATTCATTTAGAGCTGGCGCACGACATGGCCGTTCAAGCTCAATTAAATGAATACGTTTGGCCAGTAACCCAAAACGAACAAGAAATAATTTCTGGCTTAGAAACGCTATTACTGCAAGTAACCGAACAAACTGAATGGAAGCTTGATGATATAGCTCCTGCGATTCTTATCTTGGCACAATACAAAGATTTATCTCAGACAAAACTCGCTGAAATATTAGCGTCTAAGCACGTCACACAGGCATTAAAAAACAGTTATTTAGCCGACATCATTGATTACGCAATTAACAATCGTGATAAAGAAATTCAACTGGCTAAAAAATTGCCCTACTGGTCACATACCAATCGCTCTAATAAAAACCTGAACAATAAAAATAGAGGCAATAGAAACTCTGTCTCTCTAAAAGTCCAAGCTCAATACGAAGAAAACCCTTACCCGCGCTGGAAAGATATTGGTTTCAATACTGCAAGTAGTTATCAACAGGCACTATTAAAGAATTTTCCACATTTAAATTTAAGTCACTGGCAAGGAAAGAAAAAATTAAACGTACTCGTCGCGGGTTGTGGCACAGGCCGCCAAGCTATTCGCTTAGCCAGCTACTTCAATGATTTGAATATTATTGCTATCGATTTAAGTAGTCGTTCTTTAGCATATGCTAAACAACAAGCGAGTAAATATAATGTAGAAAACATTCAGTTTATACAGGCGGATATTTTAGAATTCAGCGACTTCCCAATCTTGTTTGATGTCATTGAATGCTCTGGGGTGCTTCACCACATGGAAAACCCCGAGCAAGGCTTGCAGAGCCTACAACACCTTCTATCGCCTACTGGGGTAATGAAAATTGCTCTATACAGCGAAGCAGCACGTAAGCAAGTAATCACTTTTAGAAAACTCATTGCACAGAGCAACCTGCAATCAGAGAAAAATGAAGGTAAGGCACTGGATCAACGATTATTACGCCAAGCGTTATTAATGAATCAAATTCCTGGAGACTGGAATGAAATTGTTAATTCTAATGATTTTTACAGTATGAGTAATTGCCGTGACTTAATATTCCACGCACAAGAACATCAATTTACAGCCACTAAAATCTCAAATTTACTTGCGAATAATAAGCTCGATTTTATCGGCATGCTACCGACCACCAGCGCTCACCAAGCTTTCGAAAGCACAATTGGTAAGCTAAAAGGTAACAATACATTAGAAAATTGGGATACAGTGGAACAGGACGATGAGAGTATTTTTGCAGGAATGTATCAGTTCTATTGCCGTAAGCAATCAAACATTGAAATTCTATAAATCTAATAAAACGAGAATAAAACGGGAACAACATCTAAATTATTTCAGCATAAAAAAGGCCTTGGAATTTTTACTTCAAAGGCCTTTTTATTATCTGACTATACGTTATTTTAAATAACGACGTATGACCATGTTGAATGACACATCACTGTATTGAATAACTATTTACCATAGTTATTCATCGCTTCGAATTGCTGGGTGATAAAATCACCTGTTGAATTCAATTTAGAAACAAGAGCATCGTTATATAAAAACTGACTTTTTAACCGAGCTTCTTGCGCTGACATTCGTGTTTCTAAACGCTCTCTTTTTTCAGCTAGCTGCACTTTATCGTTATCTAATGCATTTAATTTATTCGTAATTAAACCATCACCACTATCTAACATAGATAACAGGCTAGCATTTAATTGATCAGCAAAACCCGATACATAAGTGATGCTACCGCGATCACCGAGTGCGCCGCCCGTAATTTTCATACGAATACCACTCGAAGGATCAATATTCCCTACCTGAGCTTTACCTGTTTCACCTTCAGCCTTACCATTTACAAAACCAAAGATGGCTGAAGTAGGCCCAGGAACATCAACCATTTCAACCGAAGAATCTTCTCCCGTTGAAGCCGAGATAATACCGAATTTTTGATACGAGAAAGACGAAGGATCATCGTTATATTCTACCTTCACCGATATTTTATCGGCTTTAAAAACAGCATCTTCATTGATTGCCGCTTGCAGCGCTGCTGCCAAACCTTCACCGGTATTATAAGGGGCTGGCTGCGCTAAACTAATGCTACGTTCAACACCATCGACTTTAATAGTAAAAGTATTATTCGTTGCATCAAGATTCACACCTGCTGAAAAATCAGCCGCAGCATTAGCAATATAGAAACCGTTACTGGCTTTTTTATTTCCATCCGTCGCAGAAAGGTACTGACCATTACCTTTCGCTTCGACACCATTGATTTTGCCTTCAACGTTTTGCCCTTGAGCCACCTTAGGAGAATAAGTTGCTGCATCCTGCAAACCTAAAATAGAAATTGCCGCCGGATCAATATCAGTAAACGAAACCTGAGTCGCATTACCACCCACATTAATTTGCAGAGATCCTAGATCTTTTTCAGCGTCATAGACATAACTCACATCCGCTTCGACGTCATAACCATAGCGGCGTGTATCATCAAAACCTAACGTATCATAACCATTAGACGTCGTACCGGCTGCTAATCCTAAACTAGCCGAGGCGTTAGCATCAATATTTTTAACCTCAATACTCGCGCCAGAACCATAGGTTGCAGCCGTTTTAACACCATTTTTAGATTGAGTTTCAAAGAATAAATTACCGCCGCTATCCAGTTTAGCCATAACATCACCTGCGGTGAATTGACCACTCGCTTGCAATGCCGTATCTAACGCACGCTGAACCACGGTCAAAGTAGAAGCCGCATCGTTCGTGCCTGCGCTGCCATTGGCATTCACATCAACGTTAATATCAACGCCATCGACCGCTAAGGTAAAGGTGGCATTATTACCGACACCACTAAAATCAATACCCGTGGTAATGTTAGTCACAGCAGAACTGGTATCAGTTTGCGCGCCACGGCCATCAGATGTTACTTCTAAATATTCATTATGGCCGGTTGCGACTGACGCCAGTTTTAATCCTGTACCGTCTAAGCTTGCAGTGACTATTCCAGCGCCAAATTCAGAATCTAAAGCAGCTTGTATGTTAACGATGTTATCAGGGTCATTACCACTAACAACAATCTCTTTTTCAACCCCAGAAACATTTAACATGAAGCCAGCGTTAGCGGTTGAAAAGTCGATAGCCGTACTAATATCTCGACTGCCCGTACCCGACTCGCCACCTTTGGTTAACCCTGCAAATGCAGCGTCAGTGCTTAAAGCCGTATCCATTGCTAACTCAACGGCGGCGGCTAAATCAGCCCCCGTTAAATAGGTTCCTGCCGGTACGTTAACTTTCGCTGTCGTACCAATACCGTCAACCGCCATATTAAATTCTGTGGCAGACCCCAGCGTTAAACCAGCATCATCACCATTGGTTTGAACACCCTGTGTACCGTTTAAGCCCAATACTGTATCGCTACTGGTACTGCCTACATTGCTTAAATTTATTTGCTGAGCCGTGCCCAGCGCCGACGTGGTAAATGTTAAGAAGCCATTATCGTCGAAGTCAGCGATCACATCGCCATTCAGTGCCGTGGCATCAATCGCGGTTTGAATAGCTTGCAGCGTATCCTTACGATCGCCAATAACACTATCGCCGTTTAAATCATTGCCCGCAGCATTCAGATTGACGGTCACAGGAATAGCGCCACCACCAATATCTAACGAAAAGGTCGCATTACTCGTCGCAAAGTTAATACCTTCAGATTCCGCTACCGAACGATTACCTGGCTGTGTTGTAGAACCCTTACCTAAAAATGCATCACTGCCTAAGGTCGTCAGTGATACCCCTTCATAAAGTCCCTTACCCAGTGTATTGAACCCTAGTGTATTGGCACTATTAGAATCGGTACTGGTAAACGAAATTTTAGAATCTTCACCGTATTTATTCGACGTAATAGAAAAGTTATTACCAATAGCATCGTAATCAACCGTCACACCATAAGAAAATTTCTTATACGTTTCATTGCTGTTTATCTGAAATCCAATTTGCTTGGCTAATTCTTCACCCGTTGCATAGCTGCCCGACGTTAACGTAATTTGCTCGTTCTTGCCGTTAAGGTTTAAGGTGAAATTATTATTACTTTCGTCAATCGTTACTGGGCTAGAAAAATCTAAACCCGCCACACTGCCACCCTGATAAATAGCCTGTGTTGCTAGCTGCGTGACTTCAACACCATAAGTACCAGGCTGAGTATTAACCGAGTCATTCACATAACGAATTTGCGCATCTTCGGCCGTACCACTTTTTGCCAAAATACTAATAATCGATTCACGATCTTCTTTCATCGCTTTTGAAAAAACGGCAGGATCAAAGTCCAATAAAAAATCATTCGTTCTATCAGTATTCACACCCAATTCAGTTAACGAGCGAAACTTTCCACTCAAGCCTTCAATCGGCTGACTGATCATCGAACGAACCTGTGATTGAATGCCACGTAGGGTAGAATCCCCTAATAACAAACCCGCTTGTTCGGTATCGGAGTTAAATGACGTTAAATCATCTGAGAATTTTTTAAACTCATTATACGCATTCACAAAATCTTGGATTTTCTCTTGAATGCCCGCAGTATCAGGTGCAACGACAATAGAAATGGGTTTACCAACATCAGCTGATAATAAATTGAGAGTAACACCCGGCACAACTTCTTCAATCGAATTTGACTCACGAGTAATGGTTAGACCATTGGCTTTTAATAACGCGTCTTCACCTTTAGCGGTTTGCGTCATGGTACCAGCGCCGTTTTGCTCTTCGTTATAGGCAATAGAAGAAAGACCCGTTGTTGCCACGCCACCCAGGTCATCAAGGGTCATAATACGCATGGCATTATTTTCACCCGTATTTTCAGAGCTAATCACCAAGCGATAACCTGAACCGTCGTTAATAATCGAGGCTTTAGCACCAATATTGGCATTATTAATCGCTTCTCGAATGCCACTTAAGGTTTTATTCGAATCATCAATCGTAATCGGTGGGCCACCCTTAGTAGGATCAATATCTTGGCTTAAAAAACCACCTGTGCCGTCATAGGTAATTTCACCAAAGGTGATTTGAATCTCACCAACACCAATAATTTCATCAATACTGCTATACGCATCCGTTACTACACTGTGGGCTTTGGCGGTATTTAAGACTTCAACACTATAAGTACCCGGCTCGGCAAGAATGGATGCTTCAGTCGTTAAGATCGATTCATCTGAAGATGAGGCCGTCGTAGAGCCTGCGGTAGAGGGTAAAGACAGCGCACTGGTCGCAGACTGCAAGATAGATGCAAGTGATTTAATTTCACCATAGGCGGTAATACGTGCATCCAATACAGTTTCATCGCGTTCTAAGCGCTGGTCAGAGGCTTCACGGGTTGCACCTATGATTTTTTCAACCAAGTCATTGGTTAAAACTCCCGACCCTAAGCCTAACGATTCAATAGCAGCCATAGCATGCCTCCACCTTTCTAACGCAATTAGGAATTGCTTAAACGCAAAAACCCCAGTACTAACCTTATCGGCCAGTCTGGGGTTATTTTTAGCTCAATCTTTAAATAAGTGCTTAAAGTACTAATGAATAGTTCTTAATGTCACACTTGAGCGCTAAACAATAACGATGGTTCATCATCATTCAAGTTTTGCGCCAACTCTAAAGCTAATTCGTTAGGTATCTGACGAATTAATTCTGAAGAGGTCTTATCGAACACCTTAATCACTGTTTTACCGCTATCTTCATCCATTTGAAAATCGAGGGTGCGTTCCGTTGATTGCACATAATCATTTAGTTTAGAAACAGCATCTCTCATCTGTTCATTACTAACTTCGGCAATCTTTTCTACATTTTGTGGCAAACCATTGCCACTCGCATTCGTACTCTCGATTTTACCTGTTGCTGCAGCTTGTTCTTTTCCATAAGCACTAGCAGCGGATGATGAAAGCGGAGTTGCGTTTTTCTGAACTAACGAAACTCTATCGGTTAAATGTGCTTTCATATCAATCATAAATCACCTCAATGGCTAAGATTCTTCCCTAGTTCCCTAGCCTCTTAAATGCTAATCCCTAAATGAATAAGTATTAGCTTATGAAGCTATTAGGAAGAAACATCTCTACAGTGTTATTAACGCTATAGAGAGTTTCTATAAGTCTTACGACTTATCCTAGAAGTGAAAGAACCGACTGGCCTGCGGCGTTAGCCTGGGCTAGTACTGAAATACCCGCTTGCTGTAGCACGTTAGTACGCTGTAGCTCGGCAGTTTCTGATGCGAAATCGGCATCTTGAATTCGCGAGTTTGCCGCGTTCAAGTTTTCAGATGTCACTTGCAAGTTACTTACCGTAGATTCCATACGGTTTTGAACCGCACCTAAATCGGCTCGCTGACTAGCAACCTGGGCAATAGCGTTATC
>Ga0115551_1000808_pt1 | contig 20669 bp, 16 predicted proteins | sample COGITO_mtgs_1103_FD_87179 | JGI IMG/M metagenome (GOLD analysis project Ga0115551, IMG submission 87179) | Pelagic marine microbial communities from North Sea - COGITO_mtgs_110321 | ecosystem: Environmental > Aquatic > Marine > Epipelagic | place: Germany:Helgoland, sampling site Kabeltonne... | reverse complement strand
TGGCAATAATCACGAAGTTGGACATGTTCACTGGCACCAGCAATACGATGCCCGCCACGAATGACCGGAATGCGAAGCTCGCCAATATGAACATCAGCAAATTCAGAAATATGATGATTTCCCAGTAGTGCGCCTCCACCACATCGTTGGTCGCCTGTTGCAAAGCAATCGTGCCAGTCCCCAGGCGGACGGTGAACAGCTCGTGGTCTACACCGACTTCCTCGACCGCGGCACGCGCATTCGCCAACGCCTCGTCGACGGTTTCCTGCTTGTTGTCCTTATACCAAAGAGACACGGTGGAGTTTTTCTGCTTAAAGTCGATTACATGCGAAAACGCTTTCGGACCCGTGCCCATCATGGTTGCCTGGGCCGCGGCGTTGGTATCGGTTTCGTTGCTGTTTACCGGTAGCCAACGCGGGTCACCGCCTTGGTAAAGCCGGTTCGCCTCACGTAGATAATCGGCAAAAGATAGCGTCGCACGTGGCGGATTGGATTTCGTCTCCATCAAGTCCTGCAGCTTCGTCATGGTCTCGATGGTGTCTTTTTTACGCGCGACCGTAATCGGTTTGTCCGGGTCTTTAGTCTCCAGCACGATTTCCAACGTACTCACGCCGGGAAAATTCTTGTTGATTTGACGAATCGCAGTATTAAATTCGGAGTCGTGCCACAGCAGCGAACTGCCTTCCACCGGATTGCCGACCTTAATAGTGGCGCCCAGTAGTGCCGAAACCAGGCCCACGACCAACATGGCGACGCCGGTGATGCGCGCGGCCTTGCCGGTGGTGGCGTCGCCCACTTTATTAAGTATCCGCGCCATCAGCGCGTGCACGCCGCCCTTGTCGCTATCGGTACCGACGATGTGGTCGATATTTTTGGGCACCGGCATAACCGACAGAATAAGCGGTGCTAGGAACACGGAAGTGGGAATTAGCGCCAAAGCCCAGAATCCGCAGAAGAACGCGAACCGCTGCATCGCCGGCACCGGCGCCAACGCAATCAACAGAATCGCGGCGGCATCGGTAATCACGCCCAGAGTGCCTGGCCCCATCATAACTTTCAGCGCCACGCGCCCGGCTTTTTCACGATCACGCACTTGGTGCATGATCTCGTAGAAACGCTCGGTATATTGCACTGTGTGGCTAAACGCTCGCGCCACAAGCAGTAGCGGCACGAGTAACAACAGCGGCTCCACCGGCAAGCCTAACCAGCCGACCAGCCCGAAGCCCCAAATGGCGGAGACACCGCCGGTAATAATCGGCGTTACCGTGCCGGCAATGTTGCGCATGTATAAAAACAGCGAGATGAACAAGGCCGCCAAGGTAATACCAAAGATGTAAATCATCTCTACTTGGTAGTGGTATACCCAGCCGGTTAGCGCAGGCTGACCTGCAAGGTAAACCTCGTGCTCGTCGTCGCGCGCTTCCTTAACCAGATTTTGTACGTATTTAAAGGTTTTCCCGTACTCAAGCGAGCGCTCAATAAAGGTGGCGTTAACCAGCGTGGACTTACCATCGTTGGAAATCAGAAAGCCACGCACGTTCGGCGCGCGCTCAACACGACCCTCGAATTCCTCAATATCGGCTTCGGTTTGCGGCACGCTGTCGCCCATTAACGGACGGATATTTATACCGAAAGGTGTGGCTTCGGCGTAGCGCGCTTTAGAGGTGGTAATCGAGAGGATTTGGTCGTGGTCCACGCTCGGCGCCAGATCGATATCGCGCGTCATGTCCCAGACTTTCTGTAGGGTTTCCTTATTATAAATATCCCCATCTTTACGTTTAATCATAACCGTCATGGTTAGCGGATTACCGAAGTTGGGGTGGTCGCGGAACGTCTCCGCGAACGGGTGCCCTACCGGCAACAGGTCCGAGAAAATAGTCTTAATCTGAACGTTCGGAATGCCGGCGGCGAAAAATAATGTGACTACCGCAAGGATACCGCTGGCGATAAGACGATGGTTGAATACCCAATCAGCTAGGCTCTGGCGAAGTTTCATTTTGTCGCACCTTATAAATTATCTGGCCGGTTAGAGCCTTTATGTCATCAACTAGTCAATGCGTACAAAGCGGCCGCAGCATTGCATCTAAATCTTTATTGTTGGACGAAGTCTAACTAGGTCGCTCGATCACTCAAACTACACCAACGGGTAGTTCTGCCGATCCGGCACCATGATCAATATGACATATAGTATGCTGGATGCACTATATTGCAATCTACGCTTCAGCATTTGAAAGCGACGCATTTACACCCGCGGCGCGAATATAAACGAGGAGAATCTGCATGAACCTACACAACAAATTTACCACCGCCGCCCTCCCAGCTTTACTGGCCTTGTCGACGTTAGCGCTATTCGGATGCGGCGTAAACTCCGCCACCGGCAATAACTCGCCGCAACCAGACTTTAGTTATGAAACCGAAGAAAAGAACGACGAAACCGGCCTAACTATTGCCGCTGTAAAGCCCGACTTGGTAGACCCAGACGTAATTGCACCTGAGCCTGAGCCCGGCACACCGGCCTTCGCGGTCGCCGCCGACGGCTACACGGTAGAAGCACAAATGCAGATTGGCCTGATGGACCCCGACAAAACTGCGGACCGCTTCCGGGCAATGTACGAAGCGCAATACGCGGCCAAACTACGTACTGCCGCGAACAATGCCATTACCACGATCCTCAAAGACAAAGGCTTTAACGTACAGCCCGTTGAGTCTTATGACGACGTCGTCGGCAACGGCAAAGAACAGGGGTTTCTAACCAGCCTACCCAATTACACCCTGGGCATTGGCAACGAAACCAGCTCCACCGAGTGTGAAAAAAACATATGCACCCAAAAGGGAAAATTGCTTATCGACGGCCAGTATTTATACCAGATGGCCGAACCGCACACCGGCACTACCGTCGCTTATCGACGCATGAATTTATACGGCCTACGCATTGAAGAGCCATATACCATCCAAACCTATGAGACCGAACCAGGCGCGCTGGTTAAGGTGAAAAATATCCTCGGCATGAACGAGGCATTAGTTGATACCAGCCAACAAGCTTTGGCCGACGGGCTAACCCGGCTATACCAAAACACGATGGCGGAAACCGAACGCACAATCTCGCGGCCGCAAATTCTGGCGCTGAAAGACACGATCGATCGGCTGAAGAATTCCGAAACGCCCTAGGGCAAATGCCGTTGGCTAACACTCGATCCGGATATTAGAGGCTGCTTTGAAGGCAGATGCCTAAGCGTTAATCAAACCGCCGCCGGCGCGGCGCTAGCCGTTCCAAAAATGCCTGTTGATCGGCCAAAATACGGCGGTTCGCCAGCATTAACCATTCTGCCAAATTTGGCTCATAGGGCAGGGCCAAAAGCTTCATACTGGCTTCCTCGGGATTACGATTGTCCTTATGCCGATTGCAGGGTTCGCATGCCGAAACCACATTGGTCCAGGCATGTGGGCCGCCCTTGGAACGCGGCTGAATGTGTTCGATCTGCATTTCGCGGAAGCTGAGTTTATTGCCGCAGTAGAGACAAAGCCCACCATCCCGGTGAAACAATTCACGCCGCGATAATGGCGGCACCAAACCCCGGGCAAAGCGATGCGAGCGGTCACGCACAGCAATAATCGAATCAATTGCAATCGTGCTGCGTCCGCCAGTTTCGCGCGACCGTCCACCGCGTAATTTAATTTTTTCGCTGCCCGCTTCCCAGGCAATTTTGTTGGTGAAATACAGGCCCACGGCCTCACGCCAATCGACCCATTCGACCGGCAAACCGCCAGCATCCAACTTCAAAATTCTTGGAAACGCCTGCACTTATTACTCCTCAAACTATTTATAACCGCGTAAGTAAGCATCCTTAAAAAACATTATCGATTGCAGTCAGCGCGCCAATTCGGGTTTGCTCTGTAACACCACTTAGGCGAATATCACCGTTTGCTGCATCACAACTTATATTGCAAAAAAAGGCATAAACGCAACAATGGACGCCACAAGCAATAAGCCACCCAACGCCGAGCAACTGCTGCGCGGCTTGGTCCGCGACGTTCCAGACTTCCCCAAAGCGGGCATAATTTACAAGGACATTACACCCTTGCTGGCCAGCCGTCGCGGCCTGGCAGCGAGCCTGGATCTGCTCGCCAGAGCGCACGCACATCAGGAAATAGACATCGTCGTGGGCATCGAATCGCGCGGCTTCATCTTCGGCGCCGCGCTTGCCGCGCGTCTGGGTGCCGGCTTCGTACCGGCACGCAAACCGGGCAAATTGCCCGCAGCGACCCGCACTCAGAAATACGCGCTCGAATACGGCCACGACACCTTGGAAATGCACGAAGATGCCATCACCGCCGGCGAGCGCGTGCTGATATGCGACGATCTCATTGCCACCGGCGGCACCGCAAACGCCACCGGACAATTGGTTGAACAACTAGGCGGCGAATTGGTTGGTTACAGCTTTGTAATCGAACTGGCATTCCTGAACGGAAGAAAACAGTTAAACGGCGCCAACATCCACTCGTTAATTCAGTACGATTAATTTTTAAAAAGTCACGACACGGAGGTTAAATGTACGATTATGTAATCATCGGCGCCGGTTCCGCCGGTTGCTTATTAGCCAATCGACTAAGCGCGGACCCAGATACAAAAGTCTGCTTGCTGGAAGCGGGTAAACGCGACCGCGCGTTTTGGATTAACTGGCCTACAGGCACACTATTATTGCTGCGTAGCAAGGTCTTAAACTGGGCGTTTTATACCCAACCAGAGCCCCATTTAAACAACCGCGAACTATTCTGGCCGCGCGGCAAAATGCTAGGCGGTTCGTCGTCCATGAACGGCATGATTTATATTCGCGGCGCGGCCTCGGACTACGACCATTGGGCGGAATTGGGCAACCGCGGTTGGTCTTATAAAGATGTGCTGCCACTGTTTAAAAAAGTAGAAAATCAGGAGCGCGGAGAGGACGAGTTCCACGGTACCGGCGGTAATTTGAATGTCGCCGATATCGCCGAGCCTGGCGGGCCGGGACGTGACTTTATCGCCGCATGTAAACAGCAAGGCATCCCCGAAAATCCAGATTTCAACGGTGCGCAATTAGAAGGCTGCGGCTATTACCAGGTCACCCAAAAAGGCGGCGAACGCTGGTCCTCAGCGCGCGCGAATTTGCACGACATCGAAAACCGCCCAAACCTAACGGTGATTACCGAAGCACGCGCCAGCCGTATCCTGTTTGAAGGCAACCGTGCGGTCGGCGTCGCCTATCAACGCAAAGGCAAACAAGAAAAGGTTAGCGCGCGACGCGAAGTGCTGCTCTCGGGCGGCGCGGTTAATTCACCGCAACTGTTATTACTATCCGGCGTCGGCGCCAAGACCGAGCTGGACAAACATGGCATTGAGCAAGTGCACGAACTCCCCGGCGTCGGCGAAAACCTGCAAGACCACCTCGACGTGATCATTAACGTACGCAACAAAAAGCGTGACGGCTTTGCGCTCGCGCTGCGCGCCATTCCGCGCATGCTGGTTGGATTGTATCGCTACCTAACCGGTCGCAAGGGCATGTTTGCGAGTAACGTTGCCGAGACCGGCGCCTTCGTAAAAACAAGCCCAGATGTACCCGAACCGGATCTGCAATTCCACTTCATGAACGCGTTTGTGCACAAGCACGCGCAGGAGTTAATCCTGGGTTTCGGATACTCGCTGCATGCCTGTGTACTCCGGCCCTTTTCGCGTGGTCGCATCGGCCTGAAAAGCGCCAACCCGATGGACGACCCGGCAATTCACGCTGGCTACCTAACCGACGAGCGCGATATGGAAACGCTGGCGCAAGGCTTTAAGCTTAGCCGCAAGATACTCGCGTCATCAGCGTTTAACGATCGCCGCGGCGAAGAGGTGTATCCCGGCGAGCAGGTACAAAGCGAAACCGAGATTCGCAACTATATCCGCAACAGCGCGGAGACCATTTACCACCCGGTTGGCACCTGCAAAATGGGCCACGACGACCTTTCGGTGGTGGATGACCGTCTGCGTGTTCATGGCCTAGAGGGGCTGCGCGTTATCGACGCCTCCATTATGCCGACCCTGGTATCCGGCAATACCAACGCCCCGACAATAATGGTTGCGCAAAAGGGCGCGGAAATGATTCTTGCCGATCAAAAGCAGGACGCACAGTCTGAAGCAGCGTAACTAAAGCCACTTAAACTGCGGGCAAAAAGAAACCGGCCGGGGAATCCCGGCCGGAAACCGCGTTATGCGGGGAGAGGAGCCCAAAGTATGGTGAGTGTTTATTGCAGCTTGTTTACAACGCTGCGAACTCACCATATTTAGCCCAGTATCCATTCAGCAAGAACCGCGCCAATTAGGCATAGACCGTTTGTTAGGCGATCTTGCTCGTAAATGGCGGTCTTTGCGCCATTACCGCGCACGGCAATGGTGCAGACGACCCAACATAAAACGCCCTGTCCAGAACGTTTACGCTCACTTCCCGGATGCTTGTAACTGATCCAATATCTGCGGGTTCTCCAGCGTCGACGTATCCTGGGTAATTTCCTCACCATGGGCAATGGTGCGCAGCAAACGCCGCATAATTTTGCCGGATCGGGTCTTTGGCAAGCCGTCCGCAAAGCGTATTTCTTCTGGCTTGGCGATTGCGCCTAATTGCTCCGAAACCCAGTCGCGCAGCTCTTCGGCCAGACCATCGGTTGCTTCGTTCTTAAGAATCACAAAAGCGACAATCGCCTCGCCCTTCACCTCGTGCGGCCGGCTGACTACGGCGGCTTCCGCCACCGCGGAATGCGCAACCAGAGCAGATTCCACTTCCATGGTTCCGAGACGATGTCCAGAGATGTTCACCACATCGTCGATACGGCCGAGGATACGGAAATAACCTTCCTCATCACGCTGCGCCGAGTCACCCGCCAGATAAACATGCTTGCCGAATCTACCGAAATAGGTCTCTTTATAGCGGGCGTCGTCGCCCCAAATGGTACGTAGCATATGCGGCCAGGGCTTGGTTATAACCAGATAACCGCCGTGGCCAGGATCGGTAATTGGCTCGCCGGATTCGTCGAAAATTTCGGCAGCAATGCCGGGTAGCGCGTGTGTACAGGAACCAGGCTTGGTGGCGGTTACACCAGGGATTGGCGCGATCATTTGTCCGCCGGTTTCGGTTTGCCACCAGGTATCTACAATTGGGCAACGCTGCTTACCGATGACTTCGTGATACCACATCCAGGCTTCCGGATTAATCGGCTCACCGACGGTGCCAAGCACACGCAGTGAATCCAGTTTATGCCGCTGCGGGAACTCATCACCGAGTTTCATTAGTGCACGAATAGCGGTAGGCGCGGTGTAGAAAATACTCACTTGGTGGTCGTCTACCATTTTCCAGAAGCGGTCGCCCTCGGGGTAGGTCGGCACACCTTCAAACATTACCTGGGTCGCCCCTAATGCGGTGGGTCCGTAAACGATATAGGTGTGTCCGGTAATCCAGCCCACGTCGGCGGTACACCAGAAGACATCGTCTAGTTGCAGGTCGAATACCCAACGGCAAGTCATAATCGCGCCTAGCAAATAACCAGCGCTACTATGCTGAATACCTTTAGGTTTTCCAGTCGAGCCAGAAGTGTAAAGAATAAATAGCGGATGCTCTGCATCGACCCATTCCGGTTCGCATTCTGCTGCTTGATCCGCTATAGCATCAGACCACCACAGGTCGCGGCCATCCTGCATTTCCACATCCAGGTCGGCGCGCTTGAGCACGATAACGGTTTCGATAGAGTCACAACCGTCTTCCAGGGCCTTATCGCTGGTCTCTTTTAATGGGATGGGTTTGCCGCCGCGATAGTTGCCATCGGCGGTAATCAGAAGCTTGGCCTGAGTGTCTTCGATTCGATCTTTTAACGAAAGTGCGGAAAATCCGCCGAACACGACTGAGTGAATGGCACCAATGCGGGCGCAGGCGAGCATCGCCACCGCAGCCTGTGGCACATTGGGCATGTAGATGACCACGCGGTCGCCTTTGGCAATGTTGTTGGCTTTTAGCGCGTTGGCAAAGCGGCAAACATCGGCGTGTAATTGCTTGTAACTAATATGCTCGACGCCGCCATCGTCACCTTCAAAAATAATCGCGGTTTTGTCGGCGTGCTCGTCTAAATGCCGATCCAGGCAGTTATAAGAAACATTTAATTTGCCATCCGCAAACCACTTGAAAAACGGCGCGTTTGAATCATCAAGTCCTTGGCTAAACGATTGTTTCCAATCCAATTCCGCATTTGCCAGCTCGGACCAGAAGCCGCTATTGTCGTTGTCGGCTTTGTCCTTCAACGCTTGTAATGCCTGCGGGCCAACCATGGCATGTTCGGTAAACGCTTTGGGGGGCTCGAATTTGCGGTCTTCTTTCAGTATGGATTCTATATTTTCGTTCGCCATCGCCTACTCCAGTTGCTTGCACAATGACCCCCAGGATAAACAAAACGGACGAGGCCCGTCATCCGACTATGGTCTAGTATTATTTTCGCGGTGGTGCAGCGCGCCATAATGTTCGCGCTTTGATAGAATCGGCGCGCACTTGCGCGAGCGCCGCTACGGCTAAGCTAACCCATTGCCCCAGCACGAAGCACTCGCGAACAGATTTACCCAACAAGACAAACCCAAAGAGACTCATATGGCCCGTTGGATCGAAGGCAAAGTTGTAGAAAACATTAAGTGGACAGACACACTCTATTCACTGCGTGTGAGCGCGGATATAGCGCCGTTTTCCGCCGGCCAGTTTGGCCGCCTGGCGATGGAGATCGACGGCAAGCCGTTAGGGCGCCCGTACTCCTTCGTTAATTCGCCGGATGATGATGTTCTAGAATTTTATTCCATCGTGGTGCCCGAAGGCCCGCTATCACCCAAACTGCATAGTTTGCAGCCGGGCGACCCTGTGTTGGTCGGCCCCAAAGGCGGCGGCTTTTTCACGTTGGATATGGTGCCCGAAGCCGACCAACTCTGGATGCTTTCTACCGGCACCGCATTAGGGCCGTTCCTGTCGATTTTGGGAACCGAAGAGCCCTGGAAACGGTATAAAAAAATCGTACTCGTGCACGCCGTGCGCTTGGGCGAGGAATTAACCTACCAAGAACGCATTAAACATCACGCGGCCGAAAAGCCCGATGTTTTTCAGTATATTCCATTCGTATCTCGGGAAGATTACGACGGCGCCATCCCTGGCCGTGTACCTGCAGCCATCGAATCAGGCACGCTGGAAGAACGCGCCGGGCTTAAACTGCATCCGGAAAACTCGCAGGTGATGATTTGCGGCAACCCGGACATGGTGCGGGATACCCAAGAGGCGCTGGCCGGACGCGGATTTACGCCGAATACGCGTAAGGAGAAAGGGCATATTACTACCGAGAATTATTGGTAGAAGCTCGCCATCCCAGAAATGATGTGATGACTATTCAGCAGGCCATTGCTGCAAATGTCGATAACGCGGAGGCGTTACTGAAACGTTTACCGACCTAAAGCGAATTCAAAAACGCTAATAAGGCTTCTCGCTCAGCCCGGCTCATTTGCACAACGCTATCGCGTGCCGGACGCGCTTCTCCGCCGTGCCACAAAATTGCTTCCAGCAGCGTACGTGCGCGGCCATCATGCAGAAAAGTAGCCTTTGAGGAAACGGTTTTCGCCAGACCAATCCCCCACAGTGGCGGCGTGCGCCACTCGCTGCCCGAGGCTGAAAACTCAGGCCGATGGTCCGCTAATTCTTCACCCATGTCGTGCAGCAATAAATCGGTATAGGGGGTGATGGTTTGCCCAGAAAGATAGGGCGCATCTTTGTGTTCACCGGTTACAAATTTGGGTGTGTGGCAACCTGCACAGCCAGAGGCTTTGAATAGCGCCTCGCCTTGCGCTTGCTGCTTCGGTTTATCGAAACGCCGGGCGGGCACAGCAACGTGCTCAGCGTAAAATACAACTTCATCCAGAATGGCATCGGACACTTCTGGCGTGCCGCCAGACGCGGCCTGCAAGCAGGCTTCTTGCACTGGGCGGCAATCGTCCTCCGGGAAGCGGGAGCTCGTTAAGCCCATATCGCCGGCGAACGCGGCTGTGGTTTGCTGGCGGACGGATGGCTGACCAGCTTTCCAGCCATAGCGGCCCATGGCAGTTTGATCACGGTCGAAGTCCCAAACTGTGTTTACCCGACCAGAGATACCATCGCCGTCGGCATCGTCTGGGTCGGCACCTTTACGGATTGCCTGTTCCGGAATAGCCTCCAGCAACCCCAAACCAATCATCGGCGGCGCAACTCGTGCGGAGATCATTAATTCATCGCCAGGCGCGCCGTATCCCCAATCTTTAATTTCAAATCGTGGCTTGCGCAGTTTTACTACACTGGCGTCCGCCAGGGTTACCGCATGTTCGGTATACGTCACCTCCACGCGGCCCTCGGGGGTGACGCCGGGGATGGCGCGGTCTTGTAATTGGCCGCCATAAAGTGGGTGCGGTATGGCACCGAATTTGCCCAGATCGCCACGGGTTTGCTTGGTCGGCGGAATGGATAATCTAATTAAAAGCGAAACGCTGTCGGCATTCGGGCCAACCGGTGCATGTCCGCGACCATCTTTAATGTGGCAGCCTTGGCAGGTGTTAGTGTTGTACATGGGGCCAAGGCCGTCGCGCGCATCGGTACTGGCGGGAGCGATTACCCAGGGCTGTTTGAAAAAGGCATTGCCGACGAAAAAGCGGTCGCGTTTAGTAATCGGAATATTCGCCGCGGGCAGGGAATAGGCCTTGTCGCTGGTATCGAAAACGGTAGTAGCGCCGCCGCTGCGGCTTGGATTTTCAGGTTTGGGCGGGGCAGTGGTGCTGCGTTCGCAGCCACTTAGTACAAGCGCCACCAGTGCTGCCAATGTTAAAACCGATAGCCATGAAACCGGTCCGCGACGCGAGCGCGGGGCGCTGCTAGATTTTCTGGTTATTAGCTCGAACGCGGCCACTTCTAAAATTCGTGACCTGCATTATCTGGTTGCAACTTGCTAATTCCGACCAACCCACTTGCTCTTTGGATTTCACCTGCGAGCTCGACCAGTGAGTCGATTGCAGCTTGCACCTTCTTGTTGCCGGTGGCGTTACCTGACGAAATAAGTTGGTCAAAGTGCTGGCCTTGCTTGGCGGATTGCACTAGCTCGTTCAAATCAGTCAGGGCTGTTTCCATTGCCGCATCTAGTTCGGCCGCGGCCTGATGGTCTGAATCTGTAAGCAGATCTTCCACGCTCGGGCCACTAACCAAACTCCCATCACGGCGCTCGTACTGACCGTGGTAAACGTTGGCAATGCCCAAGGCGTCGTAGTAGTGCGAGTTATGCGTGTTGTCGGAAAAGCAATCGTGTTCGTCTTCCGTGGAGTGGGCGATGAGCGCCACTTTCATACGCTCGCCGGCCAGCTCACCCAGCGCGAGACTGCCCATGCCAAATAGTATGCGGCGTAGCGCCTCGTTTTCCGGCAGCTCATTCACAAATTTGGCGCGGTAGTTATCCGCAACATTCGGGGCCCACAGCCCGACCATATATTCGAGGTCGTTAATTAATAACTCGGTGGCCGCTTGCAGATACTGGATGCGACGCTGGCAATGCGAAACGGGCGCTTTTTGCTCGCCGTCAGTGCAAATTTCGGGATCGTCGACATAGTCCGTATAAGGACGCTCACCAGCGCCGGCGTTTGTGCCGTTCAAATCTTGGCCCCACAACAAGAATTCGATAGCGTGGTAGCCGGTGGCCACGTTGGCTTCGGACCCGCCGATCTCATTTAAATCAGCCAGTAGTTTCGGGGTTAGCTCGGTCGCATCTACTGTTTCGCCGCCGATTTGCAGGCTCGGGCTGGCGATTAAGTTAGCTTGAGCGGCATTATTGCCCTGTTCATACACATAGCTGGTAGCAACGTAGTCGATTAAGCCTTCATCCAGCGGCCAAGCATTCACTTGGCCCTCCCAGGCATCGACCGGCGGATTGCCAAAACGAAATACTTCGGACTGCATATAAGGTACACGCGCAGTACGCCAGGCGCTGCGGGCCTTAGCCAAAGTCTCGCCGCTGGGATTGGCAGTGAAAAGATTTACGGCGTCGTGCAGGTCGTGCGCGGCTAGCAGACTGTCCGCGTAGACGGCGTGGGCGAGTTCAGCGTATTGCTCAATTACCGGTTGCGGCGCTACTGGTCCGGCACCGCGCGGCCCAACCCACCACAGCAGTGCTGCGATAACGAGGGCACACAATCCGATAACAACAAGTCGCGCGGACTTAGGCATAGCATCTCCAAAAGCGAGATGCGTATTTTATTAATAATGATTCTTATTTGCAAGTAGACTGGATTATCCCGCCAGGCTATCTCTCATTGCCTGTACCTTATTGCCCCTTGCGCTTGAATCTATCCTGGTTTCGCCAGTAAATAATCAATGCGAAGCCAAAGGCCATGCCGCCCAGATGCGCGAAATGCGCCACGCCAGCTTGGGTTCCGGTAACACCAAAAAACAATTCCAACGCGCCATAACCGACAACCAGCCATTTCGCTTTCATGGGAATCGGAGGGATTAGCAGCATTACACGTGCGTTGGGAAACAACATACCAAACGCCAGTAGAATGCCAAATACGCCACCGGACGCACCTAGTGTTGGGAAGATTTGCTCTTGCCCCATGATCGTGAGCGTTAGCAATTGAATAACACCGGCGCCGACAATGCATACCAGGTAGTAAATTAAAAAGCGTTTTTGGCCCCAAACCTGTTCCAGGATTCGGCCGAACATCCACAGGCCGAACATGTTGAAGAACAAATGCCCGAAACCACCATGCAAAAAACCGTAAGTCAGCAACTGCCAAAGCTGGAAAGGCGGCGCATTTTCAGGTGTGCCAATCGGCCACAACGCAAAGTATTGCAGCACCGGTTCGAAGGCGTAAATTTCCGCTAAAAATCCCAGACCATTGGCGATTAAAAGCCATTTAATCATGGGTGGGACGGATGTAACGGCGAAGGGGTCTTGTCGCATTTACCTAGCGGTTTTTAGAAAACAGCCCCATAGGATACCGCAAGCGAGCGTGACTAGGGGCGTCGTTGCGTGTCGCTGCGGATGATTGTCGGACCTGATGTTTACCAGCCTGCAAAAATTACTGGAATACCCCTATAAACCTGCCGCGGCTTCAAGTTCTACCAGTGCTTGCTCGGTATAGTCGAGCAAACGCTGCATACTTGGCACCGAACGGCGGCACGCGGTATAGCCGAAGGACATCTGGCCGGCGTAACTGGTTAGGGTGATGTTTAGCGCCTGGCCGTCGATAGGTATGGACACCGGATAAACCTCATCCAGCCGCGCGCCATTCCAGTACAGCGTTTCATTCGGGCCCGGCACATTCGAGATAACCAAATTAAACGCCGGATGGTAGCGGTCCAAACCTAGCTGCGAAGTAAACGCCATGGGTCCGAGCGCCCCTGCCGCATAAGCCATTTGCTCTAGCCGACTCATTTTCGCCATGCGGTCTTTGGCATGTTGCGTCGATTCAATAATCGCGCGCAAACGCTTGGCGGGATCCAGCAAATGAGTGGCCAAATTAACCAGAATTACTGAAACCTGATTACCGCCCTCGGGGCCGTCTGCGGCGCGTACCGATACAGGCACCATGGTAATGAGTGGTTCATTGGGCAATGCATTGTGGGCTTTCAAATACTCGCGCATGGCACCGGAACACATAGCCAATGCGATATCGTTAAGCGTCGCGTTGCTGGCCTTGGCCACAGCCTTTAGCCGCGCCAATGAATAAGACTGCGCCGCGAATCGTCGGGAGCTGCTAATGCGCACATTCAGCATGGTCGGCGGCGCCTGGTATGGCGTGGCCTCCATGGCGTGCGAGTCGCTGCTTTTCAGCATGTCCCAAACGCCGTGGGCCAACCCGGGCACTATCCGGTAGTTAACACTGAGCGAACGCAGCAGGGAATTCATCGTAGCTACTGGCTGTTCCAGTGCTTCGTCCCGGCTCTTGCGCGGGGCGCGGGGCCGCGCCCAGGGCGGCGGCATATCGCGTTGGTCGGGGTCGTCAGTAAGCGTTTTGCGCGATTCACGCGTGGCAGCCACGCCATCGAACATGGCGTGATGAACCTTACTGAACATGGCCATACGGCCATCTTCCAAACCTTCTATAACGTTGGTCTCCCACAGCGGGCGGCCACGATCCATAAGGCTGCCATGCAGACGCGAAACCATCGCCAACAACTCACGGATACGTCCCGGCTGAGGTAGGGATAAATGGCGTAGATGATGGTCTAGATCAAACTGCTGATCTTCCTGCCAAAACCAGGTGCCGCGAAACACAGGTCGCTGATTATAGGGTGGTTGTGGCTCGGAGTGGCTACGCATTTGCTCGACCATCTGCGCAATAAAATCGGGCGGCGCATCGTCCGGCAATGTGAATAAATTCAACCCGGCAACATGCATAGGTTGGCGCCGGTTTTCGGCGTATAAAAACAGGGTATCGACGGGAGGGATTATTTTCATCGTTGTTCTCGCACCAGCATATAATTTATTTACTAAGAAACTCTAACATCAGAGCGTGTTAACCCGCCCTATGGTCGCTAGTTATGTCCTACAGTCGGTAGAATAGCGCGCCTTGGCTTATAAATCCGTAGTAAATAACCGCTAGTTATGTCCCCAGCCGTTCATACAATCCAGTCGGCAATCCCGTCGGCAAGTCAGCCTGCAATCCAGCCCGGCTCCGTAAACGCCAATAAATTGGGCAAGCGCTTGCGCCGTTTAACCGGCCAAGCGGTTATTGATTACGGGATGATAGAACACGGCGACCGCATTATGGTGTGCCTGTCTGGGGGCAAGGACAGCTACACCATGCTCGACATGCTGTTGCACTTGCAGGCTGTAGCGCCCGTGCAATTCGAGCTAACCGCAGTCAACCTGGACCAGAAACAACCAGGCTTCCCGGAGCATGTCCTACCCGAATACTTAACCCAGCGCGGCGTGGATTTCCAAATTCTGGAGCAAAACACCTATCGCGTTGTGATGGAAAAAGTCCCCGCCGGCAAAACTATGTGCGGGCTGTGCTCGCGCCTGCGCCGCGGCCACTTATATAAGTACGCGCGCGAGCACGGCTATACCAAGATTGCGCTGGGCCACCATCGTGATGACATCGTGGAGACGTTTTTCCTGAATATGTTCCACGGTGCACGCTTGAAGGCGATGCCGCCGAAACTGAAAAGCGACGACGGCGCCAATGTGGTGATTCGCCCGCTAGCGTATTGCAGCGAAAAAGACATCGAAAAATGGGCGCAGATGCAGGCTTATCCCATCATTCCTTGCAATCTTTGCGGCTCGCAGGAAAAGCTGGAACGCCAGAACATTAAGCAGATGCTGAGCGAATGGGAAAAACAACAACCGGGGCGTAGCGAGAATATTTTCCGAGCGCTAACTAAAGTTTCGCCTTCGCATCTAGCCGATTCTGAATTGTTCGATTTCGCCAGTCTGCGGGTTGATGCAGACGCGACTACCGAAGAACCTAGTCGAAGCTAATAACCACGCCAGCGCCCGCCGCAGGTTGGCGTTCGCCTAGACCTTCGCCATCGGTTATACCGATTCCGGCCTCGATGCCCACCTTGTCAGATAACCACCGGCGCGAGCTATAGCCGCGGGTACCGAGTTCTGAATCGAATAATTTAATCTTGGGTATTTCACCGCGCGCACTTTGCTTCTGGTCAAATTCCAGAGATAAGCCCGAAGTCTGCACCGGCGCATTATTCACCGCCCGTTCGCGGATTACCGGCGGCTCGGGTTCCAGCGTTAATTTAAGCGGGTCTGCTGGAATTGCATGTGATTTCTGCGCGCGCGCCACAGGCGCGCTAGGTAGCTTGGCCGGTATTTCCGGCGCGGGCGTGGTTACGATTTCGTCGGGGAAAATATCTTCCGGATAAGCCGGAATAGCAGAGGGCCGTGTAATCCACATCAGGCTGCTTGCCGCCGCAAGTCCCACAAAAGCCAACGTTACTATGTACTCGGTGCGCATGCGCGGCAATGGCCTCGATTTATTTCCTGGCTTGTATGATTAACGATTGGTCACTGCGGCCAATCGGACCATGCGCATCGTACAGGCGCGTGTCCGCCAGGCCAACACCCAGATTTTGTGTAATCGTCTGCGCTTCCAGACACACCCATTCACCTACCGGGCTGCGGTGCAGATAGACGCTTAGGTCGGGATTTACAAAGGTATGGTGCATGGGGTCCAAGGTTGCGCTAATCCCGTTGCCAGAATCCGCGGCAATGGCGACACGCTGCAACGGGGTCGGTGCTTCACCGGCAACCAATGGCATGCGCATACGCATCCACATTGCAATATGGCCTCCGCCACGCTTGCCGCGCGCATGCCGTAATTCCATCGCCGTTTGGTAACCCACCGCTTCGCTGAAGAAATCGAATTCGAACGGCGTGCTTTGCTCGGGCGGCGGCGGGGGCTCAAATGGGTCGGCAATCGGCGCTAACTGCATCTCGTTGATGCGGACGGCCACGGCACGCGCAAGTATTAGCGGTTTGCCCGCATCATTATTCAACCTGCCTTCTATAACCTGTAACGTGCGGCCTGTGTGTATCGCTCGGGTTTCTAAGCGCAGCGTCGCAATCGGGACTGGCCGCAGGATTTCATAAGTAATGCGTGAAATATGCATTGGGGCATCAGTCGGCAAAGATCGCTCGATGGCCCGTGCAAGTAAAGCCGCGGGCGGCCCCGCATGTTGATGCTCCGGACTCCACGGCCCACGGGTGTTTTCACTGGAGTGAAAAACATTTTGATCCTGAGTGTAGAAGGCCTTGTTTTGACTCATGCTAAATATGCCATTGTGTGGTGTAACGATACCTATGGGTATGCGATAATCAGAGCATCTTAAACGCCCTTTGGGGCGTATGCAGTCTTATATCGAGCACCTAGTAACCACAGCCAACAAATTCGGCGGTGCGTTACTGCGAGGATAAAACATTGAGCAATCAAATGGATAAAGACAGAAAGTTTCCCGCCAACCCAGAGCTTTCCGACAAATTTAGTTGGAAAGAATTCGCACCGTTCGCAATATTGCACGTCGCTCTGGTTGGCATATTTTGGACGGGCTTCACGTTGGAAGCCGTTGTTATATGTGCCGCGTTGTATGTGCTGCGCGTATTCGCAATAACCGGCGGCTACCACCGTTACTTCTCCCATCGCAGCTATAAAACCAGCCGTGCGTTTCAATTTGTTCTAGCGTTCGTTGGCGCTAGCGCCTTCCAGAAAGGCCCGCTTTGGTGGGCGGCTAAACACCGCGAACACCATCGCGAATCCGATCTGCCAGGCGATGCTCATTCACCGCGTCAATATGGTTTTTTCGATTCGCACGTAGGCTGGGTATACCGCCCGGCGCGCGCCGAGAGCGACCTCGACCTAATTCAGGATTTTGCGAAATACCCAGAACTGCGCTGGCTGGATAAAAACCAGTTCGCGCCTGGCCTGCTGTTGGCTGTGGTCTGCTTCCTAATTGCAGGCGCACCCGGCGTATTCGTGGGCTTTCTGCTCTCGACCGTACTGGTTTACCACGCCACATTTACCGTGAATTCGCTCAACCACGTAATCGGCACCCAGCGCTATTTAACCGGCGACGACTCTCGTAACCATTGGTTGCTGGCGCTGATCACGCTGGGCGAAGGCTGGCATAACAACCACCACTATTACCCCTCGTCTGCCCGCAACGGCTTCATGTGGTGGGAATACGATGTCACGTACTACTTGCTGAAAGTCTTGTCTTGGTGCGGCCTGGTGTGGGATTTACGTAAGCCTCCGCAATCCATCCTGGCGAATGAAAAGGCGCCGACACAGAAAATTATCGATAAGTGCGCGCTGTATATTGCCGAAGGCTTCTCGGTAGACAGCATCTCCGCCAATATTCGCAAACGTTGGGAAGGCAGCCATATTCTGGATGACCTGCACAGCCGCGCGCGCAGTAAGTGGGAAGAGGCCGAGCATTATTTGTCGGAGATCGAACTACCCGATCTGCCCAGTCTGGAAGAGCTCAAGGCGCGGGCGCACCACAAATTCGCGGTTCGTAGCGAGGCGCTGGATCGCGCCATTGAGCGCGCCCACGAAATGCTTACCCGCGCAGTTTCCATACGCCTAATCGAAGACATGCGAGCTCAGCCAGCACCGGCTTAGCGCGATAAAGTATCCAATCGCTTAGATAACCAAAGGCCCGCCTCACGTGTGGGCCTTTGTGCTTTTAGCCATTTATTTAGTATTCAAACTCCAATAAACGCCTAGCGGCGCATCAGAAAAAAAGGAGAACAAGGCCATGGCGACAGGGAAAGGTACGCCAATTAGTGCCCGCGGCAAGGTTGCGGGGCATGCAAGCTTTTTAGATCGCAACAGTAATTTTTGGGCCCGAGCGCTTATGTTTGGCGGCGATGCAATCACCAATTTCTTTGGCACGCTACTCTCGCTAGGCGGGCTACGTTTGCAGAATTGGCTGGTGCGGCGCCTTGGTGGTTTTGCCCATTGGGTTAGCCCGCGGCGGCGTGGCGTAGCGCGTACCAACCTGGATTTGGTGTATGGGACACGTATGTCGGAGAGCGAAAAAACACGCGTCGTGCGTGCCCACTTCAGCCACTTCACGCGTGGGTTTTTGGATTTTCTTTACGATCATATTTACTGGCCGCAGACGCGCATTGATGCAGCAGTGAAACCCTGTGCCAAAGCCAAGCTTGACGCATTGGTTAGCGAAGGCCGCGGCTCGGCGGTGGTGTCCTGCCACCTCGGCAACCCAGAATTGTTGCTGCGCTTGTTGACGTCTGCTGGCTACGATGGCTACGCGCTCTACAAAGGCATGAAAAGCCCATGGTTCGATCGCTACGTCGGACGCAAGCGGCTAAAAGCCGGCGCGGGACTAATCGAAATTCCTTCGTCACGTCACCACTGCGAGCAGGGCAAGCGCGTAAAACATGAATCAGAGAGCCTGCGGGTTGAACTGGAGTCACTCTGGACGCAAGGCTCGGGCGTTGGCTTTGTGGCTGACCAACATACCCGCTCTGGCGTACGGATTAATGTGCTCGGCGTTCCTGACACACCCACCCAGATTGGCGCTTGGCGCTATCTGGTGGAAAACAAAATCCCGTTCCTGCTGCACGTTGCGGTCTATGAGGCGGATGGTGAACTCACCTGGCATTGCTCGGAGATTCAACACGTCCAACAACAGGGCTCCGACGAGCAAACGCTAATGTATTATCTGCAACAGGCAAACGATTGGTTTGAATCGATGATCCACGCCTATCCGGAACAATATTTTTGGGCGCACCGCCGTTTCGACCGGAAACATTATGCGACGGCCTAATGCCATAGGAGCAAGATGAGCACTACCGAGAAACTCCCAAAAAGCCTGCGGCGCGGCATTATGCGTGCAGTAGTTCGGGGCGTGTTGCGGCCCATGTTGGGCACCGGCCTATCCGTGCCAACACAGAACCGGGTAGTCGGAGCGATCACCGCAATCAACCGGCCACCGCGCGGCGTTACCGTAACTTCGCAGGCCATGGACGGCGTGCCCGCCATCCAAGTAAGCGTTGCGCGTCAAAAGCAAAAAGCTGAATCCGCCATTCTCTACCTACACGGTGGTGCTTACGTGCTGGGCGCAGCCCAGGGTTATCGCAACGTAGCCGGACATATCGCGGTAAACACCGGCGCGGACGTATTCTGCGCCGACTACCGAATGGCGCCAGAACATCCCTATCCATTAGCCGTGGACGACGCAGTTGCCGCTTACCGCTGGCTGCTTGCGCAGGGATATGCGCCGCAGAAAATCGCGATCGCCGGAGACTCTGCAGGTGGCGGTCTGGCTCTGGCCAGCGCGCTAGCTTTACGTGACCAGAACGTGGCGTTACCTGCCGCCCTGGTTTTGATTTCGCCGTGGGTAGATCTCACACTCTCGGGCGAAAGCGTGCACATTAAGACGCGTGTAGATGCCATGCTGCGTGCGTCCTGGCTAACCCGCTCGGCACAACAATATATGCAAGGGAGCCCGTTGGATCATCCCGGTGGGTCTCCTTTATTTGCGGACTTAACTGGCATGCCGCCGATGATCATCCATACTGGATCAGACGAAATTCTGCTGGACGATTCCAAGCGTTTAGCCGAGCGAGCACAGGCTGCGGGCGTTGCGGTGAACCATAAGATTTATGCCAACCTGTGGCATGTTTTTCATATCCATGCGGGCTTAATGCCTGAAGCGGATGCCGCACTGGACGATATTTGCACGCAACTCAACGCTGCTTGGTGCACGTCGGGCTAAACCCCTGGCTAAACCTCGATTTGCGCCCAGCCCTGCTTCCCCCAGAACAGCGCGAACACGCCTGCCTGAACGGTCCGATAGCCGATAAACGCCAACCAGATCGGCAATAGCCCTAGGCCCCACTGCGTGCCCATAAACCACGCCAGGGGCAAGAACAAAAGCCACTGCAAACCTAACGCCACCACCATAACCTGGCCGGTGGCACCCGCGCCTAAAAGGCTTTGCATTAATATGAGGCCCATGCCATCGAGCACGATCCCGGCGCCGATAACCTGGAGCGGTAGGCGGCCCAGGTCAATAAGGGCTTGCTCGTACAAGAAAATGCCCAGCACCGCGTCGGGAAATACCAGCATCGGCAAACCCAACAAGATA
>Ga0115551_1000800_pt1 | contig 20720 bp, 10 predicted proteins | sample COGITO_mtgs_1103_FD_87179 | JGI IMG/M metagenome (GOLD analysis project Ga0115551, IMG submission 87179) | Pelagic marine microbial communities from North Sea - COGITO_mtgs_110321 | ecosystem: Environmental > Aquatic > Marine > Epipelagic | place: Germany:Helgoland, sampling site Kabeltonne... | reverse complement strand
TTGGAACACAGGATTGGATGCCGCGAAAAAGGGGGAGAAGACACCTGCTGCTGTGTGCTTCTCGACCTGCGCTTTCCTCATTCCCTTTTTTTTCCCTGACACAAGCGAGGAGGGTCATCCAAGTAAGTCGTCACTAATTCATAAAGTACGGAAGGCTTCAGCTTTGCTATTGGTCGGAGCGTGTATCTTGGACCTCTGCAAAGAGCAATTTCCTGCAATATCGCGAAGCGGGCTTCCAAAGAATGCTCAAAATCTTCTACATCAAGCCCGAGGCGCACTTACAAAACTGCTCAAGCTTGTCGATGTATTAATCGCAGAGGGCTATGAAGTGGAGCTCATATCACGTATGCGAGTGTCCGGTTTGATACTTACACATGAACTCCTATGTTTGGAGGGAAATGATACGCCTGATGGAATGCGCCAGCTGCAGTTGATGCAGACTCCGTATCTGTCTGTAAAGGATATTCTTCTGATGGCGAGCATTTCAGCAAAACATGGGAGCACTGAAGCTGCATCTCGTGCCCTCGATATTGCATTGGATACGATGCTTCAAGCCTCTATTCGTGACGAAGACACGATCGCTGCCATCGTGCGTAATCGAATCGAAATCGATGAATCAGGGAAGGCAGAAGAGCTATTAAAAAGTGCGGCGACCAACTTGGCGCAACTCCAGTCGTATCCCGCTGATGAAGCAGCGTGGCTTGTGACTACATCATTCAATCGTGGAGTCGCGCATCACAGGATGGGAAGAATTGAAAAAGCCGCGCACGCGTTCGTGATTTCACAGGAGCTCGTTTGTCATGCCAAGAAATTTGATCCCACCCTTGTTCGGTTGGAGAGCCGCATACGGGAGGCTCGTGCCGCGGTCGAGCCTGCCCCAGCTGCGATTCAATGACCCATGACGCCATTTATTCCAGAGATGAATCTACTGAAAATACTGACTAGCTAGCTAGCTACTTGAGTTCTATACCTATAAATTTCTCTCATCGCTCCAAAGCTCTCGAGCGAAGCGCATCAAGAGCGCGGTCTCTTGCGGAGGCTCCACCAGCGAAACAATCTAATCTGATGCATCGAGAATCCACAAGAACAATAGAAACACCGGGTAAAGGACCATGCTCTGTATCGCCTTTGTAGACGCGTACGATATGACTGATTGGAACTTTTAAGGCGCTGTGCAGGTCATGAGGATGGTCTGGTCCGACACCACACGAAGAGAAACCCACACATGTTGGCGTTATGAAAAAACGTCCCGCGAGCGTGGTTTCATCCAGTCTACACACAAAGGACGCCAACACGTATTCTTCGACTTCAAGGCCGAATAAAGCTTGAGCATTGACACCTGTTGCCACAGAGCTCTGGGTGTCCACTAAAACTGCAGCTTCTCCATCGCTTGAAATCCCAGTTCGCTGCGCGAGTAATTGAATGAGATCAAGAAGACCAACACCTCCACCTTCCGGTGGTCTCAAAACACTCAGAGGACCCATTTGATCAGACATGACAGCTCCACCACCTCCACTTACGACCGCATCCGTCTGTCGATGATACTCTCTGCACACTTCTACAGTCGGCGTAAACCATAGATTTAAAAGCCGCCTCAGTCGCTTTTCACCGTCAGTGAGAACCTGCGATGGAACCCCAGCTCCATCAACAGCGAGAAAATCATGCAGTGCATCGGCAATTTCAACAACCCTGGAGTGTTGCGATTCCGTCAAAGGCTTTGAAGTCCCGGAAAGACAACCGCCATTTGCAGCGTACGCTCCCGCAGATAGGGATGCGATGTAAGAATCAATGTCATCATGCGAACGATGCAGTATCAACCGCTCGAGAGCAGCACATAAAGCGCGGTAGATGGATCCCGCAGCCAAACGGAAAGCGCCAGCAGCCAGCGATGAATTCATGATGGCAAATTCAGCGTCAATAATATCGAAGACCTTTGCAAGGGCAATACGCCGTGTTGTAAAGTCGGGAGATAACACTGCCAAAGAGAGATCCGGTGTGATGACATCCATCAATAATTCTGCAGCCGCTGCAATCACAGATGCACGTGAACATCGCGATTTCCTCAAAAGAATATCGAAGTTGAACGTTTCCATCTCGACTTGTGTGGTACCAGCATCTTTGGTACCGTTCTTGAAGATCAGTCTTGTGGCCTTGTTCACATCTTTGTGTCGTGATTCATCATCATCGCTGTCAGAGCTGTCAGCCTCCTCGTCATGTTTCTCAGCAGCTGGCTCTGATTCATGTCCTCGCCAGAGAAGAGGACAGTCTTCACGAAGTGCCCGGAGAGAAGCAACACAGGCGTGTATATTGCTCAAACGAGTGTGAAAGCCGCACGAAAGCGTGGCTGTCACAACGTTCACTGTCGCGTCTTCCTTGGTATCGTATCTTTCTTCGTCAGCAGGTGAAGTTTCACGAGGAACGACATGCGATCGATCCAGGTCAGCCCATAAACGTGCACGCGCAGAACGAACTTCTGATAAACAATCGCGTTCGTGCTCACCAACGTACCAGCACAGAGCCTGAGCCAAAATATTATCAACCTCTTTGGTGTGATGGAGCCATCGCGCATCATTACTGACTGACGCTGGCATCGCGGCGATGTATGCATCACGAAGAGCAGCAAAGAGGTCAACAAGGGAGGCAGAATGCATTGCACCTCGAGCAGGGGCAACTGGAGTTGGGGGTAGTGAAATTGACCTTTCACGCGCCACACCCTTCTCCAAGATGCCGACAAGACGTGGACACAGCGAGTTCAGCATGTGATCAAGTGGGACTCTCATCAACCGTTCAATTGCCCGGACAGATAGTGGACCAGCCACAGAAACGAGACCTGCTCCCCGCATCTTGATACGGAGCTGCCGCAGTGCAGAGTCGAGTTCCTCAAAGGGTTTGCCGTACGGAGGTGCCCACAGTTTGCATGCAGAGACTATGACATCTTTCGCGACCTGCATAAGCACCATAGCCATACTGTGAAAAACAACAGGTGCAGCAGACACTCCAGACGGTAGAGCCTTGTATACGCTCATGTCAACATCAAAGCATGCGATTGCCACATTTACTGCAAAGGTGACGCGCGAAAAAGATAGAGGTGCGGTCGATCCAGATGATGCATGCTGCGGAGACACCACATCCTTCAGAGCTGACACACTCGAGGTTGTATCGATATGCGAGTAATCAAATGAAGTTTGACTCGCATTACTCGCATGATCTTCCTGTCGCATGGCAGCCAAGGCTACATCCCCATCTCGTGTCATACTTTTTAGACTGCCAAGGGTCCGCAGCATAACAGCTTGACGAGCAGCGCGATGAATGTAATTGGCAAACTTCGATGCAGATGTCTCAAGTGGTAGGCACAACGCCAATACAGGGGTGAGTGCCTGAATAATCGTTGTCGCCTCCTTGGTGATTGTACCTGGTGGCGGCGCTAGCCATTTTTGCAGAGACCTTTCTGCGTGAGGAAGGATAAATGCTGCTGCCTTGGCGTGCATCGCTCTTTCTGTCTGAGCTGCACGACCCGAAGCGATAGACGCAACTGATGTTGCAAGACGGGTGTGTATTTCAGATACGACCGACAGTTCTGGCCCTGATATCCAAGATCTAGCGATCATCATGGCCTCTGCGAGTGCAATCGTTGAACGAGGTACCCGGTGGAGCGCAGCATAAGCGATCAGCAAACCTCGCCAACCTTGTGGTGGAACCAATTGCTGCTGAGCTCGCACTTCAGAATGATCGAGGTTGTTGATTGTAGCTTGTGAACTATGTTTACCATCATCCATAGATGGCATTTGCAGTCCAGCGCGAAGTGGTCCCTCAAGTGGTCCTCCGCTGGAGAGGCTGCCACTCTGCATCCAAGCGTTCCAAACAGCTGAAACAATTTCAGTGCATGAGACGGATAGCTGTTCTCGTGGCGCTCTATTTCGAAGTCCGCTCTGGGATCTCGAATCACAGTCAATATTAGCGCTTACAAACGATTCGACGAAGCAGTCAACCGCAAGATGTACTGCACTTAGCTTTGGGAGAGCGTTATCCTTTTGAGTAAGCTCGGGAGTGTCAGAGGGTGACTGGAGAAGCAAACGGACTGTATGAGGGGTGGCCATGCCTGAAGTATCCTCCAAGTCAGCGACACGAAGGGTTGCTACCCCAAGGAGTGTGGCTGTGGGTAGATCAGCTGTGGGCTGCATGACCCTCGCTGTTTCTGTACCCCCAACTTGACTTATGATGCGGTCAGAGATGGCGTCAAGATGCTGCTCGTTTCTCACAACCTTTTGATTGACGACAGGGGCAGCGCAAAACACTCGGAACTCAACAAGCGCAGAAGCCGTATCCATGCCTGTCACGCACATTGGTGGAATGCATACTGACAGGGAATTATCGCCGGACAAACTGCACGGAACAGGAGGAGAACTGTACCGCTGCTTTTGAGGTGTGCGCTCACCATTCTCAACCCCTGAAGACACCAGCGTTGCAGAGAAGTACAGCTGCCCATCCATCGTGCCTGATTCGATCGTACCGACATCAGCACTAGAGTTTTGCTTCCCAGTATCTCCTCCTCCAAAGCAGCATGCGAATATCCCTCCGCCCGAGTTACTCGGCCTGTTCTTTGCCTTTGAATTCCCTTTTGCTGTGTTGTCGTTCTGGTCGACGCCCTCAGTTTTTAACAGCGCAATATGAAGTGTCGCATCAAACTGTGGCAAAACCTGCAGGTTGGATACGATCGGTTCAACAGCGCGTTTCTCCGCATGTATTCTAATCGAATCTGATAGGTCATTGTCATCGTCGCTGTCGCCGTGGTCCCTCACGCCTGCGCCATCCTTGAGATGCGCATTTAGCTCATGAACCACCGCACGATTAGCGTTGTGGGCGGCGACAAGTGCCTCGGAGTGCACCTCCTTGGACACACCGAAAGCGTCACGTAAATTTGAGGCGGCCGCAGTGCGTAGATCGTTAGTTTCGCTCGGGGAACGCGTGCCCCACGGCATGAGCACCGAGCGCACAAGCGCAGTATAGTGTTCCTGTGAAAGTGTTTTGGGCACCTCGAAGACTCCATCACCAACCTTCCTGTCGTCCTCCGTCACTTTGGACAAAGCGGGCGGGTTGCACTCTGGAATGAGTATGTCCGCCCAGCCACTGGGTACTTGCGACTGTGTCCCGTGAACGTCATCCTCGGTGAACAGTTCAACGCCACGAGCCTTGGGATAGGGAACACAGAATGAGACGAGACGGAATTATGACATCCGGGTCGGCACGAGCAAGCTGGAGCGATATGGGAAGTGCAACTCGAGACTGGGGCGGATTGCACGGTCCAAAGGTACACTAAAAACAAAAGCTTAGGTCTTACCCGCCACGGTTTTAGGTCCTCAAGGCTCTCGCCGTCATGCACGCGTGTGAGATGCCGAGTGCTCAGCGACGACGGTGCCGCGGGCATTCCGAAGGACGTTCGTTCACTCGGCAACAGCTAGTTCACCCAGCGCCAGCTAATCTCTCTCGGCAGGCATCAAGATACCATCCGCACGTATCGCACGCACAGCTCGACACAGCTCGGCTAAAATATGTGCAGCCCGCCGCCAATGACAAGCGCCACTGTTTGTGGCCTCCCGCCACTTCTCTCGGGATTCCGTTTCTTAGAGCTCCGGCCAGTTTTTTCTGCACCACAAGCGAACACGGTCGGCTAGCTGATAAACCAGGGCAACGCAAGGTGTGCCGGATACACGGAGCACAATCCTGGATTCTTCGAAAGTGAAAAACGTGAAGAACTCCGGCGTCGTCTGCTTCTGATGCAGTAATGGCAACTTTTGCCAACGAACTCAGAGCCAGAGCCCGATGCGCTCCTCCCACCAGCATCTATCCGAGGAGCACAGCCTTAAGGAAAGGTTCTGCCCGTGTCCCACGGAATCTCGACTTCACGTGCGCCTCTGCGAGTGCTAATGAGCGGTTGCCCGATGTGGAGTCGAAAAAGAGGGTGCGTCTATACACACCGGAAGCAATAACCAACGTCGTCTTCACCGAAATCTTCATCTCTCATCATCCACACTGCAGGTGACATTGGTGCGACACGGGCAGTCGACCTGGAACAAGGAAGGACGCATACAGGGAAGTTCCGATTTGTCGGTATTGACCGAGAAGGGTGAAAGCCAGGCAGAGATAACGAGGGAAATGTTGCAGGTGAGCCCGATTTCATCCAAGAGACGCGCTCCTGATGTTGATATGCTGTACTTATTCTTCAGGGAAAGCACTTCGACGTCGGCTTCCGCAGTCGCCTTGCTCGCGCAAGTCGAACTGCCGAAGTCATATGGGACTCACGGAATTCAAAGCTCATCGATTTGTGGGAGTTAAGGGAGATTGATCTATATTCCTTTCAGGGGCTCCTGAAAGAAGAGGGCAAGGAAAAATACGGCGACAGGTATGCGGCATGGAAGACAGACCCGGCAAACTTTGAAATCGATGGCCATTTTCCTGTTCGAGAACTTTGGGAGCGGGGTGCTGAATGTTGGGAAAGTATACTCGATGCAGAAGGCCAAGACATCCTTGTGGTGGCTCATAATGCTGTGATCCAATCCATGGTGGGGAATGCACTCGGCTTAGGTCCAGAATACTTTCGCCGCCTCGCCCAAAGCAACTGTGGGTTGACGACGTTCGTCTTCAATCCGTCCCAAGGAGAGGACCATTCCGTGATTCTTGAGCAACTGAATCAGACTCCAGCACCACCCTTAAAGGGCAACGTGGAAATGACTTTCAATCGTGCAGTTCTTATTTGTTCATCTCTTCCAAAGAATAAAGGTGAAGTGGAAGAAAGGGGCAGTGTTGCTGAGAGTCTTGCAAAGGTTCTCGTGGAGGAGGGCATCGAATCGATATGGCACGACAGTGCATCGTTCTCCAGTTCTCTGGCGTACGAAATCGCGAACATACTGAAAGTGAAGGACTTCAATAACGTGTTTGACTCGACAGATGGAAATATGAGAAGCTTGCGTGGCGCTGGAACCACAGTACTGATCGCAGAGGAGTCAGTTATTGCTGCGTGCGTTGCTCGAGCGCTGCAAGTGGATGGAGGGCTCGGGGTGACTCTCGGACTCTCAACTGGGGGGATGACGCTGATCGATTTCAGGGACCAGGCTGCGTCTATTGCGTGCATCAATTACACCGCCCATCTATAATCTAAGAGCTATTCATTCTCTAATGGCGCCTTCCTCGCTGTCACTGTCGCTGTCGCTGCGGAGAACCTCGCGTTTGCGTTTCTTGTCCTTCTCCTTCTTGGATTTCTTCTCCTTCTTGGACTTCTTCTCCTTCTTCTTCGCTTCTCTGCGAGGTTCTCCGTCCCTGCCATCGTCTGGAATGGGTAAACCCTGTGCGGCAGCCCTTGCCCTCGCCATCGCAGCTTCTTTGCGTGCCTTGAGCTGTCTGATCATGGCGTCATCGTCATCCGTGTTTGCGACGGCGTTGAACGCTGCACCCTCCCACGCCTCGGATTTACTCTGGGAGGTACCCTTCTCGTTCTCTTGAAAACCGTCGTGTCCCCATCTTTCCTTGGTAGATTCAGCATCGATTCTCGCAGTTTCGGTCCCGTGGTCTGCCTCGCTCTCGACTGGGCGAGGACCGCCACATTTGAAGCAGTTGTCCCTGAACTTGAAGTTCTCTGCCCCGCAACCGCACTTCCAATCCTTTTTCTTCGCCGCTTCCTCATCCTTCAGCCGGTAGTCTTCTACGTGTTCGACCTTGATGGTTCGCCCGAGGACATTGGCACCGTTCAAATTATCGACGGCGAGGACAGTGCTGCGCTGATCTTCATAGCAGATGAAGGCAAATCCCCTGGACTTCCCGGTCTCGTCGTTCCTCACCAGATTGACGTCGACGATCTCCCCGTACTGCGAAAACACAGCCAGGATGTCTCCTTCCGTGAGATCGAATGACAACCCACCGGCGAAGACATAAGCTGAGTCCTTGAATTTGGCATGCCATGAAGCTCCTTCACTCAACCCTAGACGAACCTGCGAGAGGAGAGAGCGGAGGTCAGCAAATTGTTGGGTGCCGAGACGTCCTTGAGAGCGGAAGCGCTCATGTTAGCAAACGTGATGATCAGGTTACCGAGCCCACCTCGCTGAGAGTCGCCTTCTGAGTATTTTTAATTTGCGTGAGAGGATTCATCGCCCCACTCGGGTCTCGCAGCCGAGCGCACAGCCGGTGTGCTTGCTCCCGATTATTTTATTCCACGGAGCGGTGAAAGCGAGCGTGAAAATTAATTCCAAATACCGAAATGATGGAACTGAAATTCAGGTTGCAAAGTTCTGACTGTTTTCCTAATTTGTATTGATATTGAGTTTCAGTAACAAAAAGCAAAGCATATGAGACGTCTCCAAGATGTTTCCAAAATAATGGAGGCGGCGGAGGATGGTCGGCGGCGCTTTTCTTCCTTGGAGGCACGCGCTTGCTCGCATAGCGCGTGGGCCTTCACACCCGTTTAGTGGCGATGTGTGCAAAGTGAACGTTGCTCGCGACGATCTCTACCCGGTGAAGTAAGGTTCACGCGACGCAAGTCTTCGAGGCGAGCCGATTGTCCGCGCGTCTTGGTGAAGCGCGCTCCGAGACCAGATGCCAGATTCCCTCGACGGCGAGCTTCTCAAAGCTCTCTTAGATGAGGCGAGTCTTCCGCGAGCGGTTCAAGGCATCGCCGCTAATCTCGTGGAACGATTAAAACAGACTGTGTCAGGTTCGTCCTCCTAATCTTCCCCGGGCGCCCCGAGTCAGCTGGAACGAGCCGTCTCAGTCGAGGGCATTTCCCTCGTCTTTTCCCCTGTTTTTCGCAAAGCAAGCTGGCCGGTGATGTCAACATCATTAATCTTTGAGAACAGACTATCCTCATGACGAGTAATACATGACAAGCATATGACTGAGGCCAGCTCGTTTGCACGCCAACACGTGAACCCATCGTTTCCCTCTGTGCGATATGAATATAACCCTCTGTTCCCTTTGTACTTCCGGCGTTCAGGGATTCCCGCGAAGGACTTCAAGTTCTCAACGCCCGACCACTTTCGCAAGGCCCTGGGCCCCTCCCTGGAGAATGACTCTACCAAAGCGTTGAAATTCTTCCCACCGAATCGCATCCATATCGTCGGGAGTGCTGCTGCCGGTGGATGTCTTAAGACTTCACCAGGAGTTGGCTGCACGGTTGTGGATGTTGCGGTGGAAGTGCCGAAAGAGTTCTTCCTGGAGAAGGACTACCTTGACCACAGGTACCATGTGAAGAGGATGGCGTACCTAAAGGTTCTGCAGCAGCACCTAGAGAAAGCAGAATGGGTCGCTAGCTCAGTCTATTCCACGCATCATGCGGATGTTCGAAAACCCTGTCTCCTTGTCAAGGCGAAGAAACCGGGCGACGTATGTCTTCGTGTGCTCCTTACGATCCCAGTTCATGCGTTCCCGCCTGCCCGTTTGCATCACGAAAAGGCAAATCTTCGCAGCTTGGAGATCCAGGACGATGAACGATTGCCGAGTCCTCATTATAACCATTCGATTATCGAGGACATGTTCATGGACGAGCACATAAAGTATCTGCGAGGTGCGGCGGAGATGGCAGAATATTATGAGGATGCATGCGTCCTCTTGAAGGTGTGGGCTGCGAAGCGCGGGATACTTGGTGCCCCTGATGGATTCAACGGTTTCGTGCTGTCCATGATTTTGGCTAACCTAATTTGCAGTGGAAAGCTGAGCCCACAGATGGATGCCCAGCAACTGGTCAAAGGTGCACTGTCGCTTTTGTCCAATCCAGCAACGCTGAAGGCAGGCTTTACGGCCACTGGGGTTAAGCAGAATGTTGCTTCGTGGAGGAACATGTTTCCTTTGATTTTCGTCGGACCTTGCGGATACGTCAACATCGGTGCACGGATATCTCGATGTGCTATGGACGAGTTTATCCATGAGGCTGCCCTTTCTTCTTCTGTCCTTGAACGTGGTGGGAGGACAGCTTTTGAGCAAGTATTTCTGGTTTCGCTATATCCTGCTGTGCGTTACGACCTTCATGTGCATATCAAGATTGACAGGAGTGACAATATTGCTACGGGATCATGTGAGGGAGATATGATTAGCTGGCGCAGTCACGAGAAAACGATTCACGATATGATCACAAAAGCTATTAGCAACCGGGCGAAGTTGGTTCGTGTGCAACACCAACCATTTGTGAACTCGTCAGATATCAGACCCATGGCTGGTTTTGCCCCGAAAGCAACGAAGAAGCGGAAGAATACAGAGCAGCAAGACGAAGATGATAATGAAACTGATCTCTTCACAGTGTGGGTTGGAATCATTTTCGATCCTGAGCATGCCTTCAGGTTGGTGGATTTGGGTCCGAGCTCGGATAACGATAAGCTGGCAAAAGAGTTCCGGGCTTTTTGGGGTGATCGCGCAGAACTTCGCAGGTTCAAAGATGGACGAATTTGTGAATCCGTGGTCTGGGACTCAATCCCATTGAACAAACGTCATCATATACCTGCCCTCGCCGCTGATTATGTCTTGAAGAGGAACTTTTCATCCACAGAGAGTGTCGAGTGGAGCTGCAGTCTTTTGGATCCTGCCATGGGCATGAAGTCCGACTCGAAGGAATCCTCTCCCATCGCCCTCATTCAATGCTTGGATAGGCTGGCAAAGCGAATGAAAGATATGAAAGAGGTGCCACTGAGAGTGGTCAATGCGCAGCCTATTAGCCCTGCGTTTCGCGGAACGGATCCGTTTCCGCCTAGGCAGCACCAGCTTGCCTTTGGTGCTGGCATTGGACTTGGGCGAAGTGATGAGCAAATGCCGGTATGCCCAAAGACGCTTGATGTTGTCGTGCAGCTCGAAGGTAGCGGAAGGTGGCCTGAAAACAGCATGGCTATAAACAAAACCAAGGCTGCTATGGCTCTGAAAATCGCCGAGCAGCTCCGCTCTAGCTATGCGACCCCAACTATCGTAACAGAGGAAGCTACTGATGTTTTACATGAGGGGTTCGTGTTCCGTCTTCACATAAATTCAACGGCGAGTGGAGCAAATAATGAAGCTGCCGAAAAATATCTGATCAAGGGTGCCGCCCATGCTGCAGTCGTTGCAACAATATCTGCAAGGTTTCCTGTGTATGGCGCAGCGACTCAAGTAGCCAAGCGATGGATTTCGAGTCACATGCTTGCGCCCCACATTCGAGACGAGGTGGTTGAACTAATTATGGGTTACCTTTTCTTGCATCCTGGTGCAGTCGACCCGCCGAGTTCACGAGAGGTTGCATTCGTCAGGTTCTTGGACTTGCTTGCATCGCATCCATGGAACGTGTTGCCACTTTTCGTGGATCCGGACGACGAATTCACTCTTGCAGATATGCAGAATTTGGAGAAAAGAATGGACAGTGCAGGTGCGTCTTCGCTGTGCATCGCGACTCCCTACGACACTGAAGGTGACCTGTGGACGCAACGTGGTCCGCCAGGAGTCGTATTGAAGCGCGCTCAGGCTCTCGCTTCTCGAGCTGCCGAACGCCTCAAAGTCCTTCTCCAAGGGAAGAATAGGATGGGACAAGAAATTTTCGGATCATCCATGGATGACCTGTTGCTTGGCGATGCATCCGCATGGGAATCTCTCTTCACACCTGCGCTCATGCACTACGACATTGTGCTGAAGTTACGAAGGACAGCCTTGCCGTTTCCTGACCAAGCGTTGTTTTCGGCTAAGCAAATAAAAAAGCGTCTTGTCAAAGAGCTCGGTGTGGATCCAGATAGCTTCCAGATTGCGGAGCATGGAGGGAAGAGAGGGCTTCAACTTGCCAAAATGCCCGAGAAGGTCCTCACACGAGGACCCGAAAAGGCACGGGCGGCTATGCTGATTGGTTTTGACCCACTGCAGTGCTATCTTAGAGAAGCGGAACGCAGACTTGGTGGCACCGCACTTCTTTTCGCAGACAAATTTGGAGGCGATCTCATTGGCGTAGCGCTCAAGCCGAAGATGGAGCATCACGGGGTACAGTTACCTGCGTCGCTGGCGGATTTCGACCCACTCGGAGATTTCACACCTCCCGATCCTCCCAGCGTTGACGAAGTCATGGACGACCTTCTCTTCATCGGTAATGGGTTTTTGATCGATGCGTACAAGAATGGTGTCAAGTATTCTAGCTAGTTTTCAATTCACTAACGTAGATATTATTAACAGAAGGCGCAAAATGGCAGCAGGAAGTACTGGAGATAAAAGCTTCTCCAGATATGTTTTTCGTAGAAACCATATAGTGATGCTGAAGACGATACATCGACCCGTTTAGACGCAATGAGTAGTGGAATAATAACAGCTGCGTGCAGAACCCCCAACACTGTCGACGTAGTAGAATGATACATCACACTCAAGATCACAGCACATCCATAAGCCATGGCAAGCAGCGACACACAAATATTGAAAACAACCGATGGACCGAGTCGGACTCCGAGAGTTCGGAAGCCATGCTTTTTATCCCCGACCACGTCAGGTAAATCTTTGAACAGTGCTATCACAACACCATACACAGCCATGAAACCGATGGCAAACCAAAGGTTCTTCGGTAAGTGGAAGTCCAATAAGCCACGTCCAAGTGCATGTGCAAAGAAACCGATTTGAACAATCGCAGCCCTCACAAACAGCACACACGACGCGGCGAGGACTGGGGATCGTTTCCAGCGAAGTCCGGGGTAATCTACAGAGTATACGATGCCAAGCAGCAAGCTAACAACAAGGGAAAATAGAAGAGCGCTGCTGCCACTCAAGGCGCCCAACGCCAGGCTCAAAGTCGTGCAAGCGGCAATTATTGAGAGTGCCGTGTCTGAGCTGAATGCGCCACTAGCCAGGGGCAAGTAGGGCTTGTTCACACGATCGAGCTTCTTATCATACACTTGATTGATGCCGACAATCGCCACGTTCATTAGCACCGCGGACACCAGTGCCTGGGCAGTTTGCTTCGAAAATAACAATGCCCCGCTCATCTCGAGGACGCCACCGAACTGCATAGCCATCATCGTCACGGAAGATACGCTGATAATCGTGCCCAAAATGGTGTGCGGCCTCGTGAACTTGGCAAAATCCTCATGGAAACGCGTTCCACTGTGCGATACCCCGTGTTTAGTCAAGCTCGCGGTTGCGATCTTTGGTTGTCCGCGTCGGAAAGCTTTTTGAGATCTCTTTTTCACGCGGCGAACAAGGAACGAAGGCTGATGACCGGGGTTTCTCTCGCAGGTCTCTGAGTGCAACGCCTTGATACGTATCACACGAGATCCACATGCCGAGACGGAAAGCATTTGTCCCTCGGTGTGCCTTCCCCCGGTCACTGGTGTGCCTTTGCCTCTGCCTGCAAAAGACGGAAAAAGTGAGATCCTTTGACGTGACTCGCCAGATATTTTTCCCACTCATCAGTTTGTGCGAGAGCTGCGGGACTTCGACGACGAATCGGGGTATGTGGGTGGAAGCCGGGCTGCACGCTATCAATCCCGTACATCACCGGGCGAGAAAATCGTCTGCTGTAAGATGGACGCGTCGCTTGGGTGCGAAACAGGACGGCAGACCACTCGCAAAGGGAGGTGAATCAGACGCTGACGTAATAAAGCGGGTGATTGGCGTCGAGGATGGCAATCTGACGGATGTTAAGAAACTAAGCGCAGGATTCTGCAATCAGGTGATGCTGGTGCGAAAGAACACACCTGATGGCGGCGAAGAGGCCTTAGTTGTGAAGCTGTACAGCAACTTGGCCTTGCTCCGAACATCAAAAACGCATCGTGGCGTCGTTGACAAGCTGTTAGACGAGTTGAACCTGGGTCCACAGCTGGTTGCAAGCACGGACGAAGGAATCGCACATCGCTACCTCGAGGGGAGGATCTTAACGGAAGAAGACATGCACACTCGGTCAGACATCTGCGCCGCGACTGCGAGGCTGGTTGCTACGTTCCACTCGCTCGAAGTCCCGCCGCAGTTTGACGACGCGAAGGAGCCCTTGTTGTGGAGTTGGTTGGAATGCATGTTGGAAGCAATACGCACCTCCAGCAACGTCGACAGACTGCCCGCCGGCATCGATCTCCCCGCGTTGCGTCGCGAGGTTGACATCATGGCAAACACTGTTAAAAATATGGAACTCAGCGTTGTTCTCTCGCATGGAGACTTGAAACCTTCCAACGTCATGCTGGTTGGCGACGATCCGAAACTGATGTTAATCGACTTGGAGCTGTCTGGGCCCAACTACAGGGGTTTCGATCTCATGAAGCTGTTCAGAACGGATCCCGCTCGTTTTTCAGAAGCAAGGTTCTCGGATTTTCTATCTGTTTATTGCGAGACCGCGAAAGTTGACGAGTCCCTCGCTCGGGAGATTAAGAAAGAGACGAAGATTTTCGAACCTTTGACGTGGCTAGAGGCCGCTGTCTTTTTCGGCTTGGTGGTCGCCATGGGTCAGGATTTTGGAGGTCCGAGCAGTGACAAGGCGCGGTGGGAAGCTTTACTGCGAGATAGATGGGCAAAATACATGGCGTCGAAAGATAGAATTGAGGCGTTTGAGTGATGATGATTTATTAAATTCAGAAAAAAATTACCACCTGCTGGGTCGCCTGTCGCCTCCACGGTCATCGCGGGAAGGACCACGGTCATCGCGGGAAGGACCACGGTCATCGCGGGAAGGACCACGGTCATCGCGGGAAGGACCGCGGTCATCGCGGCGCCTGTCATCGTATCGCGAGGGTCCGCGATCGTCGCGGCGCCTGTCGTCGTATCGGTCGTCGCGGCGCCTGTCGTCGTATCGGTCGTCGCGGCGCCTGTCGTCGTACCTGGATGATCCACGGCTCGGTTCAAAGCGACCCGAGGATGCATCGCCAGGGCCGTCGCGACGAGGCTCGTACCTGTCCCTGCGGGCCCTGTCCTCCTCTTCGCGGCGCTTCTCCTCTTCTTCCTGTTCCGCAGCGCGGCGAGCGCGGGCCTCCTCTTCGACGCGCTCACGCTCAGCCTGCTCGGCGGCGGCACGGACCTCATCTTCAATCTGCTGAAGACGACGGATGTAAGCCCGGCGGCGAGCAATCTCGCGCTCAGCACGGCGGAGGGCACGCAACTCATTGATGCGCTCCTCGCGCTCGAGACGGAGAGCCTCGAACTCCTCAGATCGCCGGGACACGATGGCAGCCCCGAATTCCTCCTTGTCGGCGGCCATCTTGGCGAGGCGCTTCTTCTCCTCGACGTTCGTCTCCCAAGTCTGGCGGTGCTTCTCAGCGTTCTGCTGCTGCATGGTGGTGTGGTACTGCTCGTCCTCAGCCATCTTAAGCTTGTAAGCCGCCTCGATAAGCGGGACCTCCTCCTCACGCTTGGCGCGCTCAAGGTGGTCCATGGACTTGGCCAGACGCTGAAGCTTGCGTTCCATATCCTGACGCTCCTTGATCTGCTCCTTGATGGCATCCTCCATGAGGCTGCGCTTGTCGAGCTTCTGGCCCTCCTCGAGCTTGATCTTGATCTTCTTGCCCTTGCTGCGCTTCTCCGCCTCGGCGAGGAGGGCGAGGGCCTCCTGCTTCTCCTTCTCCTCCATCTCCTGGCGAATGCGGGTCTCTTCGCGGAAACGACGTTCTTCTTCGAGACGCTTAGCCTCCGCAGCCTCGTTCTTGCGCTGCAGGGCAACACGAGCCTCCTCGGCTACCCTCTCTTGCTCCTGAAGGATGCGTTCCGCCTCCTCCTTGCGGCGCTCGATGATAACCTTGCGCGCAAGAGCAAGCTTGTGCTCAACCTCAATCTTGGACAGCAGCTCAGCGGTGTTGGACTGGGACGCAGGAGTAGCAGCCGGCGCTTCATCGGGGTAAATCATCTTGATGCCGTTGCGCAGCTTCTGAGCCATGAGCACAAGGTGGTTCTTGATGCTGTCGCTCTCGAGCTTGTCGCCCTCGAAGCGAATGCACTTGTTCTGGTGGTCAAGACGCGCCGAGACAGCTCCGCCCTTCGTGCAGTTAACAAGAATACGCTCGACCTGAGTGAATTCCAGGAACGGCACCATCTGCTGAAGCGTCTCAAGCTTCATGGTCTGATAAACCTGGGACGACTGCTGCAGCATGCGGACAACGGCGAGGTTGCGCATTTGCGGCAAGAACTCACCGAAGGAGAGAGACGGGATGGGACTGGCCGCGGAGAGCTCGACGGTCTCAGTGTCCATGGATCCAAACACCTTCTGGGCATGCTTGCAGAGGTCCAGGGGGTGGAATTCCTTCTCAAACAGAGCGTACAGCTGGCGGGCCTCGGTGGACACGAGGGACAGGATACCCTTGGAGATGAGCTCGGAAAGCAGCGCCTTGCGGGAGAGCACCTCGCGCGGATCACGCTTGGGGTCGAGGGTGTAACCGAGCAGGGTCGCCATGCGGACGTCACGTTCCTTGGCGTTCTCGATCTCCTCGTTCGAAGCACTCGCAGATGTGCGAGATTCGTAGGGCGGGATGGCGACCGCGGAGAGCAGCACCGCCGAAGCCATAGCCTTCAGGTCCTCTGGTGTGAGGTTGCGGTTGTAAGCCTTGCTCAGGTTGAAGAGCTTGTACCAGGCGTACGCGTGATAGAGGTGATTCTCCGACACCCAGAAGACCTTCGTGAGCTTGGCGTAGTAAGACGCCATCATCCTCGGGTTGGGCGATTTCTTCAGGATGAACGTCAAGCCGTGGATGTCCTCAATCGTGCGGAACGCCTCCTGCCACAGCTCGAGCTGCGCGGCGGACTTGAGCTGCTCGAACCTGGTCTCGAGGTAGTAGTTCTGCGTCTCGGCCAGTGTCATGTCAGGGCGATCACGCTGGTCGCGGTACTTCTGAAGGTTGGACAGGTGGTTGCGCAGGATCTCGCAGAGACGGCGGAACTCGGTGGTGCGCTTGTAAGTCACGCAGAAGTTAAACGCGCGGTTGGCCGTCATGGCGTAGAGCCCCTCCAGCTTGTTGTTGTTGCGCAGAATCTCGAGGATGGTACGGTAGGTCTCCCACAGGAACTTGAACCAAGGGGTGACGAGCTCGCGGTCGGAGCGATCCTTGTCGCTCTCGGCGGAGACTGACTTGAGCATCAAGTTCTCCGGGGTGTTCCCAGCCTCGAGATCTTCGATGTCGATGGTATCCGCAGCGGCCGAGGCGGCAGCCTGTGCCGCCTCAGCTTTCTCGGTCGCAAGCTTTAGAAAGTGCTTGATCACCTCCTCGAGTGAGTTGACGTTCACCTGCTGGCACACGATCCTGTACTGGATCAGACCGTCCTTCGCGAGGCGCCCCTTCTTGAGCTCGATGCACAACTCGACGTACTTGAACATGATCTGCTCGAGGACCTTCTGCCAGGTGCGGTGGCGCTTCGACGTGATCACATCGTGGAGCGCCTGAAGGGCGGCGTTGGGCTGACCGACATTGATCAGCTCCTCCTGTTGTAAGCGAACGACGCGAGATGAGAGATCGTCAGATGGGCGAGTGGATTGAAAAGAACCATCGGGCGTGGTCTTGGAAAAGGGTTTTAGCTGATCAGGCGGCGCGGAGGCGAGAGCGGCCGGAAAACGTACCGCACGCTTCAGAGCATTCTCTGGCTTGGCAAACGAGCCCTGGTAGCGCGACATGGCACTACGAAGGTACCGTCTTCGTCGCCCGCTAGCCCGTTTCGACCTAGAACGGGTCGGCGGCGCTGCAAAAGGGCGCGCCTGCCGGCGTTTCAGCGCTCAAATAAAAAATTAGCGGCGAACCCAGTGCCAGCAGAGCAACCCAGCTGCCCAGCCCGATGAGCACCCGTTCGTTTGCGGTTTGGTTTTACTCCGTTTTTCTATTTTAGGAACGTCTATCTGCACTCGGTCACGCGCGAGGCCGGACCTAGGAACATCGGTAGAGCGCCGCGTTCCGGTGGGTTCACGCATTGGGTGAAAGATGGCCGAGGAAGGGGACCCTCTCGATGACGAGGATCTGCTGGCGGAGGACAGGGAGCTGGAGGAGAGGGAGGAGTGCGTCGGGGACATCCTGGAGCTAATCGTGGAGAGGGTCAACGCCCATCTGGAGGCTGCAGAGCTTCAGGGCAAGGTTGCCGGCTACGCAGTCCGCGAAGCCGTCAAGGATGCCCTCGCTGTGGTAGACATGACCTTCCTCGAGCGCGAAAGCTTCGCTACGAGGGGCGTCACCGTCGCAGAAACCACGGTGGGCAGCTGGCAGCCCGACGACGACTTCACTCCAGGTCCAATCGACGCCTGGGCGAGAGGCACGGTGAGGGCGAGAAGGCGCCAGCGGACTGCGACGCACGAGAATGCGACTTCATCCGCAAGGCATACCATCGGTGGCGTCGACAAACATATCAACAGGATAAGCCGTGCGTCCAACACGATCAGCGCGGCGGCGGAGAAGGCTAACCGGAAATCCCTCTCCGCAACCATGCCACTGCCGAAGCCCAAACCTAGGAAATCGAAGCTGACCGGAGAAGCTGCCGAGAGAGAGCAGAGGTTGAGGGACGAGATCGAAACTCGCAAGGCGATGCAAAAAATGCAGAGACTACAGCTACAGAAGGACCAGGAAGAGCTCAAACAGCTAGAGGTCCTACAGAAGTCGCGGAGGGGCAAGGAGTACACGTACGATCACAACGGCCAAGTCGTGTTCGTCAACAAGCCGAACACAGAGAAACTGCCGGCTTACGGCGTCGGTCTCCGAGTCAGTGTCCCAGAGACACTTGAAGGTCCACAAACCCACGGAAAGTACAAGAGGTTTGCGAATGTCAGGTCGTCAAAGCTCATGGAGACGGACTTCATCGAGAAAGAGAAGAGCAGCCAACCGAGCGCGTTGGAGGTTATGCAGATGGCTAAGGGTGTCACTCTGCGCGAAGGAGGCGGCGCGAAGGCTGGTCCTCCGGTTGGTTCGACGAAACATAATATGTCACGCAAAGATTTTATGGAGCTGCATTCAGACCCGTCTGCGAACAAACAGTGGCAACGTGGTGACACGTCTGACGGGTTGGGCACACAAGGAAGTCAAGAGAGGGTGATGCAACCAGATCCGAACCTGAAGCTTTTATCTGCTGCGGACTGGGGAGTCAATCCGCCTGCAGCAATGAAAGAAAATCCATACGTACCGCCTTCCAGGATGCCGAAAGCGAAGACAAGGCAGAGATGATAGCGCTTAGCAATTTCTTCTATTTCTTGACAACTCTCATCAACTAAGCTGCCTTCGCTAGCCAGCCTTCGCTGCCAAAGCCTCAACTTGCTTCCAACGTTGCTTGCGGTTTTCCTCCGTCTCTTGCGATCTGAGTTCCTCCTCATTCCAGTTTGCTTGACACTCCTCGTACAGCTGCTGATCCATCTCCATCAGCATCTTCCGCACGTTGGCCGTGAGACCACTCACCGCCGCGTTCCAGTGGGAACGAGCGTTCCTCTCAAAAGCACCAAAACACACAGGAAGCAAAGCATGCCTGTTCTGAGCCACAAGATTGACTATGTAGTCATTGTTCCACAGAAACAGGGCACGCTCTGCAACTTGAAAGTGAGAAGAGTTGATACACGCCGAGATCTGGCGAAATAACGGAAGCATCGTTTTCATAAACTCCGCCGCCTGCGTCAGCTCCAGCACCTCCTCAAGCTCACCGAGGAACAACACCTCCTTCTGGCTATTCGTGACTGGCCAGTACTTCAGAAGACCACGAAGCACTGTGTCGGCAAGCCTCGGGTCCTTTTCAACAAACTGAGTGATACAATACGAGAGCTGCTGGTGGTACATGGCGACACATTTAGGTTTGTGCAGCGGCAAGAGAGCGCGCTGCAGGAAAACCTTATGCTCCTCCTTCAATGGCAGGGCGAAACCGTTGATGATGCTGCCGAGGATCTCGAGAAGCTCCGCGATGCCGTTGTGTCTCTCAGTCTCATAGACAAATCGGAAAAAGATGTTGTTGATTGCCTTTCGAATGAACGGCCGGTGTACCATGAACTTCCCATAGATGCGGTGCAAGATTGTTTTGAGATAATCCCGCTCGCGGGGATCCTCTGAATCAAAGAGTTCCAGGAGCTTCAGCACGAAAGTGTTGTCGATATACTTTTTCCCCACCTTCGCGTCAACCTCGTTTGACACGACATAACGCAGCAGGAACTCGTAAACTATCTGGAGGTGCGGCCATGAAGGCTCCAGCGTTGGTTCCTCCTCCTCAGGGTCAAAGTTGTCACCCGCGGCGCTGCCCGTGATCTCGTGATTCGAAGGCGGCAAACCTCGAAAGAGGTTCTGCGCCAGCATGTACGAAATGTCTTCGAACACCGCCTCCGTAAACTTCCCCTGCCCCTGGTTGACGTAGTCCACCAACTCTAATAAAGTCTGCCGCTTGATCTCTTTCTCCCTAACATTGGCTGTAGCATCTGTGAAATCGAAGGTGTACGAGCAAAGCTGCAGCTTCTTGATGAAGAGGTTCTGCCTCTCCGACGCGACGACGTCGCGAAACAGGAAAAGCGGCTTGTTCTTATCGTACAGGACCTCCATGGGAGGTATGGTCCCGGAGCTCGAGCTCGGGTTTTCCTTGGAACCCGGCCGCGCACCGGAAGCCGGTGGCCGGGATCCGGATACCTGCCCAGGACCCGCAGGTCTCCCGGTCTTCGTCTCGGGCGCCCCGCCCTCGGACTTTTTCCGACCCACACCAGAGAGCTTACTCTTCACGCTCTTCAACATGATCTTAAGTGATCAAGCTACACGACGACGCGCGGCTTTTGGATCCTCGACCCGACCCAACGAGCCGCTCTCCGGATTGGCACCGGCGTGGTTCCTGGTATTTTCTCCCGT
>Ga0115551_1000789_pt1 | contig 20803 bp, 12 predicted proteins | sample COGITO_mtgs_1103_FD_87179 | JGI IMG/M metagenome (GOLD analysis project Ga0115551, IMG submission 87179) | Pelagic marine microbial communities from North Sea - COGITO_mtgs_110321 | ecosystem: Environmental > Aquatic > Marine > Epipelagic | place: Germany:Helgoland, sampling site Kabeltonne... | reverse complement strand
GGTTCAGCGCTGTATGGGTCCGATGCGGTGGCCGGGGTGGTCAACCTAATTCCCATCAAGGAATACGATGGAGCCCGATTCCGCACTTTCTATCAGACTCCGGAGGATGGTAAGTTTGAAGAAATGCGCCTTTCCTCGCTTTGGGGTAAATCTTGGGACAACGGTCTCAGTTATGTCGGATCCTTTGAGACCTATTTGCGCACGCCCCTTATGTGGTACGAGCGCGGTCGTGAACACAATGTATCTCGGGGTACTTCCAGTTCCGGTAATCCAGGAACATTCAAAGAAATTACAGGACTTCCCGATGACCTTTCCACGCTCCCCTTAAAAGAAAAGAGTGGCGGCACACTGGTCGGTCCCCGCCTATTAGACCCGTCATGTGGGACGTTTAACGAAGGCACCCCAACACATGGCTATGGCCCGTCCCCCCTCCCTTCTGGGACTAAAAGTGGTAGTTTCTGTACTTTCGAGTACAGCGCTCAGAATGAGGTTGTGAACCACATGCAGAACTACAACCTTTATAATAATCTTAACTGGGAGGCAACCGACTGGCTGCGTCTCGGCTTTATGATGAATAACCACATTCAGCACACAGACGAACGAACTACCTACGCCTCGCCTAATCCGGCCAATAACCGAGCAATGCTGGTGATCCCGGAGGAGCACCCTGCCAATCCTTATGGTGTGGATGTGGCTCCCGATTTGTGGCGTATTTATACCCACCCACAGGCAGAGCAGTTGGGCTCGATCGCTAATGACGATACCACCCGGGGGTACAGAAGTATTTTTGCGCTAAATCGCATCAAGCTTTCTGCAGATTACGATTTAGGCGACACCGGTTGGTCTGGGAATACCTACTACACTAAGCAGGAAAACAAGACGATGGCGGATGCCACGGGGGTACGTGCATCCCGCCTGCAGTTGGCGCTGCGTGGAGAAGGCGGTGTCACAGGAGATCAGTGGTTCAATCCCTTCGGCTCCGCAGACACTCGCTCGCCTTTTTATGAGCCAGGTTTCGAGAATACCAGGGAGCTGAATGATTGGATGGGCTATGTCAACCCTAACCATACCTCCTCCCGTAACTCTTTGGATGTTTTTGAGACTGTGCTAACAGGTCCAGTATTTGAGGTTCCTGCCGGTACTGTGCAGGCGGCTTTTGGTTACCAATGGCGTAATCTGGAAGAGCGCACATTTCAGGAGCCTTGGGAGGCGGCAGGAGAAAACTTCATCTGGGGGCAGGTGGGCGAACCAGTAGCGGGTGATCGACAGTTTTTCTCTGAAGTCCGTTCCCTGTTTGCCGAGGTGGAAGTGCCTATCCTTGATAATCTAGCCATCAAGGGTGCGGTGCGGCATGAGGAATTCACCGATCAAGGTCTGCAGAACACTTCACCCAAGCTTTCCGCTCGTTATGAGGTGATCCCCGAACTGGCCTTGAGGGCGTCCTGGGGCGAAAGCTTCGTGGCACCGACCTCATTCCAGACGCGACCAGCCCTTAAGAACGAAAACTGCGGTGACATGTACAGCGGCAGTGACGACCTCAGTGGCACCTTGCTGCTTGGTGGCCTGCGCTGCGCCTCAGGCAACCCTAATCTGGGCCCAGAAAAAGCGGAGATTACTAATTTTGGATTTACCTGGCAGCCAACGGGCAGACTGGATGGACTCGAGTTATCCCTAGACTATCAGCAAGTCCAATACACTGACCGCATTCGGACTTTGAGCGAGGACGACGTGACGCGCAATCAGTTCCTTGCCATGCTCAGTGCAACCGGTCAATCGGAGTCGGCCTATGATCCGACTCCAGGTTCAGCGAGCCGAGCGAAGGCCGATGCCTGGCTAGGGGGACAGCCTGTAGGCGGTGCCGGCGGAAACATCTTCCGTAACTCTGTGACCGGTAAGGTTGATCTCGTGTTAACCCAATCTGGCAACGTGGCTAAATTTGATGTTGACCTGGTCGACTTTAAAATAGGCTATAACTTTAGTACGGAAAACCTAGGCACTTTCAACACACGCTTAAATGCCTCTATCTTTGATGAGTATGTCTTCACGGATAAAAACGGCAATCCTGTTGATGTTCTCGGCGAACAGAACGCGCGGACTAATATCGCCCCGCCAATTCCGCAAACGAAGCTGGCTTGGAATACCAACTGGTTCCGAAACAATCACAGTGCGTCAATGTCTGTGAGTTGGTTCAGTGCCATTAACCATGATGCCCAGATAGTGGACTTGTACGCTTTTGATGGTCAGTTTGTACCCCCAAGTGAAATTGAAGAGGACCCAATCGTTGATGTGCGCTACACGTATCTATTTGACGATTTCTTTAACCAGCAGGTTACTTTGACTGCTGGTGTGAACAATCTCTTCGATTACAAACCTACGTTGACTGGACAGATAGGAGGTTTTGAGTCTAGGTTGATCAATAACTTCTATCGTCAATTCTACGTGTCCATCGATTGGACTCCAGGTGGCTAACTCTCCCCCTAGGTAGGCTGTTTAGGTTCAGTGCTGCCGGAGAAAAAGCCAGGCCTCTCTCCATGGCCTGGCTTTTTCTTTTTTATTGAAGAAAAATTCAATACTGGCTATAACTGCTGTGTTGTTCGCGTTTTGAATTACCGGCGCCAACCCTTATTTTCAACTTAGTCATTATTGCTATTTCATGCCAGCAAACCTGCAATTCAGTCCGCAAGAACTCTTCGATATCGGAGTCGCCGGATATCTACAAGACTTACTCGCGCTAGTCCGAATTATTAAATCTGACTCATTTACAGACCTTCTACCTCTTTTTACTAACTACGCAGATTTTTTGCGCTGCGATTTGGAGCAGCATTTTCCTCAAGATCTCATTGGGAACCTGACGAACGCGGAAAACACCATCTATGCAGATCGGATACCGGAAATTGGCGAGCGGCTGTTTAACTGTGCCAATCTAGCGGCTACCTGCGAGACATTTAATGGCTGGACCATCGATGCAGGCACCCTTAGCGAGGAAAACTGTGCTGAGTTATTGCGGGACAACATACATAGCAGTGGTACTGAACCGCACAGGCTTGCTCAAATTATGGGGGTTCGGCTTAATCGCTCCGATGGGGTTCGTGTAGCTCAGATTATTAAACTCCTGGGTCTCACTAGCGATTCCAATCAGTATGACCAATTGGCCTTGGGGGCTTCCATGGCCAGACGCGACCGAGAAGGGTTCCACCGCATTCCTGGTATCGGCCCCCAAATGCCAGGAGGCGCTTTCTCAAGCTCGTCTAAACTCAACTTTGCTGTCAAGTCCTGTGACCCAAAATCCCTCGTTATCATCGATAATGACAGGAATCTGAGCCAGGATTTTGAGCAGATGAATCGCTCAGAAAATTCGCGAATACAGGCGCTGAACTTAGGTCTCTATGAAGGTTTGGATCGCCTCGTAACAGCGGTGGAACAAGGTGATTGCAGCCCACGAAATCTGGTGACCATGTTCCGCCTTGAACCCACGGCGTTACCGGAAATTCCCACTTTTTTAGATAAACTGAACAAAGTGGTCACCAAATCCGCCGTTTTCCTCGCGACCATCGGTTCGGGAAATACGCACCTCGAATTTACGGCAAAAAAAGCGGCCATGAATGAGTTAGTGGCACAATTGAGAGCACGGGGCCTGCGCCCTCTGCGAGTTATTCTGTACGAACAAGAAAGCCCGGAAATTAGCCAGATTAATCCCGCTTTCGGTGTGAGCGAATTTGCCTCATTTGAAATTCTATTTTGCCATCTCGGCTCTGCTGTCAGTGAGCGTCCACAACCTCTAAATGAGGATGCGACACCGGGCAAGTTGAGTGCAGATCTAAATCCTGATCTGTGGAACAGTTTTTTACCGTCTAATCGAATGGAGATGGTGCGGGGGGTTATCGAATTTCTGAAAACCCAGAGGAGACTTACAGACCAACCTACACAGATGCTAAACCTGGGGTCCGGAGTCGGTGAGACTGCGTCTTGCCTGGAGAAATTACATCCATCGTTTTCTGTTACGGACATTGATCAAATTCCTTTCAAACGGGGATTGATGCATAAAAGGTATCTACAGAACGATGTGACCAGCCTGCCTTTTCTCAATGCCAGTTTTGCTGCATTGTTTTCCTCTTATACGTTTTCTTATTTAGGTAATAGCATCGAAGTCATGCGCGAATGGCTAAGAGTGCTTAAGCCTGGTGGCAATGCCTATTTTATTTTTCACGCCCCGCAATCAGCCTATTTGAATACGGCCAGGGAGATGCTCTCAGCGGATATGACGAGAGATTTCTTCGAGCTAATGCAACGCTATGAGGGGGGGGACTTTACCGGCTTATATGATTGGTTCTGCCAGCAAAACTTTGCTTGGAGCATGGCATTTAAGCAAGAGCAGGAATTCTTGAGTTATGCCCATGAAATTCAGGTTTGCAAACACCTAGTCGAAGAGGTCGCAGGTTCGATGTTCAGTACGGATGCCCAGATTTATACTTTTTTTGAAGACCTCGGAGCTACTGAAGTTTCGGTAAATGTAATCGACAAGAGTTTTACTATACACCCGAGCGACCACTCCCTTGCGGAGCCAATAGTTGCCTGGTTTGTGGCTCTCAGGAAGTCCTCTGCGTGATTTGAGAAGATTTGCTGTGCCAGAGCCTTGCCTGCTGAATTGCGCTGGAGAAGTTCTCCTGAAGCCGATGTGGATGGCGCTTGAGTTATCATTCGCTGAACTGTAGCTCTATCCACTCTAGGGTCAAAGTCTTGTCAGACGGGTAAGTTGTTTTCGCTCAAGGATATCAATATTCAAATCAGGTGTTTGAGAACTTTGGAATTTTTGGGACACTAACAATTTAACAACTTAGTACTGTTTGGGCGGTAGTGGTCGCGATTCATCTGGGAGGCTTAAATTGTTAAGATGTTAGTGTCCCCTGTGCTCTCAAGACGCCATAAACTACTGGATATTTACTCTGACCCCATTACATGTCCAAATCCGCAATAACCTGATTCAAATGCGCCATAGCCTCATCCGTCGGCCCCGGATAATCCCCGGCAATCGGCACATTGCCAATATAACCAATATCCGCAACACCTTCCGGGCTAGTAAAGTAGCCGCCGAACACCAGTCGTCGCAGCCGTGCGAAAAACTGCACGGCATGTTCAAACTCCGGGATATCACGCCTATCTCTATAGGCAATGTCTTCAATAATCTCTATCTGCTGCGCATCACTGGCAGCGACAAAGGGGCTACCGAAACGTCGGCCCGCTTCTTCGTCCAGCCATTGCAGTCCGTTTAGAATTTGCACGCGATCTCGATGCTGCGAAGAGTAGGGCGCGCTCACCCATTCGTCGATAACATCCGGCACCCCGACTTCGGTAGCAGAGGGACCACGCTCATCCCGCGGGCAGATAATGTCGCTTAGCACGGCTACTTGATCCAATTGTGCAGCGCTTAACGTTCTCGGCCACGGAGCTGTGGGGCTAATCATGCTGGGGTCAGTGCCATAGCCATTTTCGCTAATTGCCGCGAAGTCTAGGTCAGGCCAATGGCTGGAGGCATCAACCGCCGTAGCTTCGGGCTCCGGTGCCTCACAGGCAACGGCGATGCCGCCTATCATCACTACGCTAGTCATAGAGCCCATGCGTTTAAGGCTTTCCCGCCTGGTCATCTTGGGGTTATAGACAGTGCTCATGCGGTTTCTCCTGCAGTCATTTGTTCGGCTAAGTGAGTCGCATTGCGCATAGCTAAAGTAAGAATAGTGAGTGTGCAGTTCTTGTGGGGGTTAGAAGTGAAGACACCCCCGTCCATGACATAGAGGTTGTCTACGTCCCAGCATTGCCCCCACTGATTAACAACCGACGTGGCCGGGTTGTCACCCATTCTTGTGGTGCCGACCTCGTGAATGATTTGCCCACCCGCCTTGATGGCCTGTTCGGGGGTAGCATCAGGATTGTTCACAATGCCGCCCATAGCCTCGATGATTTTCTTGCCCCATTCCAGACCGTGAGCAACCTGATTCAGTTCTTGCTCGGACCACTGCCAATGAAATTTGAGAACCGGGATTCCCCACTTGTCTTTAACGTCTTCATCGATCTCGCAATAGCAGTTGTCGCTTTGTACCATCTCACCCCGCAGAGCCAGGTTTATACCCGTGCCATATAGATCTCTCACCTCGTCCTTAGCGCGCTTACCATAGCCATCGACGCGACTGGCAACGCCCATGCCGGGAGAGCTAAAGCCGCCGCCGACTTCAAAATGGTAGCCGCGGGTGAAATCGAGCGTGCCATCCTTCTGGCCTGCGTTGTCCCACCAGGGAATATATAAATGATTGCTGGAATAGCCGTCTTCGTTGTATTTGGGGCGGCCTCTTAAGGCGGGTATAAAACCGCCTATGTCGGCGCCTAGAGAGTCCATTAGATTACGCCCTACCTGCCCGCTGCTATTCGCCAGGCCATTAGGGTGCAATGCGCTCTTCGAATTCAGCATTAGTCGTGCTGTCTCGCAGGCACTGGCTGCAAGAATAACTCTATCAGCATCAACTCGTATGTCTTCATTGGTGAGTCGGTTAACAAAGGTGACGCCCGATGCCCGACCGTTTTCATCAACATGTACTTCTTTCACCATGGCATCGGTAACCAACTTCATGTTGCCGGTTTTCTGCGCCCAGGGCAGTAGTGACGTTGTCGTTTGAAAGGCGGCACCGATAGAGCAGCCGCGGCCACAGCCGGTGGCATAGAAACAGGCTTTTCTGTCGTCCAGGTCTTGGGTGATTACCGCGCGGCGCATGGGCACGGCGGGTATGCCCATCTTGTCGGTAACCGCCTTTAGCAGCAATTCGTAGACGCGCGGTTTTGGTGGTGGTTGCAAAACGCCGTCGGCCGAGGCGGGCGTATCTTCCAGGCCTGGATTGGTGCCGGAAACACCGATCAGTTTTTCTGTGCGGTCATACCAGGGCGCGACCTCGTCATAGTCGATGGGCCAGTTCTCACCCAAGCCATCACGATCGGCCATGTTGAAGTCTTCTGGCGTGAAGCGTGGCACCAAGCGACCAAAGTGATTGGTTCGACCACCCAGCATGCGGGCACGCCACCACATGAAACGTGTACCATCTGCCTCAGTGTAGGGTTCGCCAGGTACTTGCCAACCCCCATCGACGGTGGCATCAAAATAGCCGAAGTTCTTGTCACTAGTGCTGACGCCGCGCAGAGGGGCTTCGTGGTTTTGTTGAAACATTGGTGTTTCTGTTACCGGGTCATAATCTCTACCGGCTTCCAGTAGCAACACTCTTATGCCTGCCTCTGTCAGTATGTGGGCCGACATGCCGCCCCCCGCACCTGACCCGACTATCAGCACGTCGTATTCAAAACCCTCAAATGAAGCCATTCAATTCCCCTGCTCACTTGTTCTTATGAGTTACTGTCCGCATTGAGCTCGATCTAACGAGTATACTATAAGAAGCCTGCAGGCTAGCGCACGCAATTATTCGCCCAGGCTTGATCTACTAGTCTTTTGCTTTCTGACTGCCTGAAAACTACAGACCATGGAGCAAAGCTTTCAGGGTTGGACATCTAATGCATATAAAGTATCTAGAGAATCGCTAGAGCTCTCTTAACCAGATATTCTTGAAAGAAACGACCTGGCCGTGATCCTGCAATAGCAGCGGCATCTTGCCAGCACAAGCCTGCTCTTGTCTGTGAGCGAAGGGAGTGCACCTGCTTTTATACTCCGGCGCACGAGTAAAGGTCGAGCCGAGTATCTGTACATGGTTTTGCACTAACACCCCGTTGTGCAATACGGTGACGTAGGCGGGGGACTGCAGTGTGCCGTTCGCCTGGTAAACCGGCGCGGTAAAAATAATGTCGTAGCTCTGCCACTCACCCGGTCGCTTCGCGGCGTTCACCAGCGGGCTGTGTTGTAGATACACGGAACCGGCCTGACCGTTGACATAGGTCGGATTTTCCCAGCTGTCCAGAATCTGAATTTCATAGAGTGAATGCAAAAATATGCCGCTATTGCCGCGCAGCTGACTTTCGCCCTGAATCACATCGGTTGCGCGCCACTCAATATGCAATTGAAAGCTGCCAAAGCTCTGTTTGGATCTCAGGGTTCCTGTTCCATTTACCGTGACAAACCCGTCTTCAATATCCCATTGCGGTGAAGCGGAATCTTCCAACTGTTCCCAGGCATTCATATTATTACCATCGAATAACACGATTGCATCGGAGGGCGCCGCCGCGTGGGTGACCCCTGTAACCAGCGCTGGTACCGGCTCGAATACCTGAGTGTGGTCGGGCAATTGTGCTAGCGCCGCAGAACAGCCAAGCAAGCAGGTTAGAGTGAGGGGGAGAGTGTTCATGTCTGATCTCTTTGGGTTGGCAAGAAGGAAGAAGGGGACACTGATAATTTAGTAACCTAGGCAAATATATCGATCCAACCGATCTCTTGTCCAATCTTTCTGCCTTTTGAGATCTATTTGCAGACCATAAGTGTCCCCTAGGAATCAATAAAAAACCCGAACACTGGTTAAGGTGGGCAGGATTCTGTTTGGTGGAGGCGGGGGGAGTTGGTCTAAAGGTTTATTTAATTGATTTGTATGAAATAACCCCGGTTCAGTTATTGTCAATATTACAAGCGATGTTACTAAGATTTCCTACTCGAAAAACATCTGAACCGCCGTCCAATAGTTGTCATTTCAGCAGAGTAGGCTAGAGCCTGAGCTCAAACAACAAAGGGTCAGATTTATTTAACGACTATTGCTCGGCCAAAAAATAAGTCTGCCCCCTTTTGATTCTTGGCTCCTATGCCGCTAACTAGACATTGGCTGTACGAATCAGAATTGGTGAGGGTGGCGAAATTGAACAACGAATCGCAATGGCAGATTGATACAAAAATCGAGATTGATGAGGCCTCGGTTAAGGCCGCGGCGCAGCAGGCTCTCGATGACACTCATCGAGAGCTAATCACTTTACGCAACGTTGAAGAAAGAGCTGATGTCGAATTTACTCATTCTGTTTGCCCGGGTTGTAAGGATAAGCTCTATCCTGAATTGGCTAAGTAATGGTTAATGGGCTGACCCTGTTTATTCCAGATATACTGACATAATGGATAAGCAATCAAACTATCAACCTCATCCGCCTGTTGAAAACGTTGATTACTACATTGAAAATGGCACCTACGTCTTCACAGAAAAGTATCTCCGAGATAGAGGCTACTGCTGCAAAAACGGCTGCCGGCATTGTCCTTATGGGTTTCAAAAACCTGGCTAGAGCCTATCCCCAAAGTCTATGTTATGAGTGTTCCTATGCTTTGACCTAGACAATATGCCAGTCTAGAGATACCTTCTGTTACTCCTACTTCAGAGGCGCTCATCCAATGCGATCACGTCAATTCATCGAGTTACTTGGCAGTTTGTTAGTCCTAGTTTGTTTGGTTGGCCCAATATACGCATCATCGCTGGCAAAACAGGTCGTTATTCACCGTGATCAATGGGGTGTGCCGCACATCCGCGGAGAATCCGATGCTGCCGTCATGTTCGGCTCTGCCTGGGCGCAGAGTGAAGACCATTTCTGGCAGCTTGAAGACACCTACATAAAGGCGCTTGGACGCTACGCCGAAGTGGTTGGTGATTCAGGAGTTCAAAGTGATCTCGACGTCGCGCTTTTTGAGATCGTCGAAAGTTCGCAGCGCGATTTCACCTTGCTCCCCTTAGAAATACAAACGCTTGCTCGCGCATTTGCCGACGGCTATAACTTTTTCCTCGAGCACAATCCGGATGTCACTCCGCGTCTCATTACCCGAATGGAACCGTGGCACGTGCTGGCTTTTGAGCGCTTTATGATATTGGGACGCTTGGTTGGTGCAGCACATGCACCGTCCCGCGAGGTGACACAATTGGAAGCCGAGGAGCTCGCATCGCTAGGCTCGAATCAATGGGCCATTGGACCCGACCGCACTCGCAACGGCACCGCAATGCTGTTCATCAATCCCCATCAACCTTGGTATGGCTCAGGTATGTTCACCGAGATGCACGTGAAGAGCGATTCAGGTTGGGATTTTTCCGGAGCAATGTATCCGGGTGCACCGTTCCCAACCGCCGGTTTTAACAACCATCTTGGCTGGGCCTATACGGTCAACGAAGCGGATATCTCGGACGTGTATCGACTGACCTTTGATCATCCAAGCGATCCTGATCTGTATCGTTATGGCGGCGATTGGCGGCGTGCAGAGTCTTGGGAGATTGAGCTCGCTGTGAAGGGCGAAGCCCAGCCGCGGCGCTATCAGCTGCGCAAGAGCCATTATGGCCCGATCACCAAACAAGAAGACAAATCGTATTTTCTCGCAGTAAAAGTACCGCGACTCTACGACGGTTCGCGTATGGTGCAGTCGCTTGCCCAGTCGCGCGCGACGAACTTCGACGAGTGGTACGCAGCAGCATCGAGCCTCCAGCTGCAGACGTTCAACACAATGTATGCCGATGCCGACGGCAACATCTTCTATCTCTACAATGGCACGGTCGCGAAGCGCAAGCTTGGTGTTGATTGGACGAAACCCGTAGACGGTTCCGATCCTGAGCTGGAGTGGGGCGATTTCCATCCTATTGAGGAGCTGCCCCAGGTCTTTAATCCAGCTTCTGGCTTCATGCAAAACACCAATTCGACCCCATTCACAACAACCGACGATGGCAATCCGTCGATGTTAGATTTCCCTGCCTACATGGTGGAAGATGCCACGGATGACAAACGCCGGGCGCAAATGTCTCGTTGGTTACTGCGTCAGGCTAAGGATATGACGTTCGAAAAGTTTCAGGAGTTGGCGTACGACACCACGCTCTACTGGCCGATGACGGAACTACCGCGTTATCAACGCCGCTTCGAATCGTTGCAACACACTAACCCAGAGCTGGCTAGCGAAGTAAGGGCCAATCTCGAGCACCTCCTCGATTGGGATTACCGCAGTTCACTTAAATCGACTCAAACAACACTCGCCGTCGCTTGGTATGAGGAGCTTTACGGTAGGGGCTATCCAGTTGAAACCTTGAAAGAGGAATTCGTGACAGACATCCCCGCGCGATTCCGTGCGCTTGCTCGCGCAGCGCAGAAGTTGAAAGATCGGCACGGGACTTGGCAGGTCGCCTACGGTGACGTCCATCGACTTCAGCGGCACGCGCCCTATGGCAGCCCTAGCAGCGTTCCCTTCGATGATCGTGAGCCAAGTCTTGGCGTGGCAGGTGTGCGCGGTCCGCTTGGTGTTGCTTTTACTATTTACCACACCGCGCCGACGGATGATCCTAATCGGCAATTTGAGTATGCAACTACAGGGTCGTCTTATAAGGCGGTTTATGAGTTCGATCCGGATGGAGTAAAGGCCGCGAGCTACTTGCACTATGGGCAGAGCCACAACCCAGAATCACCACACTTTTTCGATCAAGCAAAACTCCTGTCGGAACGGCGCTTCAAACCTGCGTGGTTTCACTGGGATGATGTGGTTGCAAATACGAAACGTGCTTATAGTCCGGGTGATTAAGAGAAGCGGATTGGGGCATCGAGAAATGGGGTCAGAGTAAATATCCAGTAGTTTCGAAGCTCACTGCTGCCGTATGAAATTAAGTACACAAAAAAGCCCGATCACTTTTGAGTGATAGGGCTTTTTATTTGGTGGGGCGGGGGGGTGAAATAATTTCATAAGCTACTGAATTATATTAATAAATAACTCTTTGACAGCTTCTAATGTTACTTTCAGTGTTACCAAACCCTTCCAAAACCCCATCGATCCTCAAACCATATCTGAAATCAAGACGAATGAGGAGGGTGGCCACAGTCAATAGGGTGCGGAGGGGCTTATGTGCACTTGTAAGGGTGATTGCACCAACCCACTTTTGCATGAGCTGATTTTTAAAAAGCGGTTAGCCCTCCAAAGTCAAATCAAAATCAGTTAAGCTGTTCGCAGCTGATGATCAGGCTGTCTGATCTATTGGTTCTAACCATAATGAGGGAAAAATGGCGGCTCTAGTAGTAAAAAACTTCAAAGCAGCTGAAGGAAAATTTGATGCACTTGGGGATTTCTTTAAAGCTGTTTTGGGGGATACACGCGCTTTCGCGGGTTGTATCAAAGTAGACGTGTATCTAGATGAATCTGCTGCTACCTAAACCTTAGTCGAGGAGTGGGACACTCTCCGGGATCACGACAATTATGTCAGTTGGCGAACTGATCAGGGTGATCTGGATGAGACTGGGGATTTGCTTGAAGGCGGTATCGAAAACGGCCTCTCAGTTTATGAGTGGGGAACTAAAACTGATATTTAATCGAATCGAGCTGAATCGTATGACGTGGAGTTCCTCCAGTTCGTGACTCCAAGTCTTCAAACAACGAGACACTGAAAATTTACGAGGACTAAGAGAACGAGATGATTGAGTCTTACGTTGGCAGATACGAGTTAGGAGATTTCCAGCTTCAGTCTGAGGTTATTCTTGAGGATGCTTTCCTAGGGTTTCGCACTTATGGCTCGCTTAATGAGTCGCGAGATAATGTAATAGTGTTTCCAACCTGGTACACGGGTTTGAACGATCAAATTGCACCCTATATTGGGCCAGGCAAAGCTCTTGATCCAGAAAAATACTTTATTGTTATTCCTGACATGTTTACTAATGGCTCTTCGAGTTCACCAAGTAACTCTGCAGCTCCGCATCAGGGGCTTAATTTTCCGTTGGTCACCGCATTTGACAATGTTCAGGCTCAGAGGCAGCTACTTGAGGACCACTTTGATATAACTTCAGTAGAAATGATGGTCGGTTTTTCTATGAGTGGCCAACAGGCTTACCATTGGGCGGCCCTGCATTCAGACATCGTGAAAAGAGCATGCTCAATCTGCGGGACAGCAAGAACTTCCTCACATAATTGGGCGATGCTGCATGCCTATAAATCAGCTATGGAAACTTCAGAATGTTGGCTCGAGAAGAGCTGTGGTGATTGGGATCCAAAAGTCCTGACAGTTTTTGCCAGCATTGGGGCTACGATGGCGATGTCTCAGGACTGGTATCGCCATGGACTACACCTCAATGACGATGTGAAAGGTGTTAGTGACGTTATTGAAAATTTAAAGGGCTTGTTCCAATCATGGGTCCCAGCAGATATTTACGCACAAACATTGACCTGGATGTCCGCTGACGTTTCTGCAAACCCTATTTTTAATGGCAACTTGGAGTCGGCGCTGGGAGCGATAAATATTCCATTTTTGATGCTTCCTTGTGAGACTGACCTGTATTTCCGAGTTGAGGACAATGAAGCTGAGCTTCCGTTTATTTCTACGGGGAAAATTGAAGTTATCAAATCAAAAAGTGGGCATATGGCAGGACTTCCCGGTTTTAACCCCGAAGACGATGCGTTTATCGATAGTCAATTGATTGAATTTTTGCAATCGCCTTGTTAACCCTATCAATGCCAAAGAAACTCATGAGGAGCGCATATTGTGAATAAACTCAGAGATACCTTTTTTCTTGTTCTTGTGGCTATTGCGGCCAATTCTTGCAGTCCAAATCGGGAAAAGCTGACTGAACTGGAGACTAATTCCGAAGCTTGCAATTCCGACACTGGCATTGAGTATATTTGTGGGCCAGCGAACGCCGAGGATCTTTTAAGCATTGGTGACACTGGCATGCTCATCGCATCCGGTATGAATGGCACGTTAGATGGTTCTGCAAACAATGGGCATATCTATATAATTGATCCCGATGGTGGGAGTTGGTCAGACCTAGTCAGCGGCACAGGCTACTCTGAAGACTTTGCTGGCGATTCTTACCCGGAATGCCCGGGACCACTTAACACAGACGATTTCTCAGCTCATGGCCTTGCCTTGAGGGGAACGGAAACATCAGTTTTTGATTTGTATGTCACCAGCCATGGGGCACGTGAAGCGGTTGAGATTTTTGATCTGGATATGCGAAGGGCCGACGCTAGATTAACTTGGAAAGGTTGTGTGCCTTTGGATGAAGCCATCATGCACAATAGTGTGGCGATAATGAAAGATGGTGGATTTATCACTACTCAGTTCATGACCTGGGCTGGAGGATTGGAATCAGTCCTCTCAGGTGAAGCAGAAGGTAGTTTAGTAATGTGGAGGCCCGGTGGGGTCCCAACAGTGATACCCGGAACTGAGCTTGAGGGTCCTAACGGTATCGTACTTTCTGAGGATGAGCGTTTTGCCTATGTAGCTGCATTCGCCACCGGTGACGTCGTGCGGTTTGATTTGTCTGTTGATCCGATTCAGTCTGACACGGTTTCCTTAAATATTTTGCCAGATAATGTTCGCTGGGGTGTGCCCGGCATGCTGCTTACTGCTGGCGGAAATATCTCTGGTGATGGCTGGTCAGTGGTTGAGATTAACGCTGAAACATTGGAATTTAACCGCGTTGGCGGCATGGGCGCAGGTGCTGCTTTACAAGGTGCCAGTTCTGCGCTGCAATTGGGCGACACTATATGGGTCGGAACCTACAGTGGTGATCGAGTTGGTTACTTCCAAAGAGATTAATAGCTGCGTGCTCATGGCGCGGATTTCCGGGTGATCTAACACGCGCAATATATAATGCGATTTTATGAAAGATTCATCTCAGTGAGATTGACATCATGTCCTACTATTCAATTTTCCCAAAGCTCATGCGCGTCGCAATACTATTTTTTCTTGGAATAACTTATCAACCGATATTTGCACAAAATGTAGGAGCTTTAAACGCGATTGACCTGAGGGTTGAGTATTTGGAGAACCCTGTTGGCATAGATATTACGAATCCGAGATTCAGTTGGGTTCTGACGTCAGAGGAACGCGCTAAAAAGCAATCTGCTTATCAGATACTAGTGGCTAGCAGTCCGAATTTGCTCGACAACGGTAGTGTTGATCTTTGGAATTCTGGCAAAGTGATTTCCTCCACAACAAACCAAATTGAATATTTCGGGAAAACACTAGAATCACGCATGCAAGTTTATTGGAAAGTTCGTTCGTGGGATAACGATGATAATCCATCTGAATGGAGTGATATAGCATATTGGTCAATGGGTTTACTGAACTTTTCTGATTGGGAAGCTGGTTGGATTGGTTTTGATATTCCTGCGGAGGAACTAGATCAGGACAATGATTTAGAGCTTGCACCAAGTCCGTATTTACGCACGGAATTTGAGACAAAGCTTGAGAGTAAAATTGAGCGGGCGACAGTATATGTTTCTGCGATGGGGCTTTTTGAGCTCAGACTCAACGGCGAGCGTATTGGGGAGGACTACTTTACACCTGGTTGGACCGATTACCATAAGCGAATTTACTATTTTACTTACGACGTTACAGAGCAAGTGGAAGAGGGTGCGAATGCATTCGGAGCGATCTTATCTGATGGTTGGTATGCCGGATACGTGGGATATGGAAGAACATTAAAAGGGATAATTGACGGTGAGCGAAATTTTTGGGGTCGAAAAACTGGAGTACGCGCACAATTAGAGATTGAGTATGCTGATGGTGATAAACAGATTATTTCTACAGTGAGTGACCTCCAGAGGAGAATAAACCCTGTTCAAGCATTTAATCCTCAATCTTCAGAAAAGGTATATAACGATAATGAAAATATCTGGGTAGCATCGACGGGGCCTTTACGCGAATCGGACATTCTAATGGGTGAAACTTATGATTCCCGGTTGGAAAATTTAGGTTGGGATAGGGCAGGATTTGATGATGCTGGATGGCAACCCGTCACGTGGCGTAGTAACCCTCGCGGCGTAGTGGAAGCTTATCCTGGCGTACCCGTACAGATCCAGGATGAGATAAGAGCGATTGCACGTACAGAGCCCAGCCCGGGTACTTATATTTTCGATTTTGGGAAGAATTTTGCCGGGGTTGTTAGGCTTAGGGTGAGAGGCGATGCCGGCACCAAAGTAGTTTTGCGTTACGGGGAGATGCTGCATACTGATGGTTCTCTAATGACCGAAAACCTCCGCGCAGCGCGCTCGACTGACACATACATTTTAAACGGTGGGGGCGATGAAAGTTGGTTGCCGCAATTTACTTACCATGGTTTTCAATTTGTCGAGGTTACTGGTTATCCGGGAGTCCCAGAGATTGAAGCGGTCATAGGGATCGCTATGAATTCCTCAACGCAACAAGTTGGTGAAATTGAGTTTGAAGGTGATCTCAATTGGGGAGGCCCAGCTCCGTTGGTTACTCAGCTATTCGAGAATATTAAGACAACACAATTTGCGAATTTCTTCGATGTTCCTACAGATTGCCCGCAGCGTGATGAACGAATGGGCTGGACTGGCGACGCGCAAGTTTATTTTCGTACATCGGCTTACATTGCTGATGTTTCTGCTTTTTTCACTAAATGGATGAGGGATGTCCGGGATGCTCAACTCCCGTATGGCGCCTATTCAAATTATGCGCCAATTCCTTTCCAACATGCCTTTGATTTCTCACCCGGATGGATGGATGGTGGCGTTATCTTGCCGTACATGCTTTATCGAACTTACGGCGACAAGAGATTACTAGAGGAACATTGGAACAGTCTGACTGATTTTATGGAATTTCAGAAACGAGCAGCAGGTGACAATAACCTTCGTCCGCAGGGAGGGCAGAATTTTGGCGACTGGTTGGTGGTTGGATACAACACAGATAAGGATTTCATAGCCTCTGCTTACTACGCTTATGATTTATATTTAATGGCAGAAATGGCGGAAGCGTTGGGTAAAGCAGACGAAGCAAGGTCTTATCGTGAATTGTTCTCAGAAGTCAAAGCGGCATTTTTAGAGAAGTATCTATTGGAAAATGGCAAATTGACCGAGGATTCGCAAACTGCTTACAGTATGGCACTCGCGATGAGGTTATATCCAGAGGAATTTGAGCAAAGTGGGGCGGACAGACTGGCAGAGCTAGTAATAGAGAATGGGAGCAGACTTGAAACGGGAATCGCGGGCGTGAGTCACCTTTTGCCTATATTGTCAAAATATGGACATGAGGATATAGCCTATAGGCTATTGATGCAGACCGAGTATCCTTCATGGGGGTACAGCGTGATCAATGGCGCCACGTCTATTTGGGAACGTTGGAACTCTTATACTAAGGAGGGCGGGTTTATGGATCCTACGATGAATAGCTTCAGTCACTATGCGAACGGATCAGTTGGTGAATGGATGTTTTCCGATATTGCTGGTATCGATATTAATCAGCCTGGATACACAAAATTTGAAATAAAGCCGCTTATCAAAGAAGCACCTTTTAGTGGGGTATCAGCGGAACATAAATCAATTAGTGGAATGATAAAATCATCTTGGACGAAGCATGCGAATAGTGTAACCATGGAAGTCTCCATCCCCGCTAATACTACTGCCGAAGTTTATGTGCCAGCAGTTTCAATAGATGTCGTAACTGAGAGAGGAGATAACATAGCTAACGTCGAAGGCGTAGTTTTCAATCGTATCGAAGGCCGTTACGTGGTCTTCGATGTTCAGGGTGGGCAATACAAGTTTATGTCGAGCGAGGCTTTTGAAAGATTGTAAGAATTAACTCGTTGTGCTCCGAGCCTGGATTGAGCGCTCCATTGTCCCTCGGTTTCAGGGGCGAATTGGAGGGAAGAGGTGTAACTTATTGATATGGGCGCTATATCTTTGGACCGGAAAACCCAAATAAAGGGGTTTGAAGCTTTCGGTGGAGTTTCCCAGATTTCTCTGGGGTGGTATTTGGTGGAGGCGGGGGGATTTGAACCCCCGTCCGTCAGCTCTCTTCCTTCGGGTCTACATGCATAGCGTCGTCTATTAAGTTAACCCTCATCGGCCCGACGGGCAGGGTGAATTGGGCGAGCTTGATACTTTTTAGCCGCTTCGCGTCAAGCGCGGTCCACTGGCGATTCCGTTCTAGATGACGATTGCGAACTCCAGTTTACGGACATCCTAGAGGCAATCGCTAGCAAGCTCTTAGGCTGCTAGGGCGTAGCTTTCGTCGTTGGCAACTATAAAGTTGCAGCGATTGATTAACGAGAGTCACTACCCTCTCGGCATGCACCTTGGGCTTCAATACCGGCGTCGAATCCTAATCGCCCCCAATGTGATTTTTAATTATAGCACAATTGTTGCTTAGACGCCTTTGTTCCCGGGTAGAGGCCCATAGCCCGGTGTTCAATTGCCTGCGCCAATATTAGAGGTCTAAGATAGCTACCAGCGATACAGAATCTCTCTCCCTATGGCCTCTTATACCCTGAAAGCGTTGATATTCGATCTGAATGCGCTGAGAGGGCCCCAGCAACCAGGCTATTCCGGTCTTGAAGGTGAGCGTATTCTTGTCCCTGATCTGCGTGTCTAGATTGTTGGTGAATTCATGGTCGGCGATCAGTTCTATATAAGGGCTGTATTGTCTGTCGGCACCGACCGTCCATGCCTGGTAGGCGCCGGTTCTGATTACACCCAGCCGTTCTCTATCTCCGAATGGCTCGTTAACTGCCTCGCCCAAATTGTTTATCTGATCGTCATAGCGGCTGAGCATCAGATGAATGGCACTTCGCCAGCGTAGCTGACCGCCTAGAACATTGTAGTTGCCGATCAAGTCGGCGCTGATTAGCGAGCGCCCTATATCTACGTCGTGTGTCACCAACGTAGAGCCAGTAGGTGATGGCCTGTTGATCTTTGAATCACCATTCCACCACAGGTGCTCGGCTCGAATATGATAGGCGAACGTCTTGTTAATAACTTCACCATGATCAAAGCGTAGGCCTATTCCATTGCCGGCGCGCTCGCCTTCGATAAATTGGGGTTTGCCCTTGGTGTCTTCGAGAATCAATCCGAGCCCGGTAAAGCCTGCTTTGTTGCTATTGGCGCGTGCGCCCAGGAATAATCCGAAGTCGATCCTGTCAGAGCGGCCGTCTAGACGATCTGGCTCGTCACGTCTGGCGAATCTAACTGTGCTGCGCAGCAGGACTTCGCGATTGGCAAAACGGGAGATTGGCGCGAGGGATTCTGCCTGAATGACTTTGCTCTCGCTTGATGAGTTTCTGATCGGACCGGCAACCGGAGCACCAGCTGCCTCGCGCCGCTGTCTAATACTTTCACTCTGTTCGGCACTGCGGTAAGACAACGTTCGATTGAGCCATTCACCTAATGATGTGCCTAGTGCAATCGAGCGCCGCAGGCCCGATGTGCCCATAGCTCCCTGCCACCGGCGATGCTCTGCAGTGCTGATCTCGGTGCTTGAATTTTCTGCCGCCGCGGCGCCCAGGCTTATATTGCACAGTAAAAGACCAAGGCAAAATACGGTTGTTCGTTTTCCAAAAAATTGAGGCATTTCATTTTCTCTGCTTTTTGTTGTTTTTGAAGCAACACAGCCTAAGAACTGCCCTGCTGAAAAGGGTAGTCGCAGCTTCTCGCCGTTCTACGAGGTTCTGCCTGCTGGAATCTTCACGCCGGAGACATGCTTTGCGCTCCACATTGCCAAAGACTTCACTAATGGAACAAGTTCCTCACTACGGCTGGTGAGGTGGTAATCATAGCGTGGTGGATTGTTTTGGTAGGGGCGTTTCTCAAGCAATCCACACTTCACCATGCGCGCCAACCTGGTCGCAAGAATATTGCTTGGCATATTTTCTTTCGATTCTTGAAAATCCTTGTATCTGTGCCTACCGAAAAGACCGATGTCTCTTATGAGTAGAAGTGTCCATTTATCACCTAAGATATCGAGGGCAGTCGCTATCGGGCAGCTAGAACGCAGTGCGGTTGATTGAGGGAGTTTCTTCATGAGCGTAAAACTAGCTGAGTAACTCTAGTTTTGCAAGTCACTTTGACGAAGCTATAAAAATGCCGAATTATTAGTGAGCGGGAATCTAGTTTTTAAGGGTGCGAGAGGAAGGTGCGAGAGGAGGATACGAGAGAAAGGTGCGAGAGGAGGATGGGAGAGGAAGGTACGAGAAGAAGGTGCGAAAGCAGGTGCGAAAGAAGGATGTTAGCGATGCGCGTGGCGCACGATGCGCTGCTTGTCTACGGCCCATTCCTGGTCTTTCTTTGCGGCGCGCTTGTCGTGGTCTTGCTTACCCTTGGCCAGGGCTATCTGCACTTTGACCAGATGCCCCTTCCAATACATCTTGGTGGCGACACAGGTGTGTCCCTTCTGTTGAACGGCAGCGATTAGCTTGGCCAGTTCTTTGGTCTTAAGCAGCAGCTTCTTGGTTCTGTCCGGGTCGGCTATGACATGGGTGTTGGCGGTGTTCAGCGGCGTGACATGGCAGCCTAACAGGAAGGCCTCGCCGTCTTTTAGCAGCACATAGCTGTCGGTTAGCTGCACTTTCTTCATGCGCAGGGATTTCACCTCCCAGCCCAGCAGTGCTACGCCGGCCTCGAAAGTGTCCTCTATGTAGTAGTCGTGGCGCGCCCTTTTATTGGCGATGATAGTGGTATCTACCGTCTTGCTCTTGACTCTTGTTGTCTTGGATTTTGCCATGGGGCGCGATTATAGCGTTTTCCGTGATCTTAGGCGCAAATACTTCGCAAAGCGCCATTTGGCGCGCGTTGTGCTGCTATGGCGGCACTGTTAGAATCCCCCAACAAGAATGATTTACTCGCCGATAATAATGCTAATAGCTTGAGCTAAAAGGGGTTTTTGATGTCAGACGTTAGAGGGCAATTTAGCTCAAGACTGGGATTTGTTCTCGCCGCCGCCGGCTCCGCGGTGGGCCTTGGCAACCTCGTTGCATTCCCGGTTATGGCATCCAAGAACGGCGGTGCCGCCTTTCTTATCATCTATCTCTTCTTTATCGCCTTTATCTGTTACCCGGTCATGCTGGCCGAGATATCCATGGGGCGCAAGACCCAGCGCAACCC
>Ga0115551_1000765_pt1 | contig 21151 bp, 20 predicted proteins | sample COGITO_mtgs_1103_FD_87179 | JGI IMG/M metagenome (GOLD analysis project Ga0115551, IMG submission 87179) | Pelagic marine microbial communities from North Sea - COGITO_mtgs_110321 | ecosystem: Environmental > Aquatic > Marine > Epipelagic | place: Germany:Helgoland, sampling site Kabeltonne... | reverse complement strand
TATTTCAATTGCATGTTTTTGTCCATAGTTAAATGAAACACAGTCAATTTTATAATTATTTGAAAGTAAGTGAACTAACAGACCAGTTGAGTCCATTCCTCCACTGAATGACATAACTGCTCTCTTCATTCAACACCCATCCATTTATGTGTCTGTAGTGATAATCGCCATTCAGGATTATTTCTTACTTTCTCAAATGTGCTATGGAAACTCATTCCATTCCATTCTGTATTTTGTCCTTCGTCGTATAGTGGTTGCAAGAAAAGATTCTCAAATCCATCTTTTAGTTCATCATACATAGACAAATCCTGTCCTAGGTAGACTACCTTCAATTCATCACCAATTCTTTGTTTAATTTTCAGATTTTTATATTCTTGATCTTTAGGACTTACGCATATCCAGTCAATTATTCCAGTAGGTATAACTATAGTTCCATTTGTCTCTACGCTGAGGTAATAACCTAGTGGCTTCAAACATGCCGATAGAGTTACCAAATCTTGCAATGCAGGTTCTCCGCCGGTAAATATTATTCTATCACAGTCATATTTAGACAATTCATTTACTATTTCGCCTATACTCATATCAGTCCAAACATCGAAATCAGTATCACACCATGCGCACCTAAGATTACAACCTCCAAATCTAATAAATATTGAAGGAATACCTGCGTGGTATCCTTCTCCTTGGACGCTATGAAATATCTCTACTATTGGATATAATTTTTCAAGATCCATGTTTTGATTAAGAATAGTCATATTTCCACCATCTAATTCTTTTTATTGTTTATGAGTTGTAATAATTCGACTCTTGCTTCTGATTTTTCGAAGAAAACTCCTTTCATAGTACTAGTAGTCATTACAGAATTCTGTTTCTTAACTCCACGGCATTGCATACAACCATGTTTTGCCTCAATGATGACTGCGCACCCAAGAGGCCGTAATACTCTCTCCAGATCATCTGCAATGGACTTAGTAATTCTTTCCTGATTCTGTAACCTTAGGGAATGTAATTCTACTAATCTAGCTAATTTACTAATTCCTACGATTTTTTCTACAGGGATATATGCTACATGAGCCGAACCAGTAAATGGCAACATATGATGCTCACAAGTCGAGTGAAACTCAATATCTCTCAATAACACTATTCCATCATATCCTTCTGCATTAAATGTAGCATCTAATAGTTGATCTGCATCAATAGTGTAACCTTGGTAAAGCTCCTCAAAGGCCTCTATGACTCTTTTTGGAGTATCTAAAAGGCCTTCTCTTAATGGCCCATCAATCTTTTCAATATATCTAACCAATGTTTCTATTGCATTACGTGCATCTTCTTTATTCGGTAATTCTCCATTCATTTAGTCATCTCCTGCCATGAAATTCATCTATGGTATCTAATTGATCTAGCATCTTTCTACAAGCAGTTCTTACAGCATCAGCCACGGAAATAAACTTTCTTTCATCTCCGACATGTGTTTTCAAATCATTCAATAATTCTGACGGTATGTCTAAACTTATTTTAGGCATATTATTTGCGATACGGATGCGCTTTTAAATATTCTCTGAGTATTACTAGAAGAATATCAGATCGTCCTATATGATTCAATAATTCCATTTAAATCAGGATATTTTATGTCTAAAACCTTTGTTCTTTCTAATAATGTATTAAGTAAAGAATCAATTTCTAAGTCAGTAATGTCTTGTTCTAATAGACTAGAGATTACTGAGAGCCCTCCTTGAATAGACCCAGACTCTAAGTAGGCGTCGTTTGAGATTCTATGTGCATCTCTCATTAATTCTAATGTGTTGGAGATATATTTTACTTCTTCATTCACAATATCACTTGTAATACTCTCTTTATTAGAGCTCATTGTGATTAATCTAGATATCAAGTCAAGCATAATCTTCGCACCCTCATTATGGCTATATATCCACCCTTTGTACAAGTTCCACAAGAACTCCACCCGTGGATTCTGGATGGACAAAAGCGATTTTGTGTCCTCCGGCACCTTCCATGGATTTTTTATTTATCATACGTACACCTTTTCCGATTAATTTTTTTATTAATTCATCTATATCTACTACCGAGATTGCTAACTGCTGAATCCCCTCTCCTCTTTTGGAAATGAACTTTGCAATGGGTGAATTCTCAGATAAGGCTTCTATGAGTTCTACTTTAGAATGAGTGTTTCCACCATTTTCATTATTACCATAAAACATTCTAATTTTCACATCTTGTTCCAAATTAATTTCATCGTCCCCTGGTTTCATTCCAATTAACTTCCAAAACTTAGAGGCTTGTTCAATATCTTCAGTTGCAATACCAATATGATCTATTCTACTCATCTAAACACCACTCGGAGAAATCCATGTTCCAAATACTTCTCTCATGATACCATTTACTTCGCCAACTGTAGCTCCTGATTTCAGAGCATCAATCAATGGTGGCATGACATTATCGTCTCCTTGACAAACAATTTTTAGTTTATCTAATTTTTCAGATACTAAGGTGTTATCTCTAGAAGTACGATATGAATTTAGTTTTGAGATCTGCATGCTCTCATTATTTGAATCAATTTTTAATCCAAGATTCATATTATCCGACTCTTCTATATTCGTATTTACTCCAACAACAAGTAAGTCTTTAGCTTCAGTGTCCTTAATTTCCTTCCAAGCACTTTCATGAATCATTCTTTGTTGGATGCCAGACTTTAAACAATTTAAAACACCACCTTTATCTTCTAATTCAAGAATCATTTCATAAGATTTATTCTTTATCTTAGTAGTTAATTCTTCTACTAGATAAGAACCTGCTAGAGGGTCAACTACGTCTGCAACTCCAGTTTCTAGAGCGATAATTTGTTGAGTTCTAAGTGCAATTTTGACAGACTCATTGGTCGGTAATCCAATGGCTTCATCATAACTATTTGTATGGAGGGACTGAGTGCCACCTAATACTGCTGAAAGTGCTTGGTAGGATACTCTGACCGCATTATTGATAGGTTGTTGTGCTGTTAATGTAACTCCTGCTGTCTGGGTATGGAATCGAAGCTGAGATGATTTGGGGTTTTTAGGGTTAAATCGTTCATTTACAAGTTCATACCATAACTCTCTAGCGGCTCTAAATTTTGCTATTTCTTCAAAGAAATCGTTATGGCAACCAAAGAAGAATGACATACGAGGAGCAAAATCGTCAATGTCTAAACCTGCTTTTACTGCCTCTTCTGCATAGAAGATTCCATTTGCTAAGGTCAATGCTACTTCTTCTACAGCTGTTGAACCGGCTTCTCTGATATGATATCCACTAACCGAAATTGTATTCCATTTTGGTGTATTAATATTACACCACTCGAACAAATCAGTCGTCAGCCTTATTGATTCTTTAGGGGGATAAACATACAAACCTCTAGCAATATACTCCTTGAGTATATCATTTTGAACTGTCCCCCTCAATTTTTCTCTAGGAATTCCTTGATTATCAGCGGTTGCAACATACAGCGCTAGTAATGTAGTAGCTGGGGCATTAATTGTCATTGAAGTAGAAACTTCTCCTAAATTTATATCAGCAAACAAAGTTTCCATATCTTCTAGAGAATCAATAGGTACACCTACTTTCCCTACTTCTCCTAGAGAATCTTCATCATCTGAGTCCATTCCTAATTGCGTAGGCAAATCAAATGCCACTGATAATCCTGTTTGCCCTGATTCGAGTAGTAGCTTGAAACGCTGATTTGTTTCATTTGCTGTAGAAAAACCTGCATATTGCCTCATTGTCCATAATCTATCTTTGTACATTTTACTATGTATACCTCTAGTGTATGGAGGTTTTCCTGGTATACTTCTGCCCTCCAAAGGGACGTCAGATTCCAAGGAGGTTTTGTATGTGGAAATATCATTTCTAGATAAACCACTACGAGTAGTTGATCTGCTCTTACGTGCTACCACGTGTCTGGGAATGTATCACAGCAAATGAATTATGTGATTTGATTAGTGATGATGTCCGCCATGTCCATGTACATGTCCATGACTTATTTCTTCATCCTGAGCGGGTCTAATTGACATAATTTCTATATCAAAAGTCAATGTTTTTCCGGCCATAGGATGATTGAAATCTACTGTTACTACATCTCCTTCGATACCCGTAATTTCTACAGGTGTCGGCATACCTCCAACTTCTGCTTGAAATCTCATACCTACTTCCAAATCTACATTTTCTGGGAACTCTGCTTTGGATCTTTGCATGACTGCCTCTTCTTGTCTTGGACCATATGCTCTATCTGGTTCAAGAGTGAAGGTTCTTTTCTCACCTACAACTGCACCTAATATTTCTGCCTCAAAACCAGGAATCATTTGTCCATGACCTACTAGGAATGTCAATGGCTCACGTTCTAATGAACTATCAAAAACTTCATCAGTACCATGAAAATATCCATGATAATGCACATCAACTACTGTATTACTTTCTACTACTATTTTCTCACCTTCTAATTGTATAATCATCTATTACTTTTTCAAGTCTTGATTTTTGTTCTTCATTAATCGCGCCTTCATTGAATTTTTCTTCTAAGAATACTTTGGCATCTGAAGAAGTTTGTCTTTCTCCTTTAGCCCAAATTGTCCCCAAAAGATTTGATCTATGTTCATCTGCGACATTGATGTCCTGTAATAATTTACGCATTTCATACTTATATTCCATATGCCTGCTTCTATTCAATCTCTTAGCTCTATTCGCCGGCTGATAACTAGACTTAGGCGCTCTTCTCCTTCTAGGAGCAGGTTTTACTACCTTTTCTTTAACTACTTCTTTCGGTTTAGGTACCATCGCTCTTTTTCGACTCTGTTCTATGAGAGCAGCGGCCCTATCACTTTGGACATTATTTCCTTTAACTACAGTTTCCTTTTTCTTAATTTGCTTTAAACCTCTACTTTTCTTTGGTTTAGTGCCTAAAATTTGTTCTGCGATAATTTCTTTATTGTTTATTTCTTCAGTAACTATTTCTGGCGTTACTGTTTCTTCAACTATTGTTTCTTTAATAACTGCCTTCTCGACAATTTTCTTCGTAATTTTTTCCGCTACCTTCGGCTCCACTTTCTTTTTTTGTATAGGCTTAGGTATACTACCTACGGCTTTTGGTGGTGACGAGACTACTTTAGGAGGTGGAGGATTAGTAATTGGTGCTTTTTGAGCCTTTTTCGGTTCAGTTTTTGCACCAGGACTGAAGACGTTTTTTGGTGCCCTTCTCGGCGGCCCTCTCCTTCGTTGCCCTCTCAAGATACTCAATCTCCATCACATGGCCTTCGAGTGCCTTAGATAAGGCTTCTCAATAGACAAATCAATTCCAAACTACTTCTGCATGGTCTGTTCTCATAGATGGATCGATGGCACTGTCTTCTAATTTTGTCACTAAATTATGTTTCAGCATCTTTCTTCCAAGTTCAGCGATCATAGTTCCATTATCTACACAATATTGTTTTTCTGGCCAATAAGCCACAGCTCCACGGTCATTGCACATTAATTCAGACATTTTTCGTATCCTTTCGTTACATGCAACTCCTCCTCCAAGTAACAGCTCCTTTTTCCCTGTATGTGCAAGTGCTCTTTCAGCAACTTCTATGCAACTTGAGAACACGTGTTCTTGTAGTGACCAGCATACTTCTTCTAAAGAATGTCCATCTGATATCTTTTGTACTGCTGCAGTTAATATGCCTGAAAATGATAAGTCCATCCCTTGTACTGAATAAGGTAGAATTATGTTATCAAGGCTAGTGACTGGATTTTTTCTCTCCCATTCTAGAGCTAATTTTTCAATTTTAGGACCCCCTGGGAATGGGATTCCTTGTGTCCTAGCAAACTTATCTAGCATATTTCCAATACCAATATCTAGAGTTTCACCAATGACTCGATATCTACCACCTTTTCTGGCAATTACTTGAGTATTCCCCCCACTAACATATAGTAGCACAGGATCTTCACAACCTGTTTGTAATCTACCAATTTCTATGTGTGCTACGCAATGATTTACTCCTATTAGAGGGACTTCTAATTTTTCAGATAACGATCTGGCTACGGATGCGCCGACTCTTAGACAAGGTCCTAATCCAGGCCCTTGACTGAAAGCAATGGCATCAATCTCCTTAGTATCTAGATTATTGTGCGAAATAAATTCTCTAAATTTCTCCCCTGAAATAACCGAATGATGGTCCGCAGCTTCGCGGGGATGTATTCCACCTTTTTCTGGACGAAATAACGCAGAGGACGATGAAATAGTCTTCCCATCTTGTAAAACACCACCAATTGAAAATGTATGAGCGGTGCTTTCAATACCCAAAATGACGCCCATTACTATACCCGAGAAGGAGAGGCCTTTCAAGCATCACGCCTGTCGGGTGTCATGGGACTCCTATTATTCAACATTGGAGAACTTGCTAATTTGGATTCAGGAGATGTTTCCAAACCACTCTCTGGAATATCCATGTCAGACAGAGAAAATCTAGTTTTAGAGCCTGGATATGCTATATTGATTGATAAGGGCCTAATTAGTAAAGTGGCACCGGAAGAAGAAATTATTGGAGAATATGCACCAGATTTCTCAAATGGAAAATCAGATGTAATTGATTTATTAGATGTTAATGGCAATGCAATAATACCCGGTCTAGTTGATTGTCATACGCACCTGCTCTGGACCGGAGACAGATCTAATGAAATGAACCTCCGTCAGAATGGAAGTACTTACCAAGAAATTTCTGCCCAAGGAGGCGGGATTAATCGAACTGTAACCTCCACAAGAAAAGCTTCGAAACAAGAATTAATATCATTAGGTAGAGAAAGATTATCTCAAGCGTCAACCTATGGTACAACGACAATTGAAGCAAAAAGTGGCTATGGGTTATCCGTTGACAGTGAAATCAAACTTTTAGAAGCTTCATCTGAACTCACAAATAACATTTGTAATGTGTTACCGACTTGGCTAGGTGCTCATGATTTTCCGAAAGATAAATCTAAGCAAGAGTATATGGAAGAACTAATTAACGTTCAATTACCAATTGTTTGCGAGAATAATTTAGCGAAATGGGTTGATGTATTTTGTGAACCTGGATGGTTTAATCTTGAAGAAACAGAATCAATAGTTAATGCAGCAAAGGAGTTAGGATTGAAAAGTCGCCTACATGTAGATGAATTTGTAGATTCAAACGGTTTGAATTTGGCAGCAGAATTAGGAAGTGCTAGCGCGGATCACGTAGGTTTCAGTAATTCTGATTCCAGAGAAAAAGCACATGCTTCAGGTACAATGCAAGTTTTCTTACCAGGAACTCCTTATGTGTTAGGAAAAGATCTAGGTAATGGAATTAATGATTGTCTCGATAATAATTGGAATTTTTCACTAGCCACTGATTTCAACCCCAATTGTCAAACACTATCATTACCGTTTGTGGCAAGTCTTGCTACACATAGGTTAGGCATGGATCCATTGGCGGCTTTAGTCGCCTGTTCTAGAAATCCAGCATCAACCCTCAATTCGGAGTTAAAATTGAATGTAGGGTCAATATATGAGGGTGGTCCTGCAGATATTAATATTCTAAAGAGTAAATTTGTAGATTACTGGTGCCAGACACCTGGCATTTCTCCGATCGAAAAAACTTTTTCATCTGGCTCCATTGTTTAATCTTAAAAGTAGTTTCTAACAATCTTTTATTTATATTAGAGTTTACATCACATTTAACAATTTTTCAATAAACTTTTTTTTAAAAAAATTTTACAATTTTAGATATAATTATTTTACATATATTTTGAGAAAAATCTCTTTAAAATATCGACGATAGTTTGGCCGATAATGGTAGTTATCAGAAATCAATCGTGTGCAGTAATTGAAATTAGGCTTTCAGTACAGCGTTTTCGATAATAATGCTGATTGTTGCTAAAGAAGAGGGGGGATTAGCAAGGTTTAGTTGTATTACCATGCGAGAGTAAAACATGGCAACATTCCAAGCTTACTGCATGAAATGTAAAAATAAAGTAATTGTCAAATCACCAAGAAAAATTGTCATGTCTAATGGTCGAACCAGAGTTTCTGGATTATGTTCTCGAGAAAACTGTGATGGAAAACTTTCCAAGATCATTAGTTAATTCTAATACTCAGAGAGAATCATTCATCAGGGGTTGATTATCCCCTCACATTACTGGGCTCGTGGTCTAGGGGTTATGACGCCACCTTGACATGGTGGAGATCGCAGGTTCAATTCCTGCCGAGCCCACCAGTAACTACAATTCTATGTTAACCGTTTTTCAATTGATAAGTAATTCTCAATTTACCAGAGCCCTTAGATTTTACGTTGGTAATTTCCATTTCACTTAGCTTAGACGTATTATCAACATGTGTTCCAGCACAAGGGCATAAATCAATATCTTCAATTTCTACGACTCTGAGTTCAGTTATTGTTCTTGGAATTCTATCCATGAATTTTGTATGTCTCATTTGATCATGAGATAATATTGATTCTCTGTCCCATTTGTGAATACTTACGTTTTTACGTGATTTTATGACGCTATTAACAGATTCTTCTAAATCTGATTTCATGAATTTATCTCTATCTGGGAATAATAAATCAATTCGAGTTTGTTCTTCACCGATTTGATTACCAACAGTCTCAGCCTCAAATAAATCATTAGCCATTGCCGAAAAAATATGCTGAATAGTGTGCATTGCAGTATTTTTATTCCTTCTTTGTTGATCTATTAAACATTTGATTTCATCACCTATACTGAATCCATCTACTGATTCTAATGGATGTATTATTGATTCTCCAGGTAATGTTTCTAGTAATTTTACCTGAGCATCTGAGTTGGAAATCATACCAGTATCTCCCGGTTGACCTCCTCCTCTAGGGTAGCAATACGAATCTTTCAAAAATATATTATCATCAATTATTCCCGTTATTATTGATGTAAAAGATGGTGGATTGGTTCCAGGATGCTGAGTCATATGTAATTTTTCTTGCATATTCTCACTTCTCAAAAATATTAGTAAATTCTCTAGATAATATTTTCTCAGCAATAATTTCTGTATCTTTGGATGTGCTTCTATCTTCTATTAACTCAGGAACATATTTTCTAATCCAGTGATGTATTGAACTTACTGAATCTGATGCCTTTTCTGGTATATTATCTAAGGCTTGAGTAGAGCAAATTAATTCACTCGAAATGACAAGCGAGAGTAGTTTAGATGATTTGAAAGTTCGGAATGCTCCAGTTGCACCCATTGAAACATGATCTTCTTTACCCATGCTTACTGGAATATTTGTTGTAGTAACGGGATTCGATAATAGAGACAGTTCAGCTATAACTGCTGCTGCGACATATTGCACAATCATCAAACCACTCTCTAATCCTTGATTATTAGCTAAAAATGCCTTCTGATTACTCCATTGAGGATCTAATACTTGATTTATTCGACGCTCTGATATACTGGCAATCTCATGGATACAAACTGCCATATTATCACTTGTTAAAGCCAATATCTGTCCGTGAAAATTCCCTCCACTAATTACTTCAGCCTTACCATTATTTGAAAATACGAGAGGATTATCTGTGGCTGAATTTATTTCAATAGTCAAAATTCTTCGAGCTTCACGTAAAATATCAATCATAGGTCCATGAACCTGAGGTGCACAACGAAATGAGTAGGAATCTTGTACTCTATCGCAATCAATATGTGATTTGTTAATATCTGAATTGACTAGAAAACCTCTAATTCTACTAGCCGAAACTGTTTGGCCATATTGAGGTCTAACATCATGAATTCGCTGATCAAAAGCAACATAAGACCCCTTAATTGCCTCTACGGATGTTGCCAGGGCAGCATCAGCAGCAAAAATTAGCATTTCACAGTTAAATATACTCTGGCATAGATATGAGCACATTTGACTAGTCCCATTGATTAAAGAAAGACCTTCCTTAGCCTGTAATTTAATAGGTTTCAGTTTAAATTTATTTAACATATCCAATGATTTACCAGTGGTCCAAGTACCATCCTGATTCTGGACTTGAACATCACTCTCTCCCATCATTGCTAAGGTCATATGGGAAAGAGGAGCTAAATCGCCGGATGCTCCTAGTGAGCCTATTCTAGGTATAATCGGGGATATGCGTGAGTTTATCATATCAATTAGTAATTGTACTAATTCCAGTCTTGCACCAGAGTTTCCTTTTGCTAATGAATTGACACGTACTAGCATCATCATTAATACCGAATCAGGATCCATTCTCTCACCGACTCCACAAGCATGAGACCGAATTAAATTTGATTGTAATTGTTCTAATTGTTCAGATGGTACGGTAACATTTGATAAAGCACCAAATCCAGTATTTATTCCATAAACAACTTCTCCACTAGATACTATTTTTTCAACAAGTTTTCTTGACTCATTGATAGAGTTCATAGATTCATCTGAAAGTCTGACTTTAGTAGAAAATTCTTTTATTGAAACAATTTCTTCAATAGTCAGTGATTCTCCATCTATCACAATCATCTCATTCGTCATTATACTACCTCAGGGGACTCTTTCAAGTAAACTCTTCGATACCTCGTTAGGGATAGTAACTTTCAAATTCGCATCATATTCCATAGCCCTTTTTATTGCAAATTTAGCTTCTGGATTTTGACCCCAAGCACGTCTCGCAATACCATTATTTACGTCCCAAGATAACATTGAAGTGATATTTTCATGAGATTTTTTACTCCCATCAATCACCATCCCAAATCCGCCATTAATGACTTCTCCCCAGCCTACACCTCCCCCATTATGGAGGCTAACCCATGTGGCGCCTCTGAAGGAATCACCAATGAAATTCTGAACAGACATATCCGCAGTGAACATAGAACCATCTCGAATATTTGCAGTTTCTCTGTAAGGACTATCAGTTCCACTAACGTCATGGTGATCACGTCCTAAAATTATTGGAGAAGAGATTATTCCTTCCGCAATTGCATTATTAAATTCCTCTGCAATTTCCACTCTTCCTCTCTCATCAGCATAAAGAATTCTAGCTTTACTGCCGACTACAAGACCGTTTTCTTCAGCATTTTCAATCCACCTAATATTATCATAATATTGGCTCTTAATTTCGTCCGGTGCTTCTGACGCTAGTTTCCTCAGAACTTTTGATGCAATAGCATCAGTTACTGCTAAATCTTGATCTTTTCCAGACGAACAAACCCACCTAAATGGACCAAATCCATAGTCAAAACAAATTGGACCCATGATATCTTCAACATATGAGGGGTATCTAAAACCAGATTCTGTTTTTTGCGATAAAACATCTGCCCCTGCTCGACTAGCTTCAAGTAAAAATGCATTACCATAATCCCAGAAATACATACCTTTTTCCGATAATTTATTGATGACTTCTACATGTCTTACCAGACTTTGTTTAACTTTAGTTTTGAATTCATTAGGATCTTTAGATATCATCTCTTTCATCTCTTCATAATCCATTCCATGAGGTGTGTAACCACCTAACCAAGGATTGTGAAGACTCGTTTGATCACTACCTAATTCTGGTACTATATTTTCTGAATATAGTTTTTCCCATACATCAATAATATTTCCAACATAACCCAAAGATACAGCCTCTTTTTTGGTAATTGATTCCCTAGTCCTTGATACTAAATCATCTAAGTCATAGTGTAGTTCTGATAACCAACCTTGTTCATATCTTTTCTTCGCAGCATAGTCATTAGGATCAGCTATTATCGAAACTGCCCCTGAAATAACAGCAGCCTTTGCTTGAGCACCAGACATCCCACCTAATCCTGAAGTCACGTAAAGTAATCCTCCTAAGCCATTTTTCGTATCAAAATTAAGATATTTTCTCGCAGCATTTAGTATTGTCAGAGTAGTACCGTGAACGATTCCTTGAGGCCCTATATACATATACGAACCAGCAGTCATTTGGCCATACTGAGTGACGCCCAATGCATTCATAATTTCATATTCATTCTGAGATGAATGATTTGGGATAGTCATTCCATTAGTTATGACTACAAGTGGGCTATTATCATTCGATGGAAATAAACCAAGAGGGTGACCAGAATACATTACTAAAGTCTGATTCTCATTCATTATTGATAAATAGTGCATTGTAATTCTATACTGTATCCAATTCTGAAAGACACTTCCATTGCCACCATAGGTCACTAATTCATGTGGGAATTGAGCAATATTAGGGTCTAGATTATTTTGTATCATTAACATAATGCAGGCGGCTTTCTCTGATTTAGCAGGATAATCATTTAGGGGGCGTGCAAACATTTCATAATCAGGTCTAAATCGATACATGTAAATATGGCCATATTTTTCTAACTCCTCACTAAATTCTATTGCCAGTACTTCATGCCAATCAGAAGGAAAATATCTCAAAGCGTTTGCTATAGCCAATTTTCTTTGTTTTTTATTCAATACAGCCGGTCTCTCAGGTGCATGATCTATTGATTGATCATATTCCTTGACAGGAGGTAATTCCGAAGGTATTGGGGATTGAAAATCTTCTGTAAAATATTTCATTTTTAGTCCATCCTATTTGATACGATTAAACGTATTTCATGAATCAAATTTTTAGATTGCAAAAAGATTTCTTCAGCCTCTTTATGAATTCTATCTAACTCTTCATCGATTATTGAATCGACATTAATTTTAACATTTAGATATGCGATATATACTGATGTATATGCTAACTCTGAAGATGCTGCTAAGTCGGTTATAGCGTTTGAGTTACCGTACAATCCTAGTTCGGGTAACTGTGATAGTAACTTATGGCCTTCAATTGCTATCGACAAGGGTGTTGATGCAGCACCAATTGTCGCTTTAAGGATGGCATTCTTACGTAATCTGACTTCGTTATCACTAGATTTTGGGAGTCTGTAAGCACTCATCACTTCTGTAAATGCATTAGAATCATCTTTAGCAAGAGTTAATGATATTTTTCTTGCATCCGAACAATATAAGATGATATTTTCTGCGATTTTTTGACCCGAAGACCATTTCTTTTTTCCGACAGTCAATCTTGCTACCATTTCCGCCAGTGAATGAGCATGAGATAGTGTGAGGGCGGCGACAGTACCACCTCCTGGCGTTGGTGAATCTGAACTAATGTTGTCTAACACAGAAATATAGCCATCATTCATTTGATTTCACTTCCTTATCTATCGCCCACTCAATAATACTAGATTCAGCTTCGAAGTCATCCAAATAATCTAAACCAAGTCCTTTTATTGCAGAATTTACTAAATCTTCATCTGAGGATTCATCTGGATTATCTGAGAACCACTTACCCGAATCAAGCATAGCACTTAGTGGGACTAAACCAACTAATTCTGAGCCACAAGTTTTGACACCATGGTCATTAACTACCGATTTTACCGCTTCGAATGCCATGTGCATAGAAGTTTCTGATACATTTTGAAGATTCATTGATACTTGAGAAATCCCTGATGAAGGTAATGGAACACCCATCCCTTGGACATGTTTTAACATACCTGGGATTCTGAATTTTTTACTATTATTTTTTACTAGCCTACCAGATGTTCTAATCAACGACCCAGCAATTTTTGAGGCCCTAGCGTCAATTTCATCTACATTAACATTGTAAGCAACTAAAATATTTCTCGCGCCTATAACCAATGCTCCAAAACGTCTTTCTTTTTCTCCCCATATGCCAGACCAAAAATCTGGCATCCGAGTTACTTCATTACCCCAATCACCTCCTTCAAAGCGTGATTGAAGTCCCTCATATTCGGATTTTCTTAAAGCCGATAATGATTTTCTTTGAGGTTCTGAAGTCGCTTCCTCATAGAAAAAATGAGGGATTTCATTACCTAAAAGATTGGATAATTTCTGTGATGCTTCGATACAGTATTTCATTGAATTTTCAGATAAAGGAACGAATGGACAAACATCAACTGCCCCCATTCTTGGATGGTTTCCTGTATGATTTCTCATATCGATTAATTCTGATGACTTAATTATCAGTTTGTACGCTGCCTGAATAACTGCTTGAGGTTCACCTGCAATTGTTATTACTGTTCTATTATAGTCTGAATCTGGTTCACAACCTAACACAAAGGCTCCCTCAATTGAATTTGCGGAACCAACAATTTTGTCAATTATATCCTGATCTCTTCCTTCACTAATATTTGGCACGCACTCAATCAGTACATCTTTCATGTAATCACCAATTACCCATAAAGTCGATCTGGCCCATTATTTTTAACGCCTTTTCTTTTAGCATCTATAGATGAAATAGCCTCTTTAAAGTGAGACATTTTACATTTAGTAACCCCATCTGAAATAGCCTTCATCCCCACATCAATAGTAACAGCCTTAATTTCAGCTCCACTATAGCCTTCAGTAATTATCGATAATTTACCAAAGTCAACATTTTTATCCAAAGGCATTTTCCTAGCATGAACATTGAATATTGACTCTCTCCCTTCAATATTGGGCAATGGGATCTCGACTATTCTATCGAATCTCCCAGGTCGTAGTAAAGCTTTGTCTAGTAATTCTGGGCGATTAGTAGCTGCGATAACTTTCACATTTTCTAAAGAATCAAATCCATCTAATTCAGATAATAGTTGCATCAGAGTTCTCTGTACTTCTCTGTCTCCTGAAGTAGACGAGTCTAACCTCTTGGAGCCAATAGCATCAATTTCATCAATAAAAATTATGCATGGGGATTTTTTCCTAGCTAATGCAAACAGTTCACGTACCATTCGCCCACCTTCTCCAATGTATTTTTGCGCCAGTTCTGAACCAACTAATCCAAGGAAAGTTGCATTTGTTTGACTTGCTACTGCCTTAGCAAGCATTGTTTTTCCAGTACCTGGTGGGCCGGTTAACAATACGCCCTTAGGTGGTTGAATACCGAATTTTTCAAATTCTTCAGGTTTTTCTAATGAAAGTTCAATAGCGTCTCTAACTTCTTTAATTTGTTCATCCAATCCACCAAGATCAGAGTATTTAATATTGGGTTTATCAATTATTTCAGCCCCTGAAACTAGAGGGTCGAATGCTTCATCCAATATATCGATGACGGCTAATGTATCTTGATTCATTGATACTCTCGCACCAGGTAAAATTTTCGAAGAATCAATTCTTGGATTTTTAGATACTAGAAAAATAGTTCCATTTGAACTTCTCACTACTACTTTTTCACCAACTACATCTTGTACGTTACCTATGATGTATGGAGGGGTTCGTAAGCTTCTAATTTCTTCATCTAACCGAGTTATTCTTTGTTTCAATTGACTTAATTCATTTTCTAGATACATTTTCTCAGTCATCAATTGTTTAGCATCATTTGATAATAATGCATACTGTTCTCTTAGCTCTTCCAAGGCCTGAGTAGTCACCTTATCTTGACTTGCATCAGGTATTGTTTTGTCCTTCCGAGGTGACCCCGCTCGACTTGCCATAACGTAACCTAATGCAACATGCATTTGACGCTTATTATCCGAAGCAGTCTTGTATCACTATCTACTCGGGGTTTCAATGGCATCTTGTGAATTATGTGGTAATGAAAAAGTTTCCACAAAAAAAGCACGTACTGCGGGGATTCTCGTGGAGGCCTGTGGACGTTGTGTAGAGTCAATGAATCTCCAAGTAATAGAGGCTCCAGTTAATTTTTCTAAGGTCAAAAAAACTACTAGAAATACGGTTTCAAGTCGTGGTGTAGCTGGTAAAGATATAATGGCTAAAAATTCCACAGAATTAGCATCTGATTTTCATAAAAGAATTATTCAAGGAAGAAAGAAGAAGGGATGGGATCAAAGAACATTTGCGTCTAAAATGAATGAGAGATTGAATATTGTCCAAAAAATAGAAAATGGTGGGAGACCAACTGATAAATTAATTTTAAAGATTGAAAAGATATTATCTATTGATTTGAATGTAGAAAGAAGTTCAGAACATACTACGAAAACGAATACTGCTAAGAGAAATATGACTATTGGAGACGCTCTCGAAGATTTATTATCTCGGAGGGAAGATTAGTGGATAATGTCCCACTTCATATCATCCATCTTGATCAAGACGACCCAAAAAAGTGTACAGCAAGAAGATTACACAAATTTAATCACGCTATACTTCATACAAATATCAAAAAAACACCGAAAAGAGGATTACTATTAGATCCTAAAGCGGGCCTTCTTGTAGGACCTGATGATCGCCTCAGTATAGAAAGAGGTGCCTCTATCGTCGCTCTAGATTGTTCATGGAAGCAAATTGACAGTTCATTGCAATATATTTCAAAAAATACGAGACTGGAAGGTAGAACATTGCCTTGTGTCTTAGCGGCAAATCCTGTATCTTGGGGTAAGCCAGGAAGATTATCTACAGCGGAAGCACTCGCGCTTAGTTTAGTCCTCATAGGCAGATGGGAACAAGCAAAAGAAATAATGAAACCATTTCGATTTTCAGACTCATTTTTTAATCTTAATAATGAACCACTCGAAGCTTATTCACGTGCAAAAACTAATGCTGAATTAGCGGAAATTCAATGGGAATTCTTTGATAAGCCGGAATTATCTGACTTGTGATCCATTTGGCATTTCACTGTCTAGTGTCAACACTGAGACCTTTCCGTCACCATCATCCGCAGCAAGTATCATTCCTTCTGACATAATGCCACGTAATTTTCTAGGTTTTAGATTAGCGACAAATACTACTTGCTTCCCTAACAACTGTTCTTTCTCATAAATTCCCTTTAGGCCAGCACAAACGGTCCTAGTTGAATCAGGGCCATCTTCGATTGTAACGACATATAATTTATCCGCATTAGGGTGATCATCTATTGCTATTACTTTACCAGTTTTCATTTCTACTTTCATAAAATCCTCAAAATCGATGTATTTCACTTCCTGTTCCTTCAATTCAATCTTTTCTTCATCCTGACCGGCGATTGACTTTTCACGCTCAAGTATATTCTCTATATCAAGTCTAGCAAATAATGGCATAGGCTTTGAACTATTCCAATGAATATCTGATGTGAAGTTAAAAGCGTCTTCATACAATAAATTGTCAATTTCAGATTTTTCTCCCAGCATATTCCATAATCTATCGGATTGGAATGGTAAAAATGGTCTCAGAGTAACTGCTAAACCTTTGCAAACTTGCCAGCAAAAAGCTAGTGTAGACAAAGATTCATTCTTTTCTATAGATTCTTCGGAATTAATATATTTCCAAGGTTCTGAATGCTGTATTAGGCCATTGCCAAATTGAGAAATATTCATTATCGACCTCAAAGCTTCCTTGAAACGTTGTTTCTCCATGGAATCAATAGCGTCATTAACAAATTTTGAAATTTTTAATTCGGCTTCATCATGATTACCTAAATTCAAATATTTCGCTAATGGATTAATGCCGTCTGGTGATTCAATTCTATGAGTTAAAGTCATAACTCGATGGATGAAATTTCCATAAGTACTGATTAGTTCATTATTTACTTTATCGACATATTCTTCCCATCGGAAATCAGTATCGTGACCTTCGGGCATATTAATTGATAAGAAATATCTCAGGGTATCGGGGTCATGATTCTCTAGGAATGAAGGTAGCCAAACTGCATGTTTTCTACTCTTACTGAATTGCCCTCCTTGAAGCATTAGATATTCCATAGCAGGAACATTTGATTCTAGAACTAAATCTCCTATTGCTATGTCAGAGGTAGGTTTTGTCCCTGATCTGGCTGAGTTTAAACCCATAATAATTGCAGGCCAAATTACTGTATGGAATGGAATATTGTCCTTGCCCATGAAGTAGATATGTTTTGGTTCAGTTCCATCCGAGTTTTTTGTCCACCATTTTTTCCAATCATCTGCATTTGCAAACTTTTCGGACCATATACGAGAGCATGTTAGATAACCTTGAACAGCTTCAAACCAAACATAAATTCTTTTTGTTGACCACTCTTTATCAGATAATGGAAGACCAATACCCCAATCCATATCTCTTGTTACTGCCCTCGGTCTCAAACCCATGTTAAGCCAATTTTTGGTCATTGCCTTTACATTCGGCTTCCATATCTTTTGTTTACTTAGTGAGTGAATCTCTAGCTGATCTTGAAATTTATTAAGTTGGAAAAAGAAATGTTCAGTATCTCTTATTTCTATTTTAGCGTCAGGATCCATTTTAGAACGCGGATTTATTAAATCACTAGACTCATATGTTGATCCGCATTCATCACATTGATCGCCTCTAGCACCATCTGCATTGCATACAGGACATTCGCCTTCTACATATCTATCTGGTAAGAATTTAGTTTTTCCATCTGAACTAATTGAACAATATTGTTGCATTGTTTGTTGTTTGAGATACCCTGAATCATGTAGTTCCATGAAAAATTCTCTCACTAATTCCTTGTGTCTAGGGTCGGTAGTTCTATTGTAAAGTGCGCCACCGTATTCGATACCTCTTCTATCAATATTATCTTCCCAAGAACAACCCAAATCAATTAATGCCTTATTATTTATTTCGTGATATCTATCAACGATTTCTTGAGGGTTGACATTTTCTTGCTCAGCAGTAACTGTAATTGGCGTCCCATGCTCATCCGAACCGCTGCACATAATGACCGAACGTCCACGAGATCTTTCGTATCTGTATTGGATATCTGCAGGTAAACAATTACCTGCTACATGTCCTAAATGTAGAGGGCCATTGGCATAAGGCCAAGCCATAAATATTGCAACATGTTCCATTTTCTCGGCCTCCCCACGGTACTTACAATCAAATGCCTGTAGCACCATGTTTATGTCTTAATCGCCCCTGTAGCGTCCAGAGACGAGCAACTTTATCGGTATGAATAAAAATATATATTCACAAAAAAGTACTCTAAGAGGCAACAAAATTGGACCCCACGACATTAATTATATTTTATGCAACATTAGCACTGGGAGCATCATTCCTGTGTAGTATTTTAGAAGCAGTTCTGCTTTCTACAACACACGGCCATATAGTAGCATTAAAGGACACACATCCCAAAATAAGCAGCACTTGGAGTGAATTCAAGGATGATCCTGAAGGCCCTCTAACTGCAATATTGACTTTAAACACGATTGCACATACTGTGGGGGCATTAGGCGTGGGTCATCAAACTGAGGCTGCCTTTGGAGATGGGGACTATGTAATAGCCGTTTCAGCATCACTACTAACAATAGCTATTTTATTATTAAGTGAGATATTACCTAAGACCATAGGTGCTTTGTATTGGAGGAAATTAACTGTCAGTTCGGCTAGAATTTTGAGATTACTGATGATTATATTATTGCCTATAGTATATCCGATAGAAAAACTTCGTTCAATTTTCCCTTCAGTACATAATGAGGCAGTCACCAGAGACGAATTATCTCATCTTGCTGATATTGCTGAAGAGACTCAAGTAATAGAAAGAGATGAAGAAAAGGTGATACAGAACCTTCTCGGTCTGAGAGAAAGAACTGTCGCATCAATAATGACTCCAAGGGTAGTTATGGCTACTGCAACAAGTGATGAAACAGTATCTGAAATTTTGAAAAGAATGCCGATAATGGTTCATGGTCGTATGCCAGTAACAATAAATCAGAATATAGATGAAATTCAAGGGATGGTTCTTAGAAGCGATATTCTTAGGGAAGCTGCCGCTGACAAAGATGATGTTTTAATGAGTGAAATTTCTAGAGACATACATCCTTGCAGAGATATTGATTCAGTTGATAAGGCTCTAGATATTTTATTAGATAACAAAGAACAGATTTTGATTGTTAAGGATGAGTTCGGAGGAACAGTAGGTCTTGTGACTATGGAAGATATTATTGAGACCCTACTTGGTGTTGAAATTGTCGATGAAGATGATCAAGACGCGATTGAAGTAGGAAACCACCACGAAGATATGAGAGAACTTGCTAAAATCCGACTTGAAGAAAATGACACAATAGAAGAAGACGAATGATTATTTTTCTTGATTATCACTGTTCTTCATCCGCTTTATCAATTTTAGCAATACTCTAGAGAATATCATTGATAATACTAAAAAGATTAGTGATACCCATAACGGGTAATCTGTTTTAGATGTAAAAAGCCATGTGAATAACAGAATACCTGCTCCATAAAAGGCTCTGAATATTGAATAAAATATGAAAGATTTCACGAGATTATTTCCCAATATCCTCTCAAAACTTAATCGAGACATATCATTTCACCTCAATTAAATAATTCTAAGTAGACGAATCATTTGAAGATTTCTAACTAACTTGTTCTCAATTCAGTCGTTAAAATCAATTTTAGTGTATAATAATTACTTAGTGTAGTAAATACAATTAACAGTAATTTGCAAAAGTGAGTATCATTTTTACCATTCAGTGTAATTATTTCCACTTTCGGTTTAATAGCCCAAACCCCCTTGGGCATACTATGAAAGCTGTGGTTATCGGATATTCCCGTTCCCCTTTCACTCCCGCTAAGAGGGGTGAACTCGCCAAAACAAGACCTGATGATATCGCTGCTACTGTAGTTAATGGACTCCTTAAAAAGACTGGAATTGATCCCTCACTTATTGAAGATTTGATTGTAGGAACCGCCTTTCCAGAAGCCGAACAAGGTTTCAATATGGCCCGAATGGTTACTTTCCTTAGTGATTTACCAGAAACCGTTCCTGGTGTCACAATAAACCGATTCTGTGGATCTTCTATGCAGGCCTTACACGACGCAGTTGGTCGAATTTCAATGGGTGCAGGTGATGCATTTATTGCCGGGGGAGTCGAATCAATGTCTCGAATACCAATGACCGGATTCAATCCTATGCCTAATCCGAAACTTAGTCTTGATTTCCCTGAAGCATTTACATCAATGGGTGTAACTGCAGAAAATCTTGCTCAAATGTATTCTATTGATCGTGAAGAACAAGAGAATTTTGCTATTGAAAGTCAACAAAGAGCTTCTAAATTTAGAGAATCTGGTGCATTTAAGGACGAAATAGTAGTTATTGAAACAACAACAGGTGTTGTTGATTCTGATGGTTGTCTCCGTCCCAAAACAGATTCTGCAGCACTTTCCAATCTAAGTCCAGCCTTCGATATTAACGGTACTGTTACTGCAGGTACCTCCTCACCATTAACTGATGGTGC